>Ga0209048_10000838_pt1 | contig 32700 bp, 35 predicted proteins | sample FrelakmetCRP12CR_FD_187146 | JGI IMG/M metagenome (GOLD analysis project Ga0209048, IMG submission 187146) | Freshwater lake sediment microbial communities from the University of Notre Dame, USA, for methane emissions studies - CRP12 CR (SPAdes)... | ecosystem: Environmental > Aquatic >...
AAAACTCCCGGCAACCTCCTGAAAGGCCACCATTTTCATGGTCATCTATGAGCCAAAGGGCTCATAGCACGCTTTGTTGAACCCCTCTCAAATCGATCTTGCAGATCAGGTAATTCCAAAATTTTGTCACGCTCCCGGGGCTCATGCCCCGCCGCTCTGGCGACCCCGGTGGGATGAGGAATGATCTCTTTAATCTCTGAAATTTCCTTGAATGTCCCAATTGAACCCTGCCAATGAATATCTTATTGGGGGTGGAGCAGGGAGGGAATGACCCACTCCTGTCATCGTATCTCCTCTTTTTTTTAAAAAATATGCAGGGTTTCCCATGAAAATACGTGAATGAACCCCAAAACGAAGATATTTTGAAAGGGCATTTTCATGGTTCGGGTTACACTTCCCGTTCATGTGTGTTTCAACATGCAAAATTATCCTTAGTGCAGATCGAGGGTATCAACACATCTTACTTACTAAAAAAAATCAGAATTTAAAATTTTTATTCACGATTTTAATCGCACAGTAGTCCCCGCACATCGTGCAGGCATCGGTGTCCGCGGGTGAACGCTCGTCCCTGATTGCCTTTGCCCGTGCAGGGTTCATGGCAAGCTGGAACTGGCGGGGCCAGTCCAGGTCACGCCGGGCATGGCCCATCTCGAGGTCAGCCTTACGGGTCTTTTTCAGCTTGATCATGTCCCCTACGTGTGCTGCTATCCTCGAACTCATGACCCCCTCATAGACCTCTTCCACCGTTGGCAGGGCAAGGTGCTCTGCCGGGGTGACGTAGCAGATGAAATCAGCACCAAGGCTCGATGATATTGCGGCACCGATGGCAGCGACCCGGTCATCGTAACCCGGGGCAATGTCCGTGACAAGGGGGCCGAGCATGTAGAACGGTTTATTGTTCGTCACACGCTTCATCAGTACCACGTTTGCCTCGATCTCATCAAGCGGAATGTGTCCGGGCCCTTCAACGATTGTCTGGACGCCTTCTGCATGGGCCTTGTCCGCGAGTTCGGCATTGATCAGGAGTTCCTGTACCGCAGCCCGGTCAGTTGCATCATGGACTGCACCGGCCCTCATACCGTTTCCCATCGACAGGGTGACTTCATGCTCCTTCATGATCTCGAGGAGGTAATCGAACTCTGAATACAGCGGGTTCTCCTTCTCGTTATGGAGCATCCATGCCGTCATGAAGGCACCGCCACGGGAGACCAGCCCTCCATGCCGCCCCTGGTTTTTCAGCCGCTTAATGGTCTCAAAGTTGATCCCGGTGTGGATCGCCATGAAATTTGTCCCGAGTTTCGCCTGTTCGGCGGTGATACGGAAGAGGTCATCCTCTTTCATGTGGACAACGGCGCCGTCTTTTCTCGCAGCCTCGATAAATGCCTGGTAGAGCGGGACGCTCCCTACCGATAGGGTGGTGGCTGCAACAACGCGTCTCCTGATCTCGGCAAAGTCGCCCCCTGTTGAGAGCTCCATCAGCGTGTCAGCCCCCGCAAGTTCGGCCTGCCGGGCCTTTTCCACTTCCATATCGATATCGACAATATCAGAGGATGTCCCGATGGAGGCATTGACCTTGGTCCGGAGCCCTTCACCAATACCGCATACCCTGACCTTACGGTATGGTGATACCGGGATAACAATGTGGCCGCCGGCGACCCCTCTCATCAAAAATTCCTCTGTTACGCCTTCTGCTTTTGCAACAGCCCGTATTTCGTCGTTAATGATGCCCGCCCGGGCATCGCTGATCATACTCATACCTTCATAATTGAGGAATTGACGAGATAAAGGCTTGTTTTATAAATTGCAGACTAAATTTAGGTTGTTAAAAGATCAAGTAAAATTGTTTTACTTTTACGCAATATTACTTTATTATTTACGAGGGCCGCAGGAAATGAACTTGTCATCGGGTGATCTCCAATACAACGTGTATATCGGGCTTTTTTGAAACCCTGATTGTTTATAAAAGAAAAGGAAATACGTGGATAGGACGGTTTTTCACTCCTCGCTGCCCCAATCCCAATTATTTAAGCTTTCTGGCGGGGTTTAACTGTAGAATCCCCAGAAACTTAAAGGATTGAGTGATCATCCTATCCCAACCGGGGTTGCCACAGCGGCGGGGCAGGGCCCAGGGAGCGTGGATAAATCTGGGAAAGACGTGAATCTGCATGATAGATTTGGGAAAATTTCAATAAGGCCGCATATTGATAAAAAAGAGCGGTTTTTAATCTTCTTTTCCCCAGAACAGGTCGGCTTCTTTCTCCATTTTTTCAAGTCGCGTGTAGTAGTCAGGGAACTCGTTCAGGTGTGCAAGCGCGATCTTTCCGGTCATCACCGGGTCATCATCTGTCACATTAGTGGCCGGGTCCACAAGACCATGTTCAAGTTCAACGTCGAGGCCCATCCTGAACTGTTCCAGGTCAAACTGCGACCAGGTAATTCCAAGGGTTTTGCCAATCCTTGCAGCATCTTCGGTAGTAAAATGTTTCTTCGACATACGTGTTTTCCATTGTAATGGGTGCTTGCCGGGGGCATAATTTTTTCCATCCGGGTAAAATAATACCTCGACGCTTGAGATCAGGTGACGCCGTCATCCTGTGCCACTTCACTACATTGAATACGACTCTTCGCCATACTACTGAGCAAAGATCAATACGGTCGCGAGATGGATGTCAACTTCGGTGGTTTTGTCCCAATCAGCACGGTAGACTGGAGGGGAAAAGCAGTATGCACAGTATTTTTACGGGGGTGCCCGGTACGTTGCACGTACTGCCATAATGCTTCAATCCTGTCAGGTAAAGACATAAGACCGTTGGAAGAGGTCATCGGGATGATCAGGTCGTCCCGGCTCCTCATCAGCGGGGTTGTATTTTCCGGTGGTGAGCCTACAATGCAGGCTGAGCCGCTGATTGCGCTTGCAGGTGCAGTGAAAAAAATGGGGCTTCTCGTTGGTATACAGACAAACGGCGTGTACCCTGAAACCCTCGAAGCGCTCATCGCAGACAACCTCGTTGACCGCATCGCTCTCGATATAAAGGCACGATGGCAGCGGTATGACAACCTGATGAAAGTTCCCTGCGTAGGGAAAGTCCAGCGTTCACTGGTACTCTGCAGGGCTGCCCACCGGGGCGGAAAAATCCTTGAGTTCGAGGTTGTTATCACCCTGTTTCGGGGATACGAGGACGAGGTCCCGTATATCGCCCGTGAATGCAGTGATATAGACCTTGTTATCCAGCAGGGCGTGCAGGGGGACATCCCCCCGTTGTCCTGCAGCGAATTAAAAAAGATCGCAGACCAGATCAGCCGGCCGGTCAGGATCAGGACCCGGGAAGGAGGTGAGATTTCGTATGAAGGTAGTAGGGATCGTTGGATTGCCAGCGAGCGGTAAGGGAGAATTCTCACGGATTGCGTTATCGTTGGGCATTCCCGTGATTGTCATGGGAGATGTGATCCGAAAGGCTGTGCAGGATTCGGGCCGCCCACTTACTGATAAGAACCTTGGTGAAACAGCCGGGCGAATCAGGGCCGAAAATGGCATGGACGCGATCGCAAGGCTTTGTGTCCCGGAGGTCAGGAAGCAGGAAGCCCTGCTGGTGATCGTTGACGGAATCAGGGGTGATTCGGAAGTCCAGGTATTCAGGGACAGTTTCCCGGGTTTTGTCCTCGTCAGGATCGATGCACCGTTCGGGACACGCCTTAGCCGCATTGCCGGCCGGGGAAGACCCGATGACAACCTTGACGGGGATGCACTGGAAGCAAGGGATGAGCGTGAACAGGCATGGGGCCTGGGAAAAGCCCTTCTGGGAGCAGATTACCGCATCGATAATGACAGCAGCCTCGAGTCCTTTATCAGGCAGGTCATGGCCCTCCTCGAGAAAGTAAAGGGGTTACCATGAGCATTACCCCTTATTTCTCCTCGTCTGCCAAGGTCTGGGACTCTATTGAGTGGGTGTACGGGATCCCGGATGCAGGGTACAGCGGGTGGGAGATCGTTGCAGATGGCCGTTACCACCTCGATAACCCGGCCAACAGGAAGGATATCCGTGAAGCGATCGCAAGCACAGATCTTGGGATAACGGTCCATGCTCCCTACGGGGACCTGAACCTCGCCACCCTGAACCACCCGATCTGGGAGGAGTCTGTCAGGCAGGTATGCGTATGCGTCACGAATGCGGCTGAATTCACGGACCGGGTGACCATCCACCCAGGCTACCTATCCCCCGTGGGAAAACTCCTCCCGGAAAAGGCCTGGCAGCTCCAGAAAGAGGCCCTGGTCAGTATCGGTCAGGTTGCAGCGGATTGCGGTGTACTTGCATGCCTTGAAAACATGATTGGGATCAGGGAGTTCCTCTGTCAGAGGCCGGAAGAGATACTTGGGATGACCGAAGGTATAGAGGGGATCGGGATCACCATCGATATCGGGCATGCCAATACGGTCGGAAGGGTAAAGGAATTTTTACCCCTCTTAAAAAATGCAAAGCATCTCCACATCCATGATAACAGGGGAGTGTCAGATGAGCACCTTGCACTCGGGATGGGGACAATACCATGGGATATCGTTGGCCCTGCTGTCCGGAAGGATTATTCCGGTGTCGTCGTAGTTGAAGGGAAGTCACCTGAAGAAGGAAAAAAGAGCCTTGTCCTATACAAGAGGTGGTTTATATAGCCGGGGAGACATTGCAGGTGTATTTCCTCGGTACTGCCGGGGCCCTTCCTACCCCGCAGAGGAATCCCCCCTGCTTCATGATCAGGAGAGGGTCTGACACGATCCTCTTCGACTGCGGGGAAGGTGCCCAGCAGCAGATGATGAGAGCGAGGACCGGGTTTACCGTGAACGCCATTTTCATCACCCACTGGCATGCAGACCATTTTCTTGGTATCATCGGCCTTGTACAGACACTCTCGTTCAACGGACGGAAAGAACCGCTGACTATCTACGGACCGGAATGGGTTCATGAGTTTGTCACGGAACTTCGGCATCTCTGTCGGTTTAATGTAAAATTCCCGGTCATTTCGGAAGAGCTCGTCCACGGAGTGTCCGTTGCGTTTGAAGGGTACCAGGTAAAGGCATTTGCGACCGATCATGGGATGGAGAGCCTCGGGTACGCACTGGTAGAAGAACCAAGGCCCGGCCGGTTTGACCGGGAACGGGCAATTGCGCTTGGGGTACCCCCCGGCCCCCTCTTCGGACGCCTCCAGCGGGGTGAACCAGTCAGCATTGTGCAGGATGGTGTAACCGTCAGCATCACCCCCGGGCAGGTGATGGGGTCCCCACGACCGGGGCGGACCGTTGTGTATACCGGGGACACGCGGCCGGTGATAAAAGACCTACTTGCCGTGGTGGACCACGCCGACCTCCTCATTCACGACGCGACCTATGATGATGCAGCAATGGAACGGGCACGGGAGGTCTTTCACTCAACTTCGGGAGAGGCAGGGGATATTGCAGGGAGGCTGTCGGCAGATACGCTGGCACTTGTACATATCAGCTCCCGGTATACCAGTACAGCAAGCCATATCAGGGATGCAGCGAAAAGGTTTTGTGGTAAGGTAATCGTTCCCGACGATCTTGATATGTTCGAAATACCATTCCGGGGATAGACCCCGGTCATCTGATATTCGAAAATTCGACGGAACTGCACCGGAAATATGCAGGAATGCAAATATCGAGGATTTCGCATGGAAAATAACAATGAAATAATTGTATACCGCCTTGGTGCATCATGTGACCTTGGCGACGTTGAAGAAGGGAAGACATATGCAGGGCGTGTGCAGGGATTCGCAACGTTTGGGACATTTGTCCAGCTGAATGAACGTGTAAAAGGGCTTGTACACAAGAGCAACGTAAAGACCGAGCATAAAGAGCGCGAAACGGTACTTGTCCATGTCAGGGCGATCCGGAGTAATGGTAATATCGACCTCGAAGAGGTTGTCATCCCGGTATACCAGGTGCGTCCAATTGAGAAGAAAAGCACTGCGGTGCTCCTTGCAGAACTGGGCCAGAAAATCGGGAGGACTGTCAGGATAGAAGGTGAGATAGCCCAGGTCAAACAGACCAGCGGGCCGACGATATTCACCATTGTTGATGAGTCAGGGACTGAAAACGCGGCAGCATTTGTAGAGGCAGGAGTCCGTGCATACCCCGAGGCGGAGCTAGGAGACCTTGTCCGTATTGTCGGAGAGGTAATGCAGCGGAACAACCAGTTGCAGATTGAAGTTGACTCATTATCAGTCCTCACCGGCCCCGATGCCCAGGAAGTCAGGGAACGGATCGATAAGGCACTGGACATACGTTCAGAGCCCGCGGACATCCCGCTCCTTGTCCCAAGCCCGGTCCTTGAGAAACTCAGGCCCGAGATGCGGAAGATTGCAAAGATCATCAGGCGGGCAGTCTTCACGTCCCAGCCGATTATTCTCCGTCACCACGCGGATGCGGATGGCATCTGTTCTGCAGTTGCAATTGAGCAGGCAGTAACGGCGCTGTTACGGGAGTCAGGGGGAGATTTCGATTCGGATTACTACCTTTTCAAGAGGGCCCCGTCAAAAGCTCCGTTCTACGAAATAGAGGACATCACCCGCGACCTTGATTTCTCGCTGAAGGACCACGTCCGGTTCGGGCAGAAAATGCCCCTGATCCTCCTGACAGATAACGGGTCAACCGAGGAAGACCTGCCCGCCTACCGCATGGCACAGGTATACGATCTCTCGATTGCCGTGATTGACCACCACCACCCGGACGAAATCGTAGACCAGTTCCTTATCGGCCACGTGAACCCCTACCATGTCGGGGGGGATTTCGGGATTACGGCCGGGATGCTCGGGACCGAGGTGGCAAGGCTCATTAATCCTGCGGTTGAGCCCAATATCCGGCATATCCCTGCAATTGCAGGTGTTGGTGACCGGAGTGAGGCCCCGGAGCGTGCATTGTTCCTTGACCTGGTTAAGGACACGTACACCGAGGAAGAATGCAAAAATATCGCCCTGGCTCTCGATTATGAGCAGTTCTGGCTCAGGTTTAACGACGGGCGTGAACTGGTCAAGGATATATTAAACCTGACGAACAACCCCGAACGGCACAAGAAACTTATTGCCCGTCTGGTTGAAGGGGCAAATTTAATGATCGAGGACCAGATGAATGCCAGTATGCCCCATGTAAAAGAGAGGCAACTGAAAAATGGTGCCCTCCTGTTCCTCCTTGATGTAGAGATCCATGCCCACAAGTTCACCTTCCCTCCCCCCGGCAAGACATCGGGGGAAGTCCATGACCGGTTATGCAGGCAGCATGCCGGGAGCCCGGTTGTTACCATCGGTTTCGGCCCTGACTTTGCGGTCCTGCGCTCAAGGGGTGTCATGATGAACATCCCGAGGATGGTCAGGGAACTGAGGGAAGAGCTCAAGGGAGGCGGTATCAGCGGCGGAGGCCACCTTGTTGTCGGGAGCATCAAGTTCGTCGAAGGTATGCGGAACGAAGTGCTCGAGGCGCTGGTGGCAAAGATTGCCGATGCTTCGACCGGTGCATAAATTACCTTTTTTTTCTTTTCCCATATTTTTGAAACCCTCCCGAATCCATGTTGCAGATTAGGTAATTCCAAAATTTAGTCACGCTCCCGGGGCTCCGCCCCGCAGCTGCGGCGACCCCGGTTGGGATAGGGAATAATCTCTTTAATCTCTGAAATTTCCAGGAGTTCTACTGTTAACCCTTCCCACAGAATATTTTTCCGGGATTGGGTTGGGAGGGGTCCTCCTGTCTACGTATCACCCCTTTTTTTAAATATGCAGGGTTTCCCATGAAAACAGGCATGATGCCAAAAAGGTCACAAGCATACAAAATGAAAATGCCAGGGGGGGATTTTCATATTAAATGCCTGAACAGACCCTAATATAAGGAGATTTTAAACGAAGCATTTTCAATCGTCCGGGTGTGAACGTCCCGTTCATGTGTGTTTCAACAAAGCACTATGTTCGTATTGTTGACGTCCGGCACTGATATACAATCAGGTGGAATGCCATTGACAGGATTGGGTGTTTCAATCCTTCCCCGCCTCATCCCGGTCCTCCTGGTATGAGGCGTAACGGTTTAATACTGGTAATTCTTGCCCGCTGACGCCCTGGCTACAGGGTGCAAAAGTCTGTAAAATTCGTCCTTTGTCGAACTGCTGTTCATATAAGACTCAAAATTATGGGAGGAAAAATAGTTATTTATATATATGAGAGGAATTTATAGCTCAATATCTCTGGAGGTGAGAGATTCATGTCTTCAACAAGACGCATCGCCGATAAATACAACGAGTCCCAGGCGCGGATTATTGCATGCCTGAACTCGGGTATAACAAAAGGCAAGCACTACTTTAAGTCTAAATATATTGCAAAGGAGCTCGGCCTCTCGTCAAAGGAGGTCGGCACTAATATGGCAATTCTATCAGAGATATGCCAGGAGCTATCAATTATACGCTGGAGCTATTCGAACAGCACGACCTGGATGGTTAAGCCGAGGTCGGCATACTAATAAATCATTATATACTATTTTTCTAGGTTATGACTAAGGTTGCAGAACTGGAATCAACAATTGAGTTCATTGCGGATATCAATGAATGTAAAGACTGCCTGATGTCCCAGGATGCCACATCTACGGACCCGGCCTGTCTCTGGTTCAACATTGACGTGCTGAAAGGTCACAATATCAGGGCCGGGGACCGGGTGCGGGTAACCGTAGAAAAAATCGACCACTGATCTTCTTGCTCCTGCCGGGATACAGCAACACGGTGAGTCATGTCTGAAAGAGGCGATAAGGACTCTTGACGGGGACAATAAGGTAGATATGGGATATTGACGAATGGATATGAGTGCGGGGCCATAGGGTAGCCTGGCATCCTAGGAGACTGGGGGTCTTCTGACCTGCGTTCAAATCGCAGTGGCCTCATTTTACTTATTTTCTGAAACGATGCAGGATTGTTATGCATGAAACTTGATGACCGGTGTGTTGACTGTCTTCTCTCGAGGGTGGCCCTAGAATGTAAGCTCTCGGCAGCAGGACCGGGCCTGACTGATGAGACTGTGCGTTCATGTGCAGAGCTCCTTTCAAAGATCCGTCATGATCCCGTGAGCCACCCGCAGGTTGCGAGCGCGGTCCACCGGCATGCCTACGGGATGCTGGATAATCCGGACCCGTTTAAGGAATTGAAGGAACAAAGCAACATCGAAGCATTGTCCGTCTGCAACCGCGTGCGACCGTCACTCCGGAGTTTTCGTGACCTTGTCCTTGCAAGCATTATCGGTAATACGTACGATTATGGTGTTAAAACCCACCAGGTAACAGAAAATTTCGATGAATTTTTTAATACCATGTTTTCAAAAGGCCTGACTATCGATGATACGGACAGGATCCTGCCGCTGATAAAACGGGTGGTCTATTTTACAGATAATTGTGGTGAAATCGTTTTCGACCGCCTGCTTCTGGAATATCTCCATGCGAACGGGTCGGAGATTACCCTCGTGGTAAGGGACGCACCGATCTTAAACGACGCAACCATGAAAGAAGCCGGACAATTTGGTCTCAAAGACGTTTCAGCCACCCTTACGACCACCGGGTGCGGGACTGAGCTTGGGGTACGGCTCGATCTCTGCCCGCCAGCCCTGAAGGAGGCACTTGGGCAGTGCACACTCATAATATCAAAGGGAATGGCAAATTACGAGTCGCTGTCACTTGAAAAGGACCTTCCCCCGGTCGCTTATCTCCTGTCTGTCAAGTGCGAACCCATTGCAGACGATATAGGTGTACCAAAAGGTTCCCTCGTCGCGAAACTCTGTACATAATTCTTTTTTAATGGCTACCGGAACATACCGGAAAAATAGAATTAGTGGCTCTGTAAAAATCCTCTACCCGAATTTTACTGAATTATGGCTCTGTTGACATGCTCTCAAATCCATCTTGTGGATTAGGGTATTCCCAGATTTACCCACGCTCCCGGGGCTCCACCCCGCCGCTATGGCGACCCCGTTTGGGATAGGGAATAATCTCTTTAATCTCTGAAATTTTCCTCCAATGCCCCAATTGAACTCTGCCAGTGAATATCTCATTGGGGGTGGGGCAGGGAGGGGGTGAAACCCCCTTCGTCTGAGCAGTCCTGTTAATTATTTTTATTACATGCAAGGGTTTCCCATGAAAACAGACATGATACCACAAGGCCACAAGCATACCAGATGAAAATACCAGGGGGGATTTTCATATTAAATGCCTGAACTGCCACCAATATGAAGAGATTTTGAACGTGGCATTTTCAATGGTTCGGGAGTGAACTTCCCGTTCATGTGTATCTCAACAAAGCGTGCTATGAGCCCCCTGGCTCATAAATGGGGATGAAAAAGGTGGTCTTTCAGGTGGCTGCCAGGAGTTTTTCATAACAGCCGAATTGATCAGTGATTCATCACATTTCGGGGTTCATCCCAGACGTGAGGCGAGATAAGAACTATTCCAACATTCACTGCCAGGACAACGGATATGACGACGAGCGACCGGAATGGCTGTCCCATTTTACAGCCCTTCTGGTGACCCGTCAAATATGAAGGAGATACGGGAGTGCTACCAGTGACACCAGGATTACAAGCATAAAGGTACTGATGGAAGTTGCTACAAAGGTCGCGTATTTCTCAATTTTTCTTCCGTTAAACAGCCTCTCCACGCCTTCTTTTAAGATGTACCCACCATCGAGCGGAACCATCGGGATTGCGTTGAAAATGCCCACATTGATGTTGATCCAGCCGCACCAGAAGAGCAGGTGCACGAGACCCCAGAAAACTCCGGGATATGGGACGGTATAATACCCGGTATCCGGCGTCTCAAAGGCAAGGACTCTCATATACTGGCCTCCTGCCGACATGTCAAACGGTACGCTGATGAGACGGAGGAACCCGATCGGGGAGAACATGTTCCTGACGGTATCAATCACCTGTGCTCCGTCATAGTAGAAAACCCCCATAAAACCTGAGGGATGTGTCCCGAATTCTGCCGGCCAGGCGGTAAGATTGAGCGTGTAATCTTTGATACTTCTGTCTTTCTGGACCTGCAGCACGGCGGTATCACCGGGATGACTCGCGTTGAGGATCGCACTTACCTCGTCACGCGTTGCTACCGGGACACCATTCACCGCCATAATCAGGGAGTCCTGCGGCAGTCCTGCATTATATGCTGAAAAGTTCTGGTACACACCATGAACCATCGGAGCATTGGTTGGTACTGCTGCCCCCATCACAAAAATAAGGAGGACGAAACAGATCGCACCGACGACAAGGTTATTCATAATGCCTGCACCGAACATTCTCATCTTTGGCATCCCTTTCGCCTTATCGAGTTCCTCCTCATCAGGTTCTACAAAAAAGCCGATCGGTATGACGGCAATGAGGGCTCCGATACCCCTTACCCTGATGTTTTCAACACGGCAGAGGATCCCGTGCCCGAATTCGTGGACTGCAATTGTCAGGACAAATGCAAACCAGACGGCAAAAGTCGAGGGGACATATTCATTGATCCCTGGCAGCAGGAGGATATTCTGGGGCTTGTAGATTCCTGTTGGTTCAGGCTGGAGCAGGAGGGTATATTGCAGGGCAAAAAGGAGCAGGAATGTAATCAGGACTGATACCAGTACCACGATGATAACGCCGATTGAGCCATAGATACGCAAAATCGGGCTGACACGGGTGAACCAATCAAAAAATGCAGTTTTATTGCTCTTTATTGCCATTATCGGGCCGTAAAAAGTAATATGGTCCGGGAATAACTTTTTCGTATAGATAACAAGAGCAATGGCTGCATAGATAGCGATCACCAAAACGAGGATCAGCAACCAGTTCATTCTATATCTATGGAATGGCGAGCTACATAATGGTGTGGAAACCGGGCCAACACGGGATTTTTCCCCAGGGATAATCAGGAGAAATCCAGAATGCTCACCTGTTCACGCTCTGTGATCATTTTCTCCACCGTTTTCCAGCTTGCCCTGGCAAATTCCGGCGGCTTTCCGGAACGTTGGATGACTGCTGACAGGAAATCGACAGTACGCTGGTCAGAAGGGTAACCGCTCCCGATATTGCCATATTTCGCTTTAAGCAGCTCAATTTCCCTGTCGCGCACTACTTTTGCCACGATGCTTGCGGCTGAAACGAGTGGGAATGACTCGTCGGCATGGTGTTCGGCTACAATACGGCATTCACAACCCAGGAAATTCGACACCATATGTCCATGCCGCTCTGCTATTACGTCACATGCATCGACATAAGCAAGGGTGGGGGAGAGGTCAGTAATCACTGCTGCATGCAGGCGGGCGAGCAGCACATTCAGGGTCATAGACTCTCTGGCTGTATCTATCTCTCCAGCGCTCATAACACGCAGTGCGGTGGAACATGTACTTGTGATCTCTTCGTAGAGACTGTCCCGTTTCTCCGGGGATAACTGCTTCGAGTCTTTGATGCCGATGCCAGGGAGTAGGTCCTCGTGATCAGAGCCCACTGCTGCTATGACCATCGGTCCGAGCACGGCTCCTTTACCTGCCTCGTCAACACCGCAGAACATTCGTACCAGTAGTACCGGGAGCATGATATTTGAATAATGGGATGAATTCCACTCCCCGTTCATCAGCTGGTTCTGATGAACGAGAGTCAAAAAAAAATGAACTGGTCGATACTATCAGATAAGTCCGAAGAAAATCATTCCTGTGGTAATGACCATTATGATTAGGATGACCACTGCAATTTTTGACTGGTTACCGGAGCTTATCCCCGAAGGGGTGACCTCATGCGCTTTTGCATGCTCTTCTTCAAGGTGAGATGTATTTTCTGATTTCTTTGGCGACTGGTGAGTTGTCATTAGTACTAATTTCGCAAGATCGAATATTAACCTGTTGAAAATGCCAGGCCTGATGTTCCGAACAACAGCAAGTGGATGTATAGGAAAATCTCCCTGATACCTGGTCATCAGGAAATATGGTAGTAATCCGGGCAGATCCGGTTCTAATAGGCAGCAATTGTAGCTAATCTATCGGAACAATTCAGTCCGGTCCTGTCAGGAAAAAAATGGGAAGTCTTTCCAGAACTCCCGGTTCACTGGTTTATCCTCACAGTTTCAACGGGACCGTGGTCACGGTTGAGAATGGGATCTGCGGGGCAATTCCGAAGAAATCCGGTGATGCTGTACCGCTAATCTTAAGGGTGATCTCTCCCCTGGCAAGTGCACCAACAACGGCACCCGGAATTGCAGTTGTTTTTATGCTCACCGGGACCGTCACTTCATTTATTCCTGGTTTAATGCTGAAACTCCCTCGTTCACCATGTGAAATGAAGTCCCATTCATCCCCCTTCTGGTAATACACGTCAAAAACTATGGATTTAAGGTTAATACCCATCGGGTTAGGATTGTTAATACTCAGCGTTACCAGAAGGTTCACACTGGAAAGGTCGGCGGATTCCAATGCAACATTTTTAACCACAATTTCCGGGTCTTTTATGAGCATTCCACATCCGCTAAAGAGAAGTGCCGCAGCCATCAGCAAACAGAGGAGTGCCAGGTATCCTTGCATATGCAGTAATGATCCGGCCTTCTATTTTTAGGTACGCCGCACTCCCAGGCTGGATGAATGGCCACCTGTTCAGCGTCATCGTATGGATGCCGAATTTCTCCCAAACAGGACACATTCACCGCATCAAACACTGTGGATCCCCTTAATTCATCAGGGTTGTTATGCCAGGGGTAGTATCCGTCCCGACATGAAAAAAGGGAAGAAAGGACTTTGTTGACCTCCGGCGTGAAAAAAAATAGAAGATTAAATAAGCAGACATGAGGGGATTTCACCCCATCCCTGCCCCGACCCCAATAAGATATTCATTGGCAGGGTTCAATTGGGACATTGGAAGAAAACTTCAGAGATTTGGAGAGTAACCTAATCCCAACCGGGGTCGCCATGGCGGCGTGGCAGGGCCCCGGGAACGTGACGAATATTGGAATGCCCTAATCCGCAAGATAGATTTGAGAGGATATCAACAGAGCATGCTATTGAGCCTTTGGGCTCATAGATGATTATGAAAAAGGTTGGCATTCAGATGTTTGCCTGGAGTTTTTTTATACTAATTCAAAAAGGAATAGTATTACCTCTTCCCAAGTTTCGCTTCCCTTTCTTCGAAGTATGTTCCAAGGTTGAGAAGTGTGTCGATATCCACATCAGCACTTGTACCCTGCTGGAATTCGAAGGGGTTGTCCATGTCTTTGATCAGGAAAACGAGGGCAATCAACATCAGGCTGAGAAACACGAAAATTACCGACCCCTCAAGGTAGGGCTCATTTTTAATAAAGAGCATAACAAGGATCACTGCAGCAGTCGCGATCTCGGCTATTGCGTACGCTGCCGGGATAAAATCCGTCCTGGTAATAACATCGACACGGTTGACCAGTTTATCGAGTGCACCGAGCTCGAATCTCAGTTTTGCAAGAGTCGGGGGTGCCACATTCAGTTTGCCAAGTAACCGGATATCATCGGTTACCATGTCCATTGCATGGTTGATTGCACGTGGGTTGAAGTTGTTTTCCATGAAGGACGCATTTATGGTGTTCAGGAGTGCCCGGATATGACTTCTCATCATTACCAGTGGTGTCTCGTCCTCGAGGGGAATGACGATAGAATCATTATAAAGTGCCTTGAGTGCTGAAGCCATATCACCCGCAATTTTCTCGCTTTCTTTGAAATCGGTGAACGTACCGGTGAAAATTACTGCAATGGTGAATATCGCACCCGTGATAAAAGCACCTACAATCGGGGTAATCGGTACCGTATCATACCCGAGTACATTGATCATTGTCCTCACCCCGAGGAGAATGAGGACGATGACCAGTGCCTTAAGTATTATACCCCATTTCTTCATCAAATCCATGATTACTACTATGATGTTATTTATGTTAGGTGGTTTCGGTGGCCTGGAGAGAAAGGCGGTCACCAAAAGGAATGCCGACCGTTAAGCCTAGTGATGATGAGCCTTCCGAATCCCCCAAAAACAGGAGAAAAGGGGGTAAATCTGGATGCAGGGCACAACATTGAAAAACAGTTTGGGAAAAATTATGTTATAAGGTCTTTTAGGATCGCAAGCTCGAATATGAGTTTTGGGTCCCTCTTGATCAGCTCTTTTACCAGCTGGAGCGTGGAGAACTCTTTTAAGTTGATAGATGAAGCGGTCTGGATGATCGCGTTCAGTTTTGCGTCCGTGAGGTTGATCATGTATTCCTTGATATGGTAGTTCCTCTCGATAGTCTTCCCCATTTTTGATTGCCGCCACTGCGTGTCATACGGCATGAGCGCGTTTTTACTGGTGTCACCCTTCTCGATCGCATCAATTGCGACCTTTGCGGCAAGGTCGCCGGTGTACATTGCATTGTAGATCCCGCCTCCCGTGAGCGGGTCTACAACACGGGCCGCGTCACCCGCGATGATGAGTCCGTCTCCAACGGTACAAGCAAGCGGCCTGCAGACTGACACTCCCCCGACGATCCACTCGATGGTCTTTCCGTTGGGGAACTTTGAGGCCATGTACTTGTCAAGATAGTCCTTTGCCCGGTGACCGGTACCGCTTTTTAACCCGCTGATCCCGATACCGACATTTGCCGTGCGGTCACCTTTCGGGAATACCCAGAGATATCCCTGCGGGGCCACTTCATTTCCGAGGCAGAATACGGTGCAGTGTGGGTCGATATCGATATCAGTCACGATGTATTGCGCTGAAGACATAATCTCCCGGAGTGGCACGGTCGTGTCTATCCCGCACCATTTTGAGAATTTCGATTCCACACCATCAGCGGCGACGACAACATCAGCCGTTACATCGGTCTTTGTCCCGCAGAACTCCAGCGTTGCCCCACGGACCTTTCCATCTTTGATGATCGGGGCACTTGCCCGTGTCTTGACTGCCACGTCTGAACCCGCTTCGGCGGCCTGCCAGACCAGTTCCCGGTCAAAGACTTTACGGTCGAGGACATACCCTACTTTTCCACCTGAACTCTGCGAGTCAAGTATCATGGTGGTGCCGTCAGGTGCAACGAGTGACGCACGCTGCATTTCGGCTGAGATAAAACAAGGGTCAGGTTTAACAAACTCTGCGAGGCTTTCCATCCCGATCCCCTCTGCACACCTGACCGGAGCACCAATTGCAGGCCGTTTCTCAACAATGCAGGCAGAAAGACCTGCCTTTGCTGCAGTCCTCGCGGCAATTGCTCCCGCCGGTCCTCCTCCTATCATGAGGAGGTCGTAATGCTTCTTCATTCGCGTTCGACCTCCAGCGCCCCGACCGGACATGCCTTCGCACAGACACCGCAGTCCGTGCAACCCGGTCCCACTTCGAGGTACGCATCGATCAGTTCAAGCGCCCCCTCTTTACAGACCGACACGCAGCATCCACAGTAGCCACAAATATCCCGGTGAACCTTCAACATCCTGATCAAATTGTCCTGCAACTCCAATAATAGTTACTCAGTCGCCAGTAACCCCCATTGACACCTCTCTCGTGAATCACGGGATGTCCCATACAACGATTAACGGATTAACTCCGTATGCCCGGGGCATGGAGGGTAAAGGTTCCAAAACGCCCTCCACCGCCTGGCTGGAACGAGATCCGGTTATTACGGAACGCATCAATTGCATCGGCTGTTCGTCTGTCCACCTCGCTAATCTCTGATACCGGTGTTGTGGTAAGGATTGCAATCTCGTTGCCAAATGCTGAAATAAGCTGCTTGTACTTTGAGAGGCATTTTTTTGTATTGGTTGACGAAGCGTTCTCCGTCGTCCGGATGATCTCTCCGAGTGGAAGTATGTGGAGATAGGGTGGCCGCTTCACCGGGGTGCCGCTGGAGAGTTCCCGGGCCCTGTCCCGGACCCCTTTCTTGATCAACCCGCGGTCTTTCGGGCACCGCCACTGCGACTCTTCGGCTTGTAGAAGGGTGTATTGCTCGTAGCACCGGGTGCAGGCGGTACGATTGTATTTTCCTTCTTCCGGAAAAAACCCGACATTCATTTCAATATGACCACCCTTTACTGCCGAGAGGACCCCCTGCACCGTACACCTGTTCAGGGATAACCTTGTAAACTCCCGCCCGCATTTTACAGGGTCCGGGCTGTGGGCATCAGAATTTATGATAAAGGGTACCTTGTAAAGGTCGGGAATTGCCGCCCCGTAGGAGTTGTCAGCTGACAGGCCCAGTTCAAGAAAGTCCACCTTCTCCCGGCCATAACATTCCTCCAGTTGGTTATAATATGCAAAAAGCGAGGTCCAGGGTGTGAACGCATGGGCAGGGCCGATCATGCCACCCAGCTGATGGACCATCTCAGCAATCCTGCTCCCAGGGAGGCGTACATGTGGCCTTCCCCCGGTAAGGATATCCCTGCTGAATGGGATGAGCATCGAACGAAGCTCAGAAAACCCATCAAAATCCGGCATAATCATGAGGTGGTGTACCCTGTCCTGGTCCTCCACCTCTGCTGTAGGGATGACCAGGATCCCCCCATTGTTGTCAATGTAATCTGCCCAGAGATGCTGCCATTCTGGATGGAGTGCATCGCCGCTGCCAAGGACCGTTATCCCTTTCGTCACGCAGGTATCGATGATGTTTCCCGGGACCATCCTTGGGGAGGTGGCCATTGAATAACGGGAATGGATATGGAGGTCTGCGTTTACCTGCATGATAGAGGATAGGTACCTGCCAGGACATAAAATCTCATAATCTCTACCCGGTTAGCCAGGAACAGGCAGTGTGCGTTCATTCAAGAGCTCATTTTTTCACCCGGTATTTATATTAACCGTTTATCACCATTTCAGATAGTTTTTAAGAAAATACTGGCGTATTAAGAGGTTTTTAGTAGTACGGTATACAGAAACGGTACTATTGGTAAGGAATGCCAATAATCCTGCCTTTCCCAGAATAACAAGAGGTTTTACAATGAAAATGAGTAATAGGGCCCGTATTGGTTTGATATTTGGGTTCCTCCTCCTTTTTGGATTGATAGTCCTGCCGGTAAGTGCGAGTGATGACACTTCCTGGTTCACTCCCGCTCCCCTGGACGATGTTATGGCGTGGTTTAAGACGACAGCGCAACATGCATGGACCGGGCCGGCTGATAGCACAGCAATACCAGTGCCAACACCATCGTATGCATCATCCGACGATACAGCGTGGTCCACTCCCGCTTCACCTGAACAGGTTATCGCATGGGGGAAGATGATTGGAAAGCAGGGTGCTGCCACTACCTATCCTTCGACACTCAGTCAGGCGGACCGGATCAGGCTTTTTAAGAGCTATACTACCAATGGCTACGTGCCGGTTACCCCAACGGTTACAGAAACACCCCCTCCGACGATGCAACCGGTACCGACATATGCCGACCCGGTCATTTACCACAAGCCGATCACCATGCCGCTGACCCCCTATTACCTGCCTCCAACAGCATTCCCCACCCAGGTACCAACGTCAGGAAGTGAGGTGTCAGGCCAGAAGGCAGGGGTATCTGTTACAGAACTGAACCTTCAGGGCAAGTACGTGAAGATCACAAATACGGGAACAACACCGGTGTTCATGACCGGGTGGAAGATAACGAATAGCCGGGGAAATGCCCTTACCTTTATCGACTTCCCCCTGGGTGGCGGATCAACCTTCACCTACGTGCTTAACCCCTATTCAACCCTGACCGTCTATTTCGGAACGGATGGCATGGTCACGAGCAACGAGCTTTATTATCCCTATGGCGTTGATTTCTGGAACCCACAGGGAGATACAGCCTCACTCTACGACCCGCAGGGACAACTCGCAGGAAGGATCAACACATAAAATAGTATTCTTTTATATAAGGTCTGGTGGATCCGGACCAATTGCACTGTTGTGGCCCCTGGAAAAGATTCTATACCCGGACCGGGTTCTTTAACCAATGTACCTTAGTTCTTCGTCGTGTACTGCTTGTTCGCCCTCGATAAGTTTCTGGACCATCCGTTCCATCTCGACGCCCCGCTCTACGAGTGTCGTTGAATCGATCCCGATACCTATAAGGGATGAAAGGACTTTTAACAGGCTGGTAGCGCTTTTAGGGTCCACGAGGTAACCTGATGTCTCCCCCATCAGGCATATCCCCTCGATGTTATGGTACGCACTAAGCCCGAGGAGGAGTCCTGCGGCCCCGATGATCCCGCCTACCGGTTCACCATTGTCAAAGGTTGCCCCGGCCTCTGCCGCTTCTTCCTTTAACTCTATCCGGTTAACCGCACCAATCACCCTCGGCTCTTCGACAAGGTGGCCGACACCGAAACCGCCGAGGGTGTAGATCCGCCTGACCCCAAATTCTTCTGCAATTTTCAGGTACTTATCAGCGAGAAGGTAATGCCCTTCGTTTGATGTGCTCTGGAAATCACCGATAAGGAAGAGGATCTGGTGACTATCATCTTTATAGAAAAAAATCTCGTTATTTGCGAGACGGATTACACTATCCTCCTCTATAATCACCTGGGGAGGAAAATAGATCGAATGGATCTGGGCAATTTTTTTCGCGCCAAGCTCGTGAATGATATGTTCGGCCACCAGTTTTCCGACATGTCCGATCCCTGGCAGCCCTTCAATAAGGATGGGTGACTTCACCTCATCCTGCGAAAAATCATCAAGAAAACGGATTGTTATATCTTCCATTCTTTAACCCGTCTCCGGTATTCTCCAAACCTGTCTTCTGGTGAAAAACGTGGCGGGTGTGCAGTCCTCGTGGCGCCACCGCAGACCGGACACTGAATGTTCAGAGTATAAGTCCTGTCCTTGTTGCAACGCCTGATATGACCACTCATGAACTTTTACCGGATTTCGGCTTTTTAACGAACTTTCCTTCGCCGCCTGCCCGTTCCACAACGCCAATCGCAGCGCTTGCGGCCCTTTCGATTGCCTTCTCCGCGGTCTTGTAATCAGGGGCTGTGACCTTGATCCGGTAGGCCGGTGCACCGATATAGGTGAGTTCAATCTCCACATCCTGGATCTTTGGTTCGGCACTGCGGAGGGCCCGCCGGATAATGTTTACTCCATCCGGCTTTGGGGAGGTAAGGATGATATTCCCGGCCACCGTTACTTTCGGGATCCTGACGTTCTCTTTGGCTACAGCAACCAGAGCATCCACAGACGCCTCCGGGAGCCCGAGTTCCCTGACGACGTCTGCCCCGTTCATAACGATATCTTCAAATGCAGTATACAGGTCCCCGTATTTTTTGTATAATGCGGTTTCAATCGCCTCTGCGGATCCGCCTGAAGCTTCCGCGGCGAAACTGATCCACTTGCTGGCCTTGGACTCATTCTTCCATTCGCGGATCGTTTCCCGGCGCTGGTGCTCATTGACATCTTTTAATGAAAGGTCGATATGGCCTCGTGACGTGTCTACATTGAGGACCTTGCAGACCACCTTCTGGCCTTCCCTGATGTGGTCCCTGATATACTTGATCCATCCCGTCGCGATCTCGGAGATGGGGATCAGACCTTCCCGTCCGTTATACTCATCGAGTGAAACGAACGCAACAAAGTCCTTCACATGCTGGACTGTGCAGACGACGAGATCCCCTTCCTCCGGCCATTCCTCACCTTTCATACGCGGTACTCACTTGTAGACTGCAAGTTTTTCAACCTGGATGCCTGCCTTGCCACCAGTTGGCTCGGCAAGCACTTTTCCGCATACTACACAATCCACTTTCGTGGATGCCTTGTCAAAGACCAGCTGCTCATTTTCGCAGTCCGGGCACTTGACCTTGATAAAAACACTCCTGTTTTCCCTGTGCTGGCGTACCATATCGTATCTCACTCCGTCAGTTCAAATTTCGCAATTCTGTATCCCGGGCGGAGATGTGCTTTCCCGCAGGTCTTGCACCGGTAACGGACATTGATCTTCTTGGTCGGTTTGTCCCCACCGGGTACTTTCGAGAATTTCCCCATATTCCCGACATGGCCTCTTCGTGCCTTCTGCCGGTCAATCCAGTGGAGCCCGGTCGTCTTACTCTTCTTTACCTTCTCGACCTCGTGCTCCTGATGATTCCTGCAAAATGGGCAGTAGGTCTTAAATTTGGCGGGCATTTTCATGAGATTTACACCTATGGAAATAGTAACAAATACCATTATTATTTTCCCGGAGTGATATTTAACACTATGTTGCGTTCGTTCAGAACTTCCGCATTCCTCCGGGGAAGTGTCACTATATCTTCTTTCATAAGGTGATAAATTCTCCCATCCACGCCCATAAATGGCTCCATATTGTCCAGGACCCGGGCGAGGATATATCCCTGACCTGGCAGGGGTGTCTCTCCTGTCCCGGGAATCGTCTCCCCTGTAGTTTCATCGCCTGTAATGGGGAATTTGTTCTCACCTGGCGCCACAGGTATGCGGTCGTGCCGGGTAATAATACAAATCTCGCGATTTTTGGCGATCGCCCCGGTAACGGCATCAAACATCTCGCGTTCGGCGGGGAGCATCTTCTTCAGTTCGTCTTTTTCAAGCGGGTGACCATCAATATGGCCTGATGAGAGTGCGAGTATCTTCTCTGCCCTGATCCTGAAGAGGTCCTGGAGCGTCTCACGTATACTTGACGCCCGTTCAATCAGAACACGGGTGCGATCGCTGAACGGGTCTTCGTTTGCATGCACATCAGAAGTCAGTTCCTCCAGTTCCTTTTTTGTCGTTTCAAAAATATCTGACGGGATACTTGTCAGCCTGCCGGTCTCGCGCTCTGAAAGGAGAATTGCCCGGATTTCCTCGAGGTGCACGGCTTATCCACCCCCTGATATCTCTGCCAGGCCCCTGCAGCAGAGGAACACCGCAAGGGCCTCGGGAACGGTAACGGTCGACTTCTCAAGGGCGTAGCTGTTCCCGAGAATTTTCATTGAACTCTTTACCGCGCAGTCAACCATGATGCCCTTTGTGCCAAAGACGACCGCGTCGACAAGAGGATCGAAATCCGCGAGCTCACCGGGTGAAAGTGGTGTCACCCGGAACCCGCTTCCACCGTGCAGTGAGGTTGGCAGTCGTATCAGGCGTTTCACATCGGTTGTCACGGGTTCGTCGGCAAGGGCTGCTTTCTGTTTCAGCCGGGTGGCAAATGCTCCATCCGGTGCCGAGGTCAGGGCCCGGATGACCGGCCAGATAACGCGGTCATTCTGGTTGACCGGGATGCCCTCATTGATCTTCCGGAGCATATCCGGGGCTGCTGCAAGAAACCGCTCCGCTGACGCCTCCCCTACCCCTTCCAGCCGTTCGAGTTCAGCCATTGCCTCCTCCATGGGCAGGCCCTGCAACCATGAAAGATACTCGGACATCGCAGCTATATAACGCCGCCGCCATCCGCGGGGTGAAGGTGAACGGACTGCGAGGATATGCCCGGGGTCGATCCCAGTCCCGCAGACATAATCAATCAGTTCACGACGTTCCGCACTCCCCCATCCCCGGACTGCAAGGTCTTTCACGTGAATGTGGTACCCCCTGCCACCCGAAAAGACCACCTCGATCAGTTTCTCTGAAAAACCGAGCTCATCGGTCAGCATCGCGAGCAGTTTTATTGTCTCTTCCCGAACACGGGTGAGCATTACGTCATAGGCCCCCCGGATAATGTGGTCGGCATCAAGGTCAAAGATCAGGTCAGCACCTGCCCAGTGCTTTGTGTCCATTGTTGGTGCGCCAGGAGTCTCGTAATACGCGCTTGAATAGTAGATGTGCGCAGGGGTGATCGACCGCACATATTCCCCGATCTCCTGGGTGCTCCCGAAAGCGATGTGGCGTCGCATCCGTGTCTCTCCTGAAGCATCGAACATAACGAACCCCCATTCCCGCTGGGAAAGGGACGAGGGGGGGATAATCGTCTCCTTTCGGTAATAGTCGGAGAACCGCTGTCTCAGGAATTCGAGGGTTGCCGATTTCATCAGAGTCCCTTCTGCATATATGGGCCTGCCCGCTCATAACCATGGTTCCGGTAATACGGCCTGACCCCGATCCCGCTCATGATCGAGATCCTCCCGAACCCCTGCCCGCGTGCGATATCTTCTGCAGCGGAAAGCAGGGAAGACCCGGTACTGCGGTGTTGCTGCTCCCCTCCTGATGGATCATGGCCGATTGGGACGATGCTCCCGTATACATGGAGCTCACGGAGCAATGCACTTCCCTCCAGCTCTTTCCTGAAGATTGTGCCAGGGAACCGGAGCCGCGCAAAGCCCACAAGTGAGTCCCCGGCAACTGACGAGATAAAGTGTTCAGTGCCCCCGGCGCACTCGTAGGTCTCGGTGAGGAGCTCCGGTGTCTCCCCGGAGGGGTGCCTCCCGATCTCACGGCAACGGATACAACGGCACCGGCCGCCATTGGCGATGAGCCTGTCAGACGCCAGCTGCCGGAAATTACTGTGCTTTGACCCGGCCACGATCAGTTTGGCCGGGATATCACGCTGGATCCGCTGGAGCCGGACATAGAACGGAAGGAGCGATTTTCCATAGGCGATAAGGTCGATAAGCTCTTCCTCGCTGTAGGGTGAATACCTGCCATCTTTCCAGAGTGCTTCGATCTCAGATCCCGGTGTGACAAGCGTAGGATAGATTTTCAGGAAATCAGGCCTGAAGCGTGGGTCCTCGAATAGCGTCCTGAACAGTTCCCGGTCCCTTTCAATGCTGCTCCCCGGGAGATTTGGCATGACATGGAACCCGACCTTGAGGCCGGCATCCCTGAGGAGCTGGTTAGCCTCTGCGGTATCGTGTACTGTACAACCCCGGCGGTTGACGGTCAGGATCTCATCATCGACATGCTGGACCCCGATTTCAACTTTTGTCACGCCAAGGTTGAGCATCGATTCAATATGCTCTTTCCTGCACCAGTCTGGGCGGGTCTCAAACGTGATGGCGACACACCGCACCCGTGCATGTTCATTGGCAAGAAACACGGGATCCCGGTTGACCGCCGCCTGCTGCACACCCGTTTCTCCGGTTGGCGGGAGTTCGGGGTTGGATATTGTTGGGGTGTCATAGTCATTCATTGCCTGGACGCACCTGGTGACAAACCACTCCTGGTATTCCTCTGGGCGCGCCGTTATGGTCCCCCCCATCACGATCAGTTCTGCCTTCCCTACGTGGTGACCAAGGGTCTCAAACTGCGAAAGCCGGGCTATTACCTGTTGATACGGGTCATACTGGTGTTCCCTGCCACGTATAGCTGCAGGCTCCTCGCCCGTATAACTCTGGGGTGACTGGAACGGGTGGTCAGGACCGCCCGGGCAGGGGAGGCATTTTCCATGCGGGCAGGGGGAGGGAGATGTCATGACGGCGACCGGCGCGACGCCTGAGAGCGTCCTTGTCGGTTTTACCTGGAGTACGAGGCGGAGCATCTGGCGCTCCTCCGGAAGCGCATACGAAAGCAGGAGAGAATTTTTCGGGACTATCCTGAGTTTATATTTCCTGCAGACCTCGATCCGTGCCTGGCTGATATCAAGGTCATCACGGGAGAAGAAGAGGGAAATTATTTCCCTGCAGATTAAAAGTTCGTCCATCTCGGGATTAATGTTCAGCCGCGATCTTGCCCTGCGCAGTGTCCGAGGTATAGTCCACCATCATGGGCTGCTGAAGTTTCACGTGGGCCACGATCTCATCCCCGAGGGCGAGGATCGCATCCTTATGACACTTCTTGTTTTTGTGGATGTGGACAGGAGAGATTTCGAGCGCACTATAGCGTCCTGTTGGAATTTCATCATTGGTGATGTTCTCGTAGTATTTTTTAATATGCACCATCAGCATGTGTAAATGCAGCAATTCTTCCTTTTGCACACTATCACCTTTCCTCAAAATTTACTATTTCCGGGAGCAGATATATCTTATTGGTGACCTTTATATCGGGTGGTGTGAGCGCGGTGGGAGCCCTTACGGGACTCGCAATTGGGGATGCAATGGGTGCGCCCTTTGAGGGGTACCCCCCTCCCCTGAGACCTGTGACTGAAATGCATGGTGACGGGCCACGTATGCGAAATGCCGGCTGTTATACTGACGACACGCTCCAGGCAATCGCAGTCGCGGAATCACTCATCCATTGCAGGGACTTCTGCCAGGATGATCTCATGCAGCGACTTATTGACGGGTATTTACGATATCCTGAATTTTACGGTCCTACTTCACGATCAGTCTTTGATCTGGTGCAGTCGGGTGTTCCTCCTGACCGTGCCGCAGAGATAGTCCATAGACGAAGGGGGGGCAGCCGCAGTAACGGGAGTGTAATGAGGGGTGCGCCGGTAGGGATTTTTTTTTCCGGACCTCCCCTGCGCGAGGTGAGCATCCGGTGCTCACAACTGACCCACCATGACGGGACGGCAGCCGAGTGTTCGGCATGGGTGAACCAGATGATATCAGACATGTGCCGCGGTTTTTCGCGCACCGGGGCCTTTTCCCGTGCCCTTCACCACTGCAACGACGATGAAGTCATCAGGGTTCTTGGGGCCTACCACCGGTCCGATCCGGAACCCGGCCTTGATGCGCTCCTTGCCACGCATTCAGCGCTCACGGTCTTTATGGACAGCCGGTCATTTGAAGAGACGATTGTCCGGGCGATCAGCCTCGGGGGCGATACTGATACGATTGGTGCAATTGCAGGAGCCCTTGCCGGTGCCTGGTCTGGTGTGGGGGACATCCCAGGCCGGTGGCTCGCGAACCTGCAGGACCTAGGGAAGATCACATCACTCGGGGCGAGGCTCTGGATGGTATCACAACAGCTGGAAACAGGATAACATTCCATCGATGAGGAAAAAAGGGATGACTCCAGCCCCTTATGGAAAAAAGTACTAATCAGGGGGACATCAGGTTAACAAGCTGGAGCGTCCGCCCTTTCTCACAGGGGTCCGGGGCGTTGCCAATCACTTCCACGATGACATATTTTTCCCCCTCAACGATCCCGTCAGGGTGGCAAAGGCCGTAACTTTTGCAGTCTTCCTTATTGCAGGTGTATTCGTAGTTGATCCTGCTGTTTTTTATCACCATTTCTGCGCTTAAAAGCGCCGCGATCGGGGACTCCACCACTTCAACCGCAAAGGTGCCGTTCCTGTGGATCAGGCACTCGTGCTTTGTCGGCCGCACTTTGACAATCCGGTATCGTTTGCCTTCTTTTAAGTTATTGCAGGCCTTTTTCACTGTGCAGGGTTTGCATTCATCGAGCGATCCTTCATAGACAAATTCGAGCCCGGGTTTTGCAAGCCCGGTCCCGATCAGGGTGACCTTCGGCTTTACCTCAGCCGCCCCTTTCAATCCCGGTAGAGCATTCTTACGAGTTCCCATGCAGATTCCTCTGTCAGCCCCATATCAAGTATGGTGAAGCGTTCCGGGCGGATAGTCTTTGCCATCAGGAGCGCGTTCACCGCGACCGCGTCCTCAATACCAAGTTCAGCAGGTGTGACCGGGGCACCAACGCTTCGTAATGCTTCCCTGATGGTTTTCCAGTCCCCGCCGTGCAGGTACATTGCAATGATCGTCCCGATACCGCATGCCTCTCCGTGGAGTGCTTTACCCGGTGCGAGGTGTTCAAGGGCGTGCCCGAACTTGTGCTCACTCCCGCTGCCAGGCCTCGATGAACCGGCAATGCTCATTGCGACACCGGAAGATACGAGTGCCCTTGTTACGAACCAGGCAGTCTCCTCGTTATGGGGTTTTAATACATGGGCATTTTTCATCAGCAGTTCTGCGGTCATTTTCGATAAGGCGACTGCATACTCTGATACCGGTTCTCCCCGCAACCGGTGGGCGAGTTCCCAGTCAAGGATCGCGGTGTAATTTGAGATAATATCGGCACACCCGGCCGCAAGCAGGCGGTGTGGTGCAGCGGCAATAATCCCGGTATCGGCGACAATCGCGATCGGTGGCTGCGCTTCAAGTGACCCGCTCCCCTCTGCGGTTGGAACACTGGCCCGTGCTGATGCGATTCCATCATGGGAGGCCGCGGTAGGGATGCTGATAAACTGGCGGTCAAGGTTATAGGCGGTGATCTTTGCCGTATCGATGACCCGGCCACCACCTACCCCGATAAGAAAATCCACCTCCTTTGCAGCAACTTCTGCCTGTTTTATTACTTCCGGGCTGATTGTTTCAGCGGTAAAGGTGGCGATCTTATAATTGTCAGCCAGGAGTGCCCTGACCCGTTCTCCTGCAATATCACGGGTATGGCCGCCGGAAACTATGAGGACGGAATGGCCTATCCGGAGGTCTTCACAGACGTTTGGCAGCTGTGGGAGCACGTCATGTCCGATCACGACGTCCCTTGGCAGCTGCATCCACTTGGATTTCCCGAAAATTTTATTTTTCAGTACTTTTATACTTCCGGCGCTCATTCTTATCAGAAATGATTAGGGAATTCATCTACAAATACTACATCGATCCAGTCAGGTTTGATCAGCCCTATAACCCGGTTGAAACCCTGACTTATGCAATATTTCTCATCCTCGGAGTTTACGCGGTATATCGCTGGCTGCGGTATGCAAAGGTCCCTGTAGACGGACGGTTCATCCTTGCCACACTTCCCTATGTGGTGTTTGGAGGTGTCATCAGGGTCGTGCAGGACGCACACCTGATAAATTCGGACTGGCAGTTTCTCCTTACGACGCCGCTCATATTTTTTGTTATTTTCTTTGTTACCGCGGGGGTGCTCGTCATTACCACGACTCTCGCACGAAAGGGTGTGATTAAGGATTATATCCCCTGGTATGCCGGGACTGGTGCAGTTGCAGCGGTGGTGGCATTTTCGATCCTTGTTGCGTTCGGTCTCTCCCGCGGGGTGATCCACCCGGAGGTTGCCGTCATCATCCTCACGCTTGCAGCCGTTACAAGCCTGCTCGTGTATGGCGCGTTGCGATATCTGTTCCGGTGGGAATATGTAGCTGACCCGCTTTATAAGGTGCTCATTTTCGGGCAGCTCCTTGATGCAAGTGCCACCAGTTATGGCATCGACCTCCACCCCCTGGCCTATATCGAACAACATGTCGTGGGGTCAAGCCTGATAGAGTGGACGGGTACCGCTTTTGTGATGTTCCCCCTAAAACTCGTGGTAATTATCCCCGGGATCTGGATCCTCGAGCGGTACCGCCACGAGGGGAGCACTGACCTCTGGCACCTCATTGTCCTCGCTATGATCGTGGTCGGGCTAGCCCCCGGGATAAGGGATATGGTCAGGATGATGTTCTATGTCTGAATGGAAACTCAGCCAGGGGCTCCTGCTTACCCTGGTCATCTTTGCAGTTTCGCTGACGATGGGTGTAATTGTGACGGTGAGGGACCCGTCAATCGGGCAAAATTTCCTTTCGCTTTTCAAGGATGCGGTAGTGGGGGGAATCGTGGGAGACCCTGCGCCACTCCTTTTTGTGAAATTGTTCCTGAATAACCTCCAGGCATGCCTCCTGCTCTTTCTCGGTGGTGCGACCTTCGGGGCATTATCCCTGTTTATCCTCTCAACGAATGGCCTGATTATCGGTTCGATCATGGAGCTGGTGCGCGAAGAAAAGGGGATGGTCTTTGTTTTTGCCGCTATCTTACCCCATGGCATTTTTGAGATCCCATCGTTCATCCTGTCAGGAGCACTCGGTTTCCTCCTTGCGAAATCGCTCTACGATGAATGGAGCGGGACCGGTGATGCAGCGGTTGAGGCTGCGCACCACGGCCTGAAATTTGTAATGTATGTCATCCCTCTTGTCCTCCTCGCGGCGTTTGTCGAGGCATTTATTACGCCTGAAATCATACGTCTGGTGACATAAGGAGTGGGGTATGGAAGAAGAACGCGGCGCATTACCGCCCAAAACGGACTTTTCTGCATGGTACAATGATCTCCTGTGGCAGTCGGAGATCATGGACGTCCGCTACCCGGTCAAGGGGCTGTATGTCTGGTACCCCCACGGGTTTGCGATCAGGAAACATGTGTATGCCTGGCTCCGCGAGCTGATGGACCGGGAACACCAGGAAACCCTGTTCCCACTCCTGATCCCGGAACAGGAGTTCATGAAGGAGGCAGAGCACATCAAGGGGTTCGAGGACGAGGTGTACTGGGTGACTCACGGGGGAAAAGACCTGCTCGATGTACCACTTGCGCTCCGCCCCACCAGTGAAACTGCCATATACCCCATGTATGCCCTGTGGGTCCGATCTCATGCGGACCTGCCGATCCTGCTGTACCAGGTCGTGAACACCTTCCGGTACGAGACGAAGCATACGCGCCCGCTTATCAGGCTCCGGGAGATTACCTCTTTTAAGGAGGCCCACACGGTCCACGCCACCTGGGAACAGGCGGAGGTCCAGGTCGAAAAGGCCCTTGCTCTCTACCAGGAATTCTATGCAAAACTCTGTATCCCGGTCGTTGTCTCAAAGAGGCCGGACTGGGACAAGTTCCCGGGTGCTGACTACACGATGGCAGTGGACACGATTATGCCCGACGGGAAGACGCTCCAGATCGGCACCGTGCACCACCTGGGGGACCATTTCTCACAGACATTCTCGATTACGTTTGAGGACCCGGAAGGGGTGCAGCGTCACGCGTACCAGACCTGTTACGGGATTTCTGAACGGTCGATTGCCGCCCTGATCAGCCTCCACGGCGATGACAAGGGACTGGTGCTCCCGCCCGGCATGGCCCCGGTGCAGATTGTCATTGTCCCGATCACCATCGGAAAACGGAAAGATGACGTGGCAGCGGCAGCATTATCTGTGGAATCCACCCTGAAATCCGCAGGTTTCCGGGTAAAAACTGATAACCGTGACCTGCGGCCAGGGGCCAAGTACTATTACTGGGAGATGAGGGGGGTCCCCGTCAGGCTTGAAGTTGGGCCGAGAGACATCGATGCCAGCCAGGTGACCGTGGTAACACGTACAGGGGAACGGTCAGCCGTCCTGATCAGTGACCTTGTGAACGGGGTCAACAGTGTACTTGCAGGGGTTCACGAACGGCTCCGCGAGCGTGCGGAATCCCAGATGCGATCGCGTCTTGTCCATGCGGTGTCAGTCGAAGAAGCGGTAAATGCCCTGGGCATGGGAGTAGCGGTCGTCAACTGGTGCGGGGAACGCGGGTGTGCTGATGCAATGGAGGAACGTCTCGGGGCAAGTGTACTCGGTACAGAGGCACGGTCCCGTTACCTGAATGAAACTGAAGGGAACTGCATTATCTGCGGGAAGCCGGGTACAACAACACTCCTTGGCAGGGCGTATTAATTTATTTAATTTTCTTTTGGAATTTATCTTTTGGAATTTATTATTGGGATGATCAGTTAAACTTCAGTGATGATTGATTTGATTAATGCAATTTTTTACCTGTTAAAATGACTTTCAACTAATATTTAGATTATTTTAGAAAATTTGCGTTTTGAATAATTTTTAAATAAAAATCATCAGACAGGAGGGGGTTTCACCCCCTCCTAGCCCACCCCCAGAAAGATATTCTGTGGGAAGGGATCACCTAAAGGATTCCTTTAAATTCCAGAGATCCAATTGCTTTCACTATCCCAACCGGGGTCACCAGAGCGGCGGGGCGGAGCCCCGGGAGCGTGATTAAAATTTTAGAAATCCCGGATTTGTTAGATAATTTTAAGAGAAATCTCTTCCAAAAATTTTCCAGAAACGGATTTGATTAATTATTAACTGGCCTGGATACTTTTCCATTGATATTACAGTTCGTTTGAAATCCAATTTCCAATAAAGTCAGCCAGGCTCTGCCAGATTATAAAAAAAGATGAAAATCCGCTCACAATTCCCGGGAACAGATATATCTGATCTCAAATCCCGGGCTGGTCAGGTCACCGGAGAGGACTTTCCTGCCCCCGCCGAAGAAGACCCTTCCGCACCGTGAACACTTTTTAGGCCTTACCTGGTCAGTCAGTTTCATCGGGAGGTCGAATTCAAATTTCGTCCTTGGGAACTCACCCGGACCCGGGTTTAAGCAGCATTCGTCCAGCCCGGCAATCAGTTGCATTACCTGCAGAGGGTTTGCACCCAGTTCATCGAACTTCTTGAAGATAAAGTAGTTGAACACCAGCCATGAGAAATCGCTCCGTTCTACTATCTCGTCCATATCTCCGGACTGGTCCACGAAGTCCTCAAGTGTGCACCCGCAAAGTGGGCACCGGCCCCTGACCAGCTCATCAAGGAATACTTCCTCCTGGCATCCCGGGCATGTTGTGTGAGGAGCGAGCATACGTGAAGTCATGGTGGTTCATTTCCAAAAGTCGAGAGGCATTTGGATGCCTCGCTGTTGCTTTTTCTATTGGATCCCGGCATACTTAAACCTATACGAAGTGGCCATCATTTCAGCAGGAATGGGTAAAATCGCCGTAAATACCCGCAACTGGACGATGAACTGTGTGTCATGCCGGCATCATGCTCATGAGATAACCAGAATGTTGAACGGCCGGCCCCTGGAGCGCATCCATCACGATAATTACCTGGTCCCGAACCAAAAAACCTCTGATCTGGTCCCTGAAGAATGGTCCGATTGAATGCATACAGGCTGATGATCTGGCGATGATGTTCCCTGACCCCGGATGTAATGAAAAGGTTCATGCTCAAAGCCCTCTCAATTCTCGCCATGGAGATACCAGCGTTACCATGTGCCTGCACGATTGCCGGGTCTGACCCTTCAGGCGGGGCTGGTATCCAGTCAGATATCCGGACATTCAGTGCACTGGGGGTGTGGGGCCTGTCCGTAATCACCGCAGTGACCTCCCAGAATGCACAAAGCTTCATGGGTGCCTGGAATGTACCCGGGGATGTCATACGGTTACAACTGGCAACACTGCTTGAAGATTTTGATGTGATGGCCTGTAAGACCGGGATGCTTCCCGATTGCGGGGCGGTAACTGCTGTGGTATGCGGTGTCCCGAAGGGGATACCCCTCGTCGTGGACCCCGTGATGGTATCATCAAGTGGACGGTCCCTGATGGAGCCGGATGCATTGAGTGAACTGATAGAAAACCTCGTTCCAATGGCGACGCTGGTTACACCAAACCTTCCCGAGGCAGAGGTGCTTTCAGGGTACGGGCCGATAAGAACGATTGATGATATGCGTGCTGCCGGCCGTTGTATCCAAAAATATGGTGCGGCGTATGTGCTGGTGAAAGGGGGACACCTCCCACAAGTCAGCGGGGTTGTGCCTGACCTGTTGATAGGTCATGGGCGTGAATGGCTCTTCTCCGGGGAACGCCTGCCAGTTGATGCACATGGTACCGGTTGCTGCCTTTCAGCAGCGATTACCGCACATCTCGCACGAGGGAATGATGTTCCTGCGGCATGTGCTGCAGCAAAAGAGTTTGTCGGGCATGCCATTGGCACATCCTACAGGACGAAAAGTGGATGCCGTATGGTAAATCCCGGATCTAGTGGAGCATGAAATGATCAGCGATCTGATATATATCCCTCCTGCGGATACTTGTTGTAGCAGCGGCAGAATATGGATCGGATGTAAGGGGACATGATGGAACCAGATAATAATCAACCATACCGGGTAATTTTTGAGCAGGCGCCAGAGGGGATGGCGATATTGGATACTGCAGGGGTAATTATCCTCCTGAACAGGAAGGCGCTTGAAATAACGGGTTATCAGGCTGCAGACGAACTTTTTGGTAAGAATATTACTCATATCCTGTCTGCGACCGATCATGACAGGTTCAGGGAATACGTAATCCTGGCCCTGTCTTCCGG
>Ga0209048_10000839_pt1 | contig 32694 bp, 31 predicted proteins | sample FrelakmetCRP12CR_FD_187146 | JGI IMG/M metagenome (GOLD analysis project Ga0209048, IMG submission 187146) | Freshwater lake sediment microbial communities from the University of Notre Dame, USA, for methane emissions studies - CRP12 CR (SPAdes)... | ecosystem: Environmental > Aquatic >...
CTGATCGGACGCTGCCATGAGCGCAATAACGAAGAAGCTCTCCTTCCTGGACCGATATCTGACGCTCTGGATCTTCGCAGCGATGGCGCTCGGTGTGGGCCTGGGCTTCTTCGTGCCCGGCACCGAAGCCTTCATCAACAGCTTCCAGGTCGGCACGACGAACATTCCCATTGCGGTCGGTCTGATCCTGATGATGTACCCGCCCTTTGCCAAGGTGCGCTACGAGGAACTGCCCGACGTGTTCCGTGACAAGAAAGTCCTGGGGCTATCGCTGGTGCAGAACTGGATCGTCGGCCCGGTGTTGATGTTCGCGCTAGCGCTGATCTTCCTGCACGACAAGCCCGAATACATGGTCGGTCTGATCATGATCGGCCTGGCGCGCTGCATCGCGATGGTGATTGTCTGGAACGAACTCGCCAACGGATCGACCGAATACGCTGCGGGGCTGGTGGCCTTCAATTCGATCTTCCAGGTGCTGTTCTTCAGCGTCTACGCCTGGTTGTTCATTACGGTGCTGCCGCCGATGTTCGGGTTGTCGGGCTCTGTGGTCGATGTCTCCATCAAGCAGATCGCCCAGAGCGTCTTCATCTACCTCGGCATACCGTGCATCGCCGGGGTGCTGACCCGGGTGGTCATGCTGCGGTTCGTCTCCAAGGATTGGTACCACGCGCGTTTCGTGCCGAAGATCGCGCCGATCACGCTGGTGGCCTTGCTCTTCACCATCGTGGCGATGTTCAGCCTGAAGGGCAAGCTCATCGTCGGCATTCCGCTCGACGTCGTTCGCATCGCCATTCCGCTGCTGGTGTACTTCGTCGGTATGTTCGTCTTCTCGTTCTTCATGAGCAAGCGCCTGGGGGCTAGCTACGAGAAGACTGCGACGCTTTCCTTCACGGCGGCGAGCAACAACTTCGAGCTTGCGATCGCAGTAGCCATCGCGGTATACGGCATCGACTCGGGCGTTGCGTTTGCCGCAGTCATCGGGCCACTGGTCGAGGTGCCGGTGATGATCGCGCTGGTAAATGTCGCGCTTTGGTTCCAGCGAAGGTATTTCGCTTCGACGCCAGCCCTGTCGCCTGCGCGTTCCTGAGGTTCAGTCATGGAAGAGAAGGCCGCCGTTGTTTCGCTTGCCGCCCTGGCGCAGGGGATGCGCCTGCGCATCTTTCGAGCTCTCGTCGGAGCTGGTCCGCAGGGCATGACGCCGGGGGCGCTGTCCGCGACGCTGGATGTTCCTGCCTCGACGCTCTCGTTTCACCTGAAGGAACTGATGCATGCGAACCTCGTTTCGAACGAGCGCGACGGTCGAAACCTGATCTATCGCCCAGCCATCGAGCAGATGAACGCGCTGCTCGACTATCTCACCGCCCACTGCTGCCAGGGCGCTCCCTGCGCTGTCAAGGCAACGCGTCGCCGCACCACCTGCTGATCCGAGAGCCCGCCATGCACGACAAGGTCTACAACGTTCTCTTCATCTGCACCGGCAACTCGGCGCGCTCCATCATGGCCGAAGGTCTGCTGAACCACCTCGGCGCCGGGCGATTCAGGGCCGTATCGGCCGGCAGCCATCCCAACGGCACCGTGAACCCGTTCGCGCTGCAAACCTTGGCCGCCTTGAAGATCCCGACGGACGGGTTTCGCAGCAAGAGTTGGGATGCGTTCGCCCAGCCCGGAGTGAAGGCACTCGACTTTGCCTTCACGGTCTGCGACAACGCGGCCGGTGAGGTCTGCCCTGTGTGGCCCGGTCAGCCCATGACCGCCCATTGGGGCGTCCCCGACCCGGCGGCGGTTGAAGGCACGGACGCCCAGAAGAGAAAGGCCTTCATGGATGTCGCCATCACGCTAAAGCGACGAATCGAACTGATGCTCTCGCTGCCGCTGAACTCGCTTGCAGGCATGTCGCTCCAGCGCGAAATCGACAGGATCGGCAAGGCCAGAGCCTGAATCCGTAATCGCCCGTGATTGCGACCGCATCGGGTTCAGCATCTCACGCTTCATGAGTCGATCCATACACGGTTAACCCCTGCAGGGCAAGCAGAAGTACGGAACCGCCCAAGCCTGCCATCCCGACCGGATGCTCGGCCAGTAGCGACGCGATCCGCTGAAAGGTTTGCGGGTTGCTTTGCTCCACGTAGCGTGCCAACTCGAGCATCTGGTCGGCCGAGATTCGAGTTGCGTCTTCCGGCGAAACGGCCAGCTGCGTGTAGTTCCCCCGGCGTAGAAGCTCGCCGAACGCGCCGGCCGCGATCACTACGAGCCCGAGCGGCCCTAAAGGTTGCAGCATGCACTCGAGCAGCTTGGCACGCAGGGGCGAGGTCGCGGCCCGATAGACGTCGGCGATGAGTTCGGGCACCCGGTTCAGTGGCCGACTTCGCCGCCATTGGCTGTCCTGCGAGCCTTCCGAGCTCACCGAACGGACTGGGAGATCATCGAATTCATCGGACATCTTTGCTCCACTGTGCGGCCGCCCGGCCCACCGTCAGGAATCGGTCAGTCGGTACACTTCGGGCACGATCATCTCGTCGGGGACGGGGTGGCGGATGTAGTCGGGGTTGCGCACCCGGGCCGGCAGAACCACCTCCGGGCGGTCGATCTCGCGGTAATTGAACTGCGAGAGCAGGTGCTGGATGCAGTTCAACCGCGCCTCCTTCTTGTCGACCGCCTGCACCACCCACCACGGCGCTTCGGCGATATGCGTGCGCTCGAGCATGACCTCCTTGGCCCGGGTGTATTCCTCCCACCGGCGGCGCGATTCGAGGTCCATCGGGCTGAGCTTCCACTGCTTCAGCGGATCGTGGATGCGGCCGAGGAAACGCAGGTGCTGTTCGTCGTCGGTGATCGAGAACCAGTACTTGATCAACCGGATTCCCGCGCGCGCCAACATGCGCTCGAACTCGGGCACCGAGCGGAAGAACTCCTCGTACTCGTCGTCGGAGCAGAAGCCCATCACGCGTTCGACGCCGGCGCGGTTGTACCAGCTGCGGTCGAACAGCACCATTTCACCGGCTGCCGGCAAGTGCGCCGTGTAGCGCTGGAAGTACCACTGCGTACGCTCGCGGTCATTCGGTGCGGGCAGCGCAACGACTCGGCACACGCGCGGGTTCAGGCGCTGCGTGATGCGCTTGATCACGCCGCCCTTGCCGGCCGCGTCGCGGCCCTCGAACAGGATGACAACCTTGAGCCCCTGGTGGGCGACCCAATCCTGCAGCTTCACGAGCTCGCCCTGCAGGTGGAACAGTTCGCGAAAGTACGCGATGCGCTGCGCCTTGCGCGTCTCGGCCGGCTCCGCGCCGGCTTCGTCGAGGTAGGCGGTGGAATTGCGGTCTTCGATCTCGAGCTCGAGCTCTTCGTCGTAGCTGTCGATCAGGTCGCGCTGGATGCGTTCGACCAGTTCGTCGTAATCAGGAGGTACGGGCATCGGGTCCTCGCAAAGCAGGACCCGATCATTCAGCGCTCTAGTGACGCGGGCGTGACAGCCGCCCCTGTTTCGCTCAGCTCAGCTCGCCCCAGCCGGTGGCGATGCGGCGGAAACGCCCCTGCTCGTCGAGTTCTGCCGGCGACACATCTTGGGCCGTGCCTTCCAGAACCTCGCCGCCGAAGCGCGAGGTGATCGCTTCACGCGTGGCCTTGTGCTTGCCGATGCGAAGGCCATTGCAATGAATGTCGAAGACCTGAAAGCTGTAAATCTTCACTGTCTCACGGTGTTCCATCTGGGCTCCTCCCGCGCGCAACCAGGCGACAAGAGAGATTCTGCCAGACTCGTTGGTGCCGGCAGGTGACCTACCGACACCGATGTCTTGAGCCGATCGCCCGCGGCGAGGATATCGGCCAGGATTTCAGGCACCTCGAACACGGCGCGGTTCTGGATCCGCTCCACGTTGGCCTTGAACTCGTCCAGCCGGGCGAGCAGTTCGAGCACCGCCCGCCGGATATCTCGTGTCGATCGGCCGACGATCCCGAGGCCCTGCTCGCGCACCCACTCGGCGTTGTAGCGTTCCTGCGGCATCGTCCAGGCGTTGCGGACAGTCACGATAGGCAAGCCCTGGTGAACGGCCTCGCTCAGGCTGCCCGGTCCCGGCTTGCCGATGAAGAAATCGCCGAGCATCAGGTGGCGCCGCACCTCCGGCGTGAAGCCGACCACGGCCCGCGGCGCGTCCGACTTCTCCGCGCGCAGCTTCTGCGCCAGCACGCTGTGGTGGCCGCACATCATCACGAGTTGCACGTCTCCGAGCTGGCGCGCTATCGAGAGCATCGTCATCGAGCCCTGGCCGCCGAACATCACAACGCCGGTCGGGCGATCGGGATCGAGGCCGAGTCGGGCCCGCTCGCTGCGGCGGTCCATCGCCAGCGGCTGGTAGAAATCGGGCCGCAGGATCATTCCCGAGGCACGGTGGATGTTCTCCTCGGCGAAGCCCTTTGCCCGCGCCTGCGCCACTGCCTTGGCGCTTCCGCAGACGAGGTGCTGCGCCTGACCGGGCTCGATCCAGAAGTTCGGCGGATGGTCGGCCAGGTCGGTGAGCACGGTCACGAAGGGGACGCCCGGCCGCGCGCTGGCTAGGCTTTCGTGCAGCGCGCGGTTGAAGTTGGGAACGAGGGATACGACCATGTCGGGCCGAGTCAGCAGCCAGTGCTGCTCGAGCCGCTGCACCAGCGTCGCGTGCCCGAGGCGGATCATGCCCTGCAGCAGCTTGAGTTCCTGCGCGAACCCGAGCGTCCAGCCCTTCGCCAGGCGCTTGTTGTAGAGGTCCTCCGGCGCCATTCCCATGATGCGGCGAAACCGGCCCTTGGGGTCGAGCACCTCGAACAGGTTCACGCAATCCACTTGCCACGGCCGACGCTGTTCGCGGATCACCGTTTCGAGCGCATTGGCTGCGGCCCGGTGCCCGCCACCGGCGTTGAAGTAGATGAGGTCGAGAGTCTTCATCGTGACGTCGAATGCTCGCAGCGGCCTGTGACGGTGATATGACCGCTGGCGTACGGCCACATCGGGAAGCGCCGTCTATGCGTCGATAAGACGAGGCTCGTCGTCGTCTGCGAAGTCACCACCGCGTCATCGAACCGGGCCATCCTCTTGCATTGACGAGGATCGGATCGCACACAGATGAGCACGGACTTCAGACCCCTAGCCGGCCGCCGCGGCCTGATCATCGGCAGCGCCGACGAACGCAGCAGCGCGTGGCGCTGCGCACGCAGGGCGAATGCCCTCGGCGCGCGCCTCGTGTTCGGTTGCACGGACGGGAAGTTGACCACTCCGGTGGCGACGCTCTCGCCCCAGGACGGTATGTCGCTGCTGGCATTCAACGCCAACAAGCGCGGCGCGCTCGAAGCGATGGTCGAGACCGCGGCGTCGCGACTCGACGGCTTCGACTTCGTGCTGCATTCCACCGCTTGGGCGCCGAGTGTCGACATGCGCGGCCGCGCCACCGACAGCCCCGGCGAGGGTCTGCTGCAGGCGATGCGCGCATCGGTACACTCCTTCGCCCGACTCGCCGGCCTGTGCGGCCCGCGGATTTCGCGCGGCGGAGCACTGGTGACGATGCGCTGCGAGCACGCCGACCACGTGGCGGCTCAGCACGACATGGCGCGACCTGTCCAGGTCGCGTTCGAGTCGATCGTGCGATACCTGGCGGTCGAACTCGAACCGTGGGGGCTGCGCGTTCATGCGGTATCAGCCGGACAGGGGCCCGGGAGCGAGGGTTCGAAGTCGCGGGAAGGTTTCGCCGCGCGTGACGCGGTCGACAACTGTGTGGCGTTTCTCGTCGGCTCGGACGCCGGCGCCGCTCACAGGCGGACGCCACGTGCGGATCCCCGCGTACCGGCATTGCGGTAAGACCGGCCAGCGACTCGCCGACGCGAACGAGGCAAAGGAACACCCTCGTAGGCCTCGGCCAGTAGCTGCGGGGGTCCGAAGGGTTGATCCCTGCCCCGAGTGGCGATCAGGGTCGCCGGGTCAGGCGGGTCGCGACGTCGGCCGAGCCCCCTCGCGCAATGCGTCCAGGCGTCGCAGCAGCTCTGCCGGCGTGTCGCTGCGGGTGTGCGCTGCGCCCTCGTACACTGCCCCGGTGTTGCCGTCCAGCGTGATCAGCGCACCTTCCGCGAGGGTGCTCGTGCCCAGGTGGGCGAGGTGTCGCTCCCGGTCGATGCGCAGGGCATCGCAGCCGACCAGGCAAACCTTGCCGAGCTGGCGTGCGACCACCGCCGCATGCGAGGTGCGCGCGCCGCGGGTGGTGAGCAGTCCTGACGCGATCTCTAGCGCGGTGATGTCGCTCGTCTCGGCATCCTGCCGTAGCAGCACGACCGCGGCTCCAGCGGCGTGTCTGCTGCGCGCGCGCTCTTCGTCGAACGCGACCTCGCCGATGGCCACGCCGGTACAGGCGCTCAGCGCGTGCGCCAGCTCGTGCAGTTCGGCACCGTCTGCCGACACGACTTGCGCCAGTGTCAGCGCTGCGGCGTCGAGGCCGGCGGTCCGGCGAAGCGCTTCGTCGCGCCCGATCAGGCCGCTGTCAAGCAGGTCGAGCGCGATGCGCGCCGCGGCCCGAGGCGTGCGCTTGCCGCTTCGTGTCTGCAGAAGGAACAGGTGGCCTTCCTCAACCGTGAACTCGAAATCCTGCATATCGCCGAACGCCTCTTCGAGGCGCTGGGTCGCTTCGAGCAATTCGGCCCAGACCTGCGGCGCCACGGCGGCGAGTTCGTCGTGGCCCTGCGCGCTGCGCCGGCCCGAGACCACATCTTCGCCTTGGGCGTTGAAAAGGAAGTCGACCCAGGGTTCGTGCTCGCCGGTGGAAGGGTGGCGGGTGAAGCCGACGCCCGCCCCCGATGCACCACCGGCGTTGCCGAATACCATGCGCTGCACAGTCACTGCGGTGCCGGTCGCTTCATCGAGTTGCTTGAGCGTACGGTAGGCACGCGCCTTATCGCCCGACCATGAGGCGAACACGGCCTGGATCGCGCCGCCCAGTTGCGCCACCGGGTCCTGTGGAAACGGATGTCCGTGCAGACGCAGAACCGTAGCGAGGTAGCGGTGCGCCAATTCGCGAAGTTCGGTGAAGTCAAGTTCTCGCTCGCCGCGCCCGCCGGCCACCGCGCCCAGTTCGGCCTCGAAGGCGGCAGCATCGAGCCCCAGCACGACCTCGCCGTAGCCCGCGATCAGGCGCCGGTAGGCGTCCCACGCCAGGCGCGGGTTGCCCGTGAGGCGCACCAGGCCGGGCAGCGTCGCGTCGTTCAGGCCAACGTTCAGCAAGGTTTGCATCATGCCTGGCATCGACACCGGCGCGCCGGAGCGAACCGACAGCAGCAGAGGGCGGCGTGTATCGCCGAAGCGCAGTCCGGTACGGCGCTCCAGTGCTTCGAGCGCCGGACGCCACAGCGACTGCCCGACGGCCCCCGGCTCCGTGCACCACGCGGTGCCGATGACGAAGGCCGGTGGCACCGGCAGGCCCAGCGCCGACATGCGCGCCAGGCTGTGCGCCTTGAAGCCGATAGCTTGCGGCGCAGGAACCGGGCCGCTCTCGCCGCAGCCGATCAGCGTCGGCGGAGGGCGCAATGGCGGCTGCAACTGTTGTTTGCGCTGCGAGGCGGTCATGCGCGTGCCCCGACACGCCGGAACGCGTGCTCGCGCAGCCCATATCCGAGTGCCAGCAGTCCATCCGACGCCTTCTCGAGCGCCGCGGCAAGCTCGTTGCCGAGCGAGAGCGACGCCGCATCGTGCACCTCGCGCGCGAGGGCACGCCGCGTGGCCCGAAGCAACTCGTCGCACTGACGTTCGGCCTGCAGCACGCGCCACAAGGCGTCGAGGTACTCGTCGTGCTCGGTCGCGTCGCTGGCTTCGCCCAGGGATCCCGCCACCGCGACGGCCTTGACGTGGTCCTGCGTCGCCGTGAGCACGGCGTTGGCAAGCTCCTGCATCGCTCCGCGCACGGCCTTGCCCCAGCCTTGGCAGTGGCCGTCGGCGGCCAGGCTGAGCACGAAGGCCGCTTCCTCCAGCGAGTCGGCGACGTCGTCCGAGCGTTCGAGCAGCCGCGCGAACGGTTGCCAACGCGGTTGCCGCTCGGCGCGGGCACGCGCGCGCATGACCAGGTGGTCTGCCTGGCGCTCCCAGGCCTTGGCGCGTGCGGCCAGTTGTTCGGCCGCGGCGGTATCGCGCTCGACCCCGTGCGCGAGGCCATCGCGCAGCGCCTGCGCCAGCGCATGGCAGAGCCCGGCGTGCTCCTCGAGCAGTTCGAACTCGCTGCGCCGGCCGAGCAGACGTCGCGCCAGCAGCAGCCGCGCCTCGTCGGCAACGAGTGCCGCGGGCTGCTTGCGCTGCATCGCCTGGCTCGCCAGCACGAGCAGTTCGACCAGCAACTCGCGCGCCCCGGCATCGCCCATCACCTCGTCGAGGCGCTCGCCAAGGCGAAAGCCGCCTTCACCCTGTGCCGCCATCGCGTTCCACAGCAGTTGCTCGGCGCCGGCCTGCAGCCAGGCCAAGTGGCCGGCTTCGCGCCGCGCGGCTTCGCGCAGCACAGCGACGGCGCCCGCCTTGTCGACGAAGGCGAGCAGGCGCTTGCGCGCACGGTTCCAGTCGATCAGGAAGACGATGCGCGCGCCGATCGCCTCGAGCTGCCGGGCCAGTTCGTCTTCGTCCCGCGCAGTGAACGTCGCCGTGCCGACGTGATAAGCCGCGCCCTCGTTCAGCCCTGGCGTCGCGCGCGCCTCGACCGACGACCACTGAGCTCCGACGTCGGCCAGCAGTCCCTGGAAGAAGGCGAAGCGTGCCCGGTGAAGGTCGGAATACGTCAACGTGATCTGCAGGTTCTCGACCTGCAGCACCAGTACGTGGACGTCGTTGGTGCCGATGTCGTTCTGGATCAGCAGGCGCTCGCCGTCGCGGGTCGCCGCGGTGTCCAGGCCGGGGTGGTCGAGCTTGAGTGCACGCGTGCGGTTCAGTCCGCGCATGAACGCGGCAACGCGCGGCCGGTCGCTGCCGTCAGAGGCGAGTTGCCAGACGTTCGCGCCATCGATGGTTTCGCCGCTAATCCGCGCGGCCAGACGGTTGAGCGCCTTGTGCAGGTCCATCACGGTAAGGTGCAGGCTGTCGCCGTTGTCGCGCCGGCCGTGGGTCAGCCGGGCGAGCGCCTCGGTCGCCAGTTCGGATCCGACGAGCGCACCCAGAAAGGCCTGCCAATGAGCCACTCGTGCTGCGAGCGCGGGTTCGGTATCCGGATCGTCGAGCACGGGGCGGGCCATCGCGCCGAGCTCGTCGGCGAGCCGCTGGCGCAGGCGTGCGAGGTCGGGTAAGTGCAACTGGTCGCCCTGAAGCGAGGCGCTCGCGGGCAATTCGCGCAGCCAGGTGGATTCGTCGCGCGATCCAACGTCGGCGGCGGCGATCTCGCGCGCCAGATCGATCGCGGCGTGCTCTGGAGCGGCCGCGTGCCCGGCAGCAGCCTGTAGGACGGTGAGGTAGAGCTTGAGTCTGTCGTTGGCCCTGAGTGCCGCATTGACCCGGGTCGGCAACAGCAACGACCCCTGGCCAAGCGAGGCGACGGCGGCTTGTTTGTCCATGACGTGCAAAGTTCCAGTGCAAACAGGCGAGTTTGGGCGGGTCACGTGACAACGCGGTGACCACATCGCCAATAGAAACAAGATATACTGTTTATACGATTAGCTGCGAGAAGTGATGATCATGGCCAAGTCCTCAAAGGCTCCCCGCAGCCCCGCTACCGACAAGCCTGCAAACGTTAGCGCAAAGCCGGTCAGGGCCAAGAGCGCCAAGTCAGCTCCCGAGCCACAGCGCAAGCGCGAGAAACTGGTGCGCGACAGCTTCACGATCCCGAAGGGTGAATATGCGATGCTGGCTACGCTGAAGGCCCGCTCGGTCGGGCTCGCTCGCCCGGCGAAGAAGAGCGAGTTGATCCGGGCCGGCGTCGCGTCGCTCGCAGAGCTGGACGATGCGGCCTTTCTTGCGGCGCTGAAGAGGGTGCCGGCGATCAAGACCGGACGGCCGGCGGCCGAGGCCGCGCCGGCGGCGAAGGCGAATAAGAGCAAGACGGCGGTCGCCGAGAAGAACTGAAGCGCGGTCGCTGGCCTCGGCCGCGAGCAGGCGCGGTTTGCGTCCCTCATGTCGGTGGCGTGGCGCAGTGCTATCGGCGCGCGCAGCGAGAAGAACGGGGAAGCCGATGAGCTCACTCCTCTGCGGGTGGTTTGGAACGAGTATGGCGCGGCCTGCCCGCCATTGACCACCCCAGCGCTTCGCGCTGTTCTTGGTGCGGTTGCCCGCGGGCTGAAGCCGGCCATCGGCCAGTTCACGTCGCGCCGCCGGGTCTCGCGGGAGTGATGGCCCGCCCGGACTCGCCACCGGCGTGGCGCGTTGGGATCGGCTGTCACAGACCTGCCACAGAGGGCGGACATACTGCCCGCTGATGACTCGACAACTCGAAGGCGGCGCGCGCCGCATTGGTGGGGAGCCGTTCGATCGGCGCGAGTTGAACATTCTCATCGACGAGTTGCTCGTTCTGCGCGAGTCGATGCTGGAGTTCGAGTCGCGCGTGGTGCCTCGCCTCAACGATCTGGACCGTGCCGGCATGGCGAGCGCGCGCAACCTGGCGCACTATCTGGCGATGCGAAGCTTCGACCTGCGCCGGGTACGCGAGCGGCTGGCAGGCCTTGGGTTGTCGCCGCTGGTGCGCACCGAACCGCATGTTCTCGCGAGCGTTGACCGCGCGCTCGGCATGATGCATCTGCTCGCCGACCGGTCGATCGAGAAGCGGATCACGGCGGTTCGTCTGGCGCCTGAAGGTGGGCAACGGGAGCACCGCGCCGAGGCCTTGCTCGGCGCAACGGATGCCGAACGTGGGCCGCGGACCATGGTCACGCTGCCCAGCGCCGCTGCCTTCGACGACGCATTCGTCGAGAGCCTCGTTTGCGGCGGGATGGACGTCGCCCGCATCGATTGCGCGCAAGGCGCAGCAACCGATTGGGTGGCCATGGCCGCGCGCGTTCGCCGGGTCGCGGCCGCCAGCGACCGATCGGTCAAGGTGCTGATGGACCTGGCTGGCCCCAAGCTGCGCATCGGCCCGATCGCCACAGGTGCGGTCGTACTGAAGATGAAGCCCACACGCGACGCCTTCGGCACCGTCACTGCGCCGGTCCGCCTTGGCCTGCGCCCGGCGGGCTCCAGGGCGAGCGTACCCGGCGCGAGCGTGCATGTCGGCGTCGACGCGTCGTGGCTCGCGGCGCCCGAGGTCGCAGACCACATCGACCTTGTCGACGCACGCGCCAGGGCACGCCGGCTCACCGTGCTGACCAGATGCGAAGAAGGGCTGCTCGTCGAGGGCCTGCGCACGTGCTATCTGAGCGATGAGACGCGCCTGAGGCTGCACCGGCGCGGGCACGACGTGCTCGAGACCGCGCTGACCGACCTGCCGGCGACGCAAGGCCGAGTGCTGCTGCGCCGCGGCGAGAGGCTGCGCCTGGTGGGGCGCGGTGCGGGGCTGGACGCCGCCGACGGCTCGGCGCGCAAGCGCCTGGCCGCCGCAACGCTCGCCTGCACTCCGCCCGAGGCGCTCGATGCGCTGCGCAAGGGTGAACGCGTCTGGTTCGACAACGGCCGTGTCGGCGGCGTCGTGCGGCGCGCGAGCACCAAAGGGGTCGAGGTCGAGATCACCGACGCTGCCGAAGATGGGTCCAGGCTCGGCGCCGGCAACGCTATCAACCTGCCCGACACGCGCCAGGACCTGCCGGCGCTGACGGCCAAAGACGTCGAAGACCTGGCCGTCGTTGCACGACATGCAGACATCGTGGGGCTGTCGTTCGCACAGGGCGTGGACGATGTCAGGCTGCTGCGCCGACACCTGCGCAGGTTGGACGCCGAGGATCTCGGCATCATCGTAAAGATCGAGACGCGGCGAGGCTTCGAACACCTGCCGCAGATGCTCTTCGCTGCGATGGCGAGCCCGGCGGCCGGGGTGATGATCGCGCGCGGCGACCTTGCGGTGGAGTGCGGCTTCGAGCGCCTGGCCGAAGTGCAGGAAGAGATTCTCTGGGCGTGCGAAGCGGCGCAGGTGCCCGTAGTCTGGGCGACGCAAGTCCTCAATTCGAAGCCCGAGTGCGCGCTGCCATCGCGCGCCGAGATCACCGACGCGGCGACGGGTATGAGCGCCGATTGCGTCATGCTCGACAACGATGCGCACATCGTCGAGGCGCTGCGCATGCTTCGTGAGGTTCGCCAGCGCATGCAGTCGCACGTTTCGGCGAAGCGCCCGTTCATGCCCGCGCTCAAAGCATGGAACGGTATCGGCCGTGAAGCCGACACGGCGGAGAGTCCGCGCAGACCGAGGGCGGCAAGGGCCTCGCAGGTGAAGAAAGGGAAGCGGCGCGCTGATTCCGAGCGCGCGGTGCCGCTGGTGCAACGTTCGATCCTGAGGCGTCTGCGCGCGCGAGGCGAGGGCGTGTAGGCCCGGCAGTCAGTGCGAAAGCGCGGCGGCCAGGTGAAGCCCGCTGCCAGCCATGACAAACAAGTGCCATGCGAGGTGCGCGAACCGCACGCGAGCACCTAGCAGGTAGACCACTGCCCCGAGCGTGTAGGCAAGGCCTCCAGCGAGCAGCAGCGGCGCGCCGGCAGCCGGGCCCTGCTCGATCAAGGGCTTTGCCACCAGCAGCACGAGCCAGCCCATGGCGACATAGAGGCCGGTAGACCACAGCCGATGTTTGATCAAATCGCACAGCGTGACCAGAACGCCCAGCAACGCCAATGTCCAGACGAGCGAGAAGACGAGCCAGTCCCGGCTTGAGTGCAGCGTAGGCGCGGCAAACGCCGAATAGCTCCCAGCGATGAATACATAAATGGCTGCGTGATCGAGGCTTTGGAAGAACCGCTTGCTTCGGCCGGGTGGCAGCGCGTGGAAGAGCGCGGACGAAAGGTACAACAACGTCATCGAGGCCAGGAATGCGCTCAGTGCCAGGGCGTTCGATGCCGAGCCTGCCCGCACGGACAACGTTTGGGGAATGATAGTCAACGCCGATGCCGCCAGTGCGAAGCCGATGCCGTGGCTGACACTGTTGGCGATCTCCTCTGCGGTGCTCTGCGGGCGAGCGTCATTCGGCGCATTCATCTCGTTCGCGCCCCGTACCAACGGTCGCGCGCAAGGTCGCGACTCTCTTCCCGAGCCGAGCCCTGCGGAAGCCATCGACGATGGCTGTACGCCGCTCGCATCGCGAAATCGAGCAAAGACAGGTGCCGGCGCAGCACGCGTTGCTGGCGGTGTACGGTCAGCGGATTGAAGATACCGCGGCGGGAGAAGAACTGGCGCGGGTTCTTCTTCACCCAGAGCCAGGAGCCCATCTCCAGCGTCAGCGGAAGGAACATCCGCCCCGGCACCGATGTGGCACGCAGGTAGAGGTGGTCCCACAGGTCGCCGTGTGCAAGGTATTGCCGGCTCTGCGGTTCGAACAGATAGCGGTGGTGCAGCAGTGTGTCGTCGAGCAGGCGGCTCAGCGCGTGCAGTTCCGCGAGGTGTTCGACCGGGCGCGCGGTGTGGGCGAACGGGAACCACAGGCGATCGTTCATGCCGAACCCGGAGTGGCAGTCGATGCTGAGCGCGAACTCGTGGCCAAGCAGTTCGGCTTCCACAACGTCGCAGAGCGCCTGCGCTTCGGGCTGCATCGTCTCTCCTGTCGCGCCGCGGTACCAGGGCAGGCCCGGGCTCAGCCGCTGGCCGCCGAGGAGGAACGCGGCGCCGCCCGCGCTGTCGACCGGCGCGTTGCGCATCAGGTCGACACCGCGTGGGTTCGCTCGGGTTCCGCGCCACAAGCCACCGGGGTTCACTACCGGTACGATGAGCAGGCGCAGCCTTTCCAGGATGTGATGCAGCGTGGCGTCCCAGCGCAGGCGCGACACCAGGCTGCGCAGAAAGGCCAGCACAACCTCGGCACCGATGCGCTCCAGACCGTGCACGCCGCCGAAGATTCCGACTGCAGGAACCGCCGGATCGGGGTTGCCCAACGTGACCGCGTGGACGGCAAAGGTCCGACCGCCCGTGACCACCTCGCACAGGCTGCGGCACGCAAGATGCTCGGCGCCGTCGCGAACGAGTTGCAGCAGTTCGTCGACTTCCGCGAGGCCGCAGGTCTCTCTTGCGCCCTCAGGCAACATGACGTGGCAGCAGGTCGCGGGCGCGAGGGTAGTTTTCCATCAGGCCGTCATGTGCGCGATGCAGACTGAGGTTCATCGTCCTGCACTGGGTTAAACCTCATGTTCAAGTCACCGCACACACCGCTTGGCAACTGGCCCGCGATCGCAGCAGCTGTGGCCTATGGGATCGTCGAATGGCTGGCGCTTTCGCGCTCGCGCGCGCTGGATCATCTGGCGGGTTGGCGGCTTGCCTTCAGCCGCCGATGAAGCGTCTGCGATAGGCAGGTGGCAAATCCTTCAACTCCAGCATCATCGGCAGGTCGGCGACGCCAAAGTCAGGATCCCAGGCGGGCGCGCCGAGTACCCGGGCGCCACACCGCAGATAGCCCTTGATCAGCGGTGGCGCTTCGACTTCCAGCGTGCCGTCCAGATCGTCCACCGGCAAAGGCAGACGCGGTCGCACCTGGCGCTCGGGTTCGGCAAGGTGCGTGCGCTGCAGCGCCTTCCACAGACTGGCGGCAGCGTGCCCGCCGTCGTGCATCGGCACACTCGCGCAGCCCACCACGAGGTCGAGCCCGTTGCGATGGATGAATTCGGCGAGCGAGGCCCAGAGCAGCAGAATGACTCCGCCGTTGCGCCATCCCGGCGCGGTGCAGGAGCGTCCGAGTTCGGCCATCCGTGGCCGCAGCGCGGCCAGGTTTCGCAGGTCGAACTCGGATTCGCTGTACAACCCGCCGGTGAATTGCGCAGCGACGGGTGTTAGCACGCGGTAGGTGCCGACCACTACGGCACGGGTGTCGTGCGTCTCCACCGTGCGTACGATCAAGTGTTCACACGCTGCGTCGAAGCGATCGACGTCAAGCCCCTCCGGCGCGCCGGGCAGCGGCGACAGACGAGCACCCATCTCCTCGGCGAAGACCTGGTGGCGAAGACGTTGCGCCTGGCGCACTTCGTCCTCGTGCCGCGCCCACAGCGCTTCGAGGCGTACGGGTCGCGCGGACTGCGAGGTGGTCGTTCCAACGCCGTCAACGGCGCGGTCGACTGCGGGCGAAATGACTTCGTTGAGTTCCATGGAGTCATGCTCGCGCGGCGAATTGACGGCACGGTGACGCTGGCGTGAAGAAGCGATGACGCCGGTGTGCCCAACCGCTGTGGCACGTTCGCTCGCACATGCGCTGCCACGCCGTCACGCCCGATCTCCCTGGCGCCCAGCGCCGGCTTGATGCGATCGGCGTTGGGGCGCAACCGATCCCCATGCACGCACCTCGAAGCGATCAAGGTGAAGGTGTTGCACAACTCCTGTCTTGCCCGCGCAACGTCATCGTCCAGTCACGCAGGAGTCAAGGACGCATCATCGAGCGACGCGATGATCGGCGATCATGCAGCGAGACTTTCCGCCCGCGGCGATTGCGTTTGCTTCATCGCCTGGTCGTGAGGCGCACGAGCCGGCCGAGGGCAGCCTGCGCGTGCGCACGGCGTGGATCTCCGACCTGCATCTGGGGACGCCCGGCTGCCAAGCGCGGGCGCTGCTCGAGTTCCTGCGCCAGCTCGATTGCGAGACACTGTTCCTCGTCGGCGACATCATCGACGGCTGGCAGCTGCGCCGCTCTTGGTACTGGCCGCAGGCGCACAACGACGTCGTGCAGAAGCTCTTGCGCAAGGCGCGCAAGGGCACCCGCGTCATCTACGTTCCGGGCAACCACGACGAGTTCGCGCGCAGCTATGTCGCGCACAACTTCGGCGGCATCGACGTGGTCGACGATTGGATCCACGAGACGGCCGATGGTCGCCGGCTGTGGGTCACGCACGGCGACCTCTTCGACGGCGTGATTCAGTGCGCCAAGTGGCTCGCCCTTGTCGGCGACAACCTGTACGAATTCACGCTGAAGCTGAACCGCTCGTTGAACTCGGTGCGCGCGCGGCTCGGTCTGCCGTACTGGAGCGTGTCCAAATACCTCAAGCTAAAGGTCAAGCGCGCGGTCAGCTACGTCGGCGACTTCGAAGCCGCGCTTGCGCGCGAAGCGCACCGTCGCGGCGCGCACGGTGTCGTCTGCGGTCACATTCATCACGCCGAGATGCGCGAGATCGACGGCATCCTGTATGCCAATGACGGCGACTGGGTCGAGAGCCTGACCGCGCTGGTCGAGCATGTCGACGGGCGGCTCGAACTCCTGGATTGTTCGCAGACAGCGCAGCCGTCACGTCGTCTGCCCACCCGCGCGCGGTCGGTCTGCGTGCCGGACGCCGAGGACGCCGAGGCCGATAACGCGGTGACAACGCCTCTGGCGCTACGCGCCTGAGCTGGGTCTGCTTTGTGCAGGGCGTTCGTACACGGAACTGTCACAGACCTCACGTAACGTCGGCCGCTCTCGTCTCAACATCGCGGATTTGGACATGGTGCTACCAAGAGCGACGACACTGACACTGGCTCTCGCTTCAATCACGCTGCTTACGCCGCTGGCGATGGCCGGCCCAGACGACGACGCGCCTTACCGCAGCGACGGCAAGACGCGCAACGCGGCTGACCCGATCTACTTCGGCCGCAAGCTGGCGGACTTCGCGATGAACGCCGAGCCCGAGACCGGACTGCGCGTGATGCCCCCCACAGGTACCGAGCTTTTCGCCGGCCAGCGCTTCGATCTGCGCGTCGAGACGCAGATCCCGGCCGCGTCGCCACCCCGGCTCTTGCGCCTCATGGTCAACGGCCGCGACATGGCCGGAGCGTTCTCGCGCCGCGTCGCTAGGCAGGGCAGCGGCCCCGAGTCAGGCACGCCGCAGAGCGAATTGCTCTACGGCGCGACGGCGCGCAATCTGTGCTTCGACCGGCCGGGACATTACGAGGTGGAGGCCGTGGTCGAGGTCGACGGCAGCGAGCGGCGCATCGTCAACCGCTACGACGTCGCCGCCGCGCCGGACCCGAACGCGCCCGGAGCCGCGCGCAAGGTCGTGTTCTTCCTCGGCGACGGGGTCGGGCTGCCGATGCGCACCGCAGCGCGCATCGTCAGCAAGGGCGCGTTCGAAGGCAGGGTGCAGGACACCCTGGCGATGGAGAAGATGCCGGTGCAGGGGATCAGCCGCACGACCGCGTTCGACAGCGTCATCACCGACTCGGCGCCAGGCATGGCCAGCCCGATCAGCGGGATGAAGCAGTCGAACAACGCGTTGCAGGTGGCGGTCGACAACACACCCGAGAACGCTCTGGACAACCCGCGCATCGAGACCGTTTTCGAGTACATGAAGCGCGTACACGGCTGGAAGATCGGCGTCGTGACCGATGCCTTCCTCGTCGACGCCACACCGGCCGCGCTCAACGCCCACAACCGCTCGCGCCGCAACTACCTGAACATCGCGCAGCAGATGATCGGTTACTTCGACGACGCGACCGAGCTGAAGAAGACCGGATACGCGTCGCTCGCCGAACTCTCGCAGCCGCTGGATGTGCTGATGGGTGGCGGCGCGGTGTACTGGATGGGCGAGAAGAATCCGCAGCTCAAGAGTTTCTACCAGTACGCGCGCGGCGGCCGCAAGGACGTCGACCTGATGGCTGACGTTGCCCCCGCGCTGGGCTACGGCGTGGTGCGCAACGTCGACGAAATGCGCGCCGCGCCTGCCGACCGCAAGCTGCTCGGCATCTTCAGCGGCGAGTTCCGTGTCGGCTCCAGCGGTCTGGGTGGCGACAACCTACCCGGCACGCTGGACCGGCTCATCGCACGTGGCGCGGCCAAGATCCGCGGCAAGGGCGCGGGCGACCCCGAGCTCGGCATGAACGTCGCGCCGCCGCAAGGCGTGGGCTGCGGTGCCACGGTGGCAGAGTGCTTTCGCGCGGTGCCGATGAAGGTCGAGATGGTCGACAAGGCGATCGCCGTGCTCGACAAGCTCTCGGCGCAGACCCGGCGCAAGGACGGCGGCTGGATGCTGCTGGTGGAGCAGTCGCAGTCGGACAAGTTCGGCCACATCCTCGAATACGACCGCGCGGTCTATGAGGTGATCGAACTCGACCAGACCGTGGCTGCCACCGTGAAGCGCCTTGCCGCCGACAAGCGCGCGCTACTTGTGGTGACTTCGGACCACGCACAGCCGCAGACCATCATCGGCGTTGCGCTCACCAGCGCGCTCGTCGGCGCGGCGGGATCATGCTTCACTACCACCGACGGCAACTATCCGATCACGCTCGGCTCGGCGGCCGACAAGGACCGCCCGTGTGGGCTCCAGGACGCCATTGGCACCTTCAACGACGCCACGTTTCCGACCTACGAGGACACGAACGGCGACGGCTACCCCGACGATCCCGATGCCGCGATCAAGCTGATCATCGAAGACGGCGGGCGGCCGACCTACAGCACGACGTTCCTGACCAACTACCAGCCCCTCAAACCCGTCGGGACGCGCACGGCGGGCGACGGCATGAGCTTCGAGCAGCCCGCCGTGCCGAACCCGATCCGCCAACCCGAGGGCCTGCTGATGACGGGCAACATGCCTACGCGCGATGTCAAGGGCGGTGCGAACAAGACCAGCGGCGCGGTGGACATCGCGCCGCACAGCGGCGACGACGTTGTCGTCTCCGCGCAGGGCGCAGGCGCCGCGCACTTCGCCGGCTATTACGAGAACACCTCGATCAGCGTTCGGCTGAGCCAGGCCTTGGGCGGCGAGAAGACGCGGCATCCGGCAGCCAAGAGCTCTGGCGCCTTGGTCGGGTGGTGAGCACGATGCGCGGGGCAGGGCGGTGCGCATGGCTGCGGGCAGCGGCGCTCGCCTCCGTGCTGTCGACGTCGCTTGGCGCGGTGTCCGCCACCGAACTCGTGGGTCGGGTCGTCGATGCGGTGGACTCCCGGGTCTTTGCCGGCGCAACAGTGCAGGCCCGAGGTGCAGCGAACCAGCCGACGGCAACCCGCACGGACGAACAGGGCTTCTTTTGCCTGCCCGGGCTGCCCGCGGGCTCGTACCTGATCGACGTCGAACTACCCGACGGGCGCAGCTTCCTGGCCCGCCTCGTGCTGCTGCCGAACCGGGAGAGGCAGTTCCTCGACCTCGACTACAGCCGCGCCGTGCCGCCCGACGACGAGGACTACTGATCGCTGCGGCGACCGCGGAGTTCATGCCGCGCCGGCGCGAAACCGAGGCGCCCGTCATCAAGCAGACATCGGTGAACTGAACAATCTGCGAAGCGCTCGACATGGCACGCCTTTGCCCGGTCGAACGAGCGCGATGGTTCCGCGTCGCAACCCACATCGTTCAGGAGAAACCGCATGATTCCTCGCCTTTGCCGCAACGCCCGTGCTGGTGCGCTTGCCGTTCTTGTCGCATGTCTGCCCTGGGCCGCCATTGCCCACGAACAGGAAGGCAACGACGAACGCGACCCCGTGGTGCTGACGTTCTCGACCGTGGGCGATTCGCGCCAGGATCCGGTGAGCTTCGACCCGACGACTGCGCCCTTGTCGGGTCAGGACAAGATCTGGCTGCAGAACAGCAAGGCCTGGTCGCGCATCATGCGCACGGTGGAAGAGCAGAAGTCCAAGCTGCTGTTCTTCAACGGCGACATGATCATGGGCTACGGCTTGGCGGGTCCGACCAAGAGCAACAGCGTCGCCGACGTCGTGGCTTCCGATCTGATGGCCTTCTATCGTCAGTACGGCTTCTGGCGTGGCATGGTGGCGCCGCTGATGGAAGCCGGTACCTACGTGGTGCCGGTGGCGGGCAACCATGAAGTCCAGTCCAAGCCGCTGGGCAAGACGGCCCAGGTCGAGAACGAGAACGCGTGGCGCGCCAACATGGGCGACCTGATCATCGACACCGCGCGGTTCAAGGCCATCGTCGGCACCGACGCGACGAACGTCAACGTGGCGAACAACGGCGCCTTTGACGGGCTCGCGACCGACCAGAGCCAGCTGTCGTACAGCTTCGACGTCGGCGATTCGCACTTCGCGATCGTCAACACCGACCCGGTGGGCAAGGACAATGTCGCGCCAGCCGGATGGCTGGCCAGCGACCTGGGCGCTGCATCCGGTCGGGGCGCGAAGCACTTCTTCGTCTTCGGCCACAAGCCGGCCTACACGTACTACTTCGGCACCAACACACCGCCCAACCCTGGCGTCTCCGGCCTCGACAAGTTTCCCGGGAATCGTGACGCCTTCTGGACCGTCATCGAACAGTATGGCGCCACCTACTTCTGTGGCCACGAGCACGAGTTCAACATGATGCAGCCCAAGGGCGCGGCCTGGCAGGTGTTGGTCGGCACCGGCGGCTCGCCGTTCGACGCGAAGCAAGGCGAGGCGACGCTCAATCCGGCCACCGACCGTAACTATGCCTGGGCGACCGTGAAGATCCGTCGCAGCGGCAAGGTCGACATCGCGGCCTACGGGTTCAGCGACGCCTTCGGGCCCACTCAAGTACTCAAGCGCGTCACCTTGGCCCACTAAGGCGACGCCGCCAGGCGCGTGCGTTGTGCAGGTGCCCGTCGTCCGCCCTGGGCGTGGCTGCGACCGTGGCACTCATGCCTTGGCCAGGCGGCGAGCCTCGTCCTGCAAGGCCATCCGCCCCAGTGCGGAAGGCGGCAGGTTGATCAGCAGTTCGATGCGCCGGCGCATCTGCAGCATCGTCTGGCGAAACGCGGCAAGGCGCTGCTCCTCGTTGCCGTCCACCGCCGACGGGTCGGGATATCCCCAGTGCGCAGTCGCAGGCAGACCCGGCCAGAGGGGGCAGATCTCGCCCGCCGCATCGTCGCAGACGGTGATCACCAGATCCATTCGCGGCGCATCCCGGCTGGCAAACTCGTCCCAGCTCTTGCTGCGCAGGCCCTCGATGGGGATGCCCGACTCGGCCAGCACCTTCAGACTCAGCGGATGGACCACACCACGTGGATGGCTGCCTGCGGAATAGCCGCGGAAACGCCCTTTGCCGTAGTGATTGAGCATGGCCTCGGCCAGCACGCTGCGGGCCGAGTTGTGCGTACACAAGAAGAGCACGTTGATTGGGGGGACATTCATGAAGTCAGGCGCCTTTGACGACCCGCGGTGCGAGCCCTTGATCGACAGGGCTCCCCAACTGCTTGCATTGGTCAAGGCTCATCGACTCGTCGCCTTCTCGTGCGGGCGTCGAGGCAGGTGCGGAATCGAGCATCTCAGGGGGCGCCGCAAGCGTATGCAGGTTTCATGACAGTTTCGTGAACGCTTTGGGACAAGCGGCCAAGCTACGGGAGCACGCCACGGCTGTCACCGTTTCGTCACAGCGCGCCACTACAGTTGCTTTCATTCCCACTTTGTACTCCGCGAGAAAGGCCTGTTCATGAAGCTATCCCTGCTCCGTTCCGCGTCGGCGTCGCTGGTCCTGATTGCGTGCGGCAGCGTGTCGTACGCCCAGGACATGACGGGCGCCGGCGCGACGTTCCCGGCGCCGCTGTACGCCAAGTGGGCCGACGCCTACAACAAGGCGACAGGCGCACGCCTGAACTACCAGTCGGTCGGCTCGGGTGCGGGCCTGAACCAGATCCGCGCCAAGACGGTCGACTTCGGCGCCTCCGACATGCCGCTGACCGACGAGCAGCTCACCAAGGACGGTCTGGTGCAGTTCCCGACCGTCATCGGCGGCGTCGTGCCGGTAGTCAACATCAAGGGCATCAACCCTGGCCAGATCAAGCTGACCGGGCAGGTGCTCGGCGACATCTACCTGGGCAAGATCACCAAGTGGAACGACGCTGCATTGACGGCACTGAATCCGGGCGTGCCGCTGCCGGACGCCGACATTGCGGTGGTTCGCCGCGCCGACGGTTCGGGCACGAGCTTCCTCTTCACCAACTACCTGTCCAAGGTGAATGCCGAATGGAAGGCCAAGGTTGGCGAAGGCACTGCGGTGAACTGGCCGATCGGTGCCGGCGGCAAGGGCAACGAGGGTGTCGCACAGTACGTCAAGCAGCTCCCGAATTCGATCGGCTACGTCGAATACGCGTACGTCAAGCAAAACAAGATGACGTACACGCTGTTGAAGAACAAGGACGGCAACTTCGCGGCGCCTGACGACCTGAACTTCAAGGCCGCTGCCGCCAACGCTGATTGGGCCAAGACCTTCTACCAAGTGCTCACCGAGCAGCCGGGCAAGGACAGCTGGCCGCTGACGGGTGCGACCTTCATCATGATGCAGAAGGCGCAGGACAAGCCGGTCAACGCGAGCAACACGCTGAAGTTCTTCGACTGGGCCTACAGCAACGGCGACAAGATGGCCGAGGAACTCGAATACGTTCCGCTGCCGCCGGCGGTAAAGGCGATGGTGCACAAGCAGTGGGGCGACATCAAGGACGCCGCGGGCAAGCCCGTGGCCTACAAGTAGTCGCCGTCGTACTTGCCGGGGGGTCCATGCCCCCGACCCCCCCCCGAAAGGCTGCCGGAGAGGCCGTGGCCGCTACACTTCCAGCCAGCCCGCACGACGACACGATGCAACGATTAGGTCCGCTGAGCCGCTCGCCGAGCCGCCGGCGGTCGTCTCCGTGGGCCGACGTCGTCTTCTCGGTGCTGGCGCACACCGCTGCCGTGCTGACGCTGGCGCTGCTGGCGGGCATCATCGTCTCGCTGATCATCGGCGCCGCGCCGGCGATCCAGAAGTTCGGCCTCGGTTTCCTGTGGCGCGCCGAATGGGACCCCGTCAAGGAGAGTTTCGGCGGGCTGGTGATGATCTACGGCACGCTGATGACCTCGCTCATCGCGCTGGTGATCGCGGTGCCGGTGAGCTTCGGGATCGCGCTGTTCCTGACCGAGCTCTCGCCCAGGTGGCTCAAGCGGCCGCTTGGTGTCGCGATCGAACTGCTCGCCGCAGTGCCCTCGATCGTCTACGGCATGTGGGGCCTGCTGGTGTTCGGTCCCATCCTCGCCACTTACGTCCAGGCGCCGCTGCAGCACCTGTTCAAAGGCGTGCCCTTTCTCGGCGCGCTGGTCTCGGGCCCGCCGGTGGGCATTGGCATCCTGTCGGCCGGGATCATCCTCGCGATCATGGTCATTCCGTTCATCGCATCGGTGATGCGCGACGTCTTCGACGTGACGCCGCCGATGCTCAAGGAATCGGCGTACGCGCTCGGCTCGACAACCTGGGAGGTCGTCTACCGGATCGTGCTGCCTTTCACCAAGACCGGCGTCATCGGCGGCATCATGCTCGGCCTGGGCAGGGCGCTCGGCGAGACGATGGCCGTGACCTTCGTGATCGGCAACACCAACCAGCTCAATTCGCTGTCGCTGTTCGAAGCGGCGAACAGCATCAGTTCGGCACTGGCCAACGAATTCGCCGAAGCCGCCCAGGGCCTGCACCAGGCTTCGCTGATCTACCTCGGGCTGGTGCTATTCTTCATCACCTTCGTCGTCCTTGCGCTCTCGAAGCTCCTGCTGGCGCAACTGAAGAAGAGCGAAGGGGCGCGGACGTGATTAGCTTCGACGCTCTCAAGCTCGATCATCACCGCCGCCGCAAGCGCGTCAACGCGATCGCGCTCGTGTTGTCGCTGGCGGCGATGGCGTTCGGTGTGTTCTGGCTCATGTGGATCCTGTTCGAGACCTTTCGCCTCGGGCTCGGCGGCATCGCGCTGGCGACGTTCACCGAGATGACGCCGCCGCCGCAGGCCGAGACGGGAGGCCTCGCGAACGCAATCTTCGGCTCGCTGCTGATGGTTAGCCTGGCGACGCTGCTCGGCACGCCGATCGGCATCCTGGCCGGGATCTACCTCGCCGAGTACGGCCAGAAGGGCTGGCTAGGCAGCGCGACGCGTTTCATCAACGACATCCTGTTGTCCGCGCCCAGCATCGTGATCGGCCTCTTCATCTACTCGGTGGTCGTCGCCAGCATGCGGACCTACTCGGGCTTTGCGGGCGTGCTGGCGCTGGCGCTGATCGTGATCCCGGTGGTCATCCGAACGACCGAGAACATGCTGAGCCTGATTCCGAACGCGCTGCGAGAAGCAGCCTATGCGCTTGGGACGCCGAAGTGGCGCGTCGTCATGACGATCACGCTGAAGTCGGCCTGGTCCGGGGTGATGACGGGGATCCTGCTCGCGCTGGCGCGGATCGCCGGCGAGACCGCGCCGCTGCTCTTTACTGCGCTGTCGAACCAGTTCTGGACCTCGAACCTTGGCCAGCCGATGGCCAGCCTGCCGGTGACGATCTTCAAGTTCGCGATGAGCCCGTACGAGAACTGGCAGAAGCTCGCCTGGGCGGGTGTGTTCATCATCACGATGGGTGTGCTCGCGCTCAACATCCTGGCGCGCGTGCTCTTTCGCAACAGGCATTGAACGGAAGGACCGATGGACGCGAAGGTCGAACTCCCTGTGTCCGAGAAGCCCAAGCTTTCGGTGCGCAACCTGAACTTCTACTATGGCGCGTTCCACGCGCTGAAGAACATCAACCTGGATGTCCCGGAGAAGAAGGTCACGGCCTTCATCGGGCCGTCGGGCTGCGGCAAGTCGACGCTGCTGCGAACCTTCAACCGGATGTTCGAGCTCTACCCCGAGCAGCGCGCCGAGGGCAGCATCGTGCTCGACGGGGAGGACATTCTCAAGAGCAAGGAAGACGTCTCGCTGATCCGTGCAAAGGTCGGCATGGTGTTCCAGAAGCCGACGCCGTTTCCGATGTCAATCTACGACAACATCGCCTTCGGCGTGCGCCTGTTCGAGACGCTGCCGCGTGCCGAGATGGACGAACGCGTCGAGTGGGCGCTGAAGAAGGCCGCGCTGTGGCGCGAGGTGAAGGACATACTCGGCCAGAGCGGCTCGGGCCTGTCGGGAGGGCAGCAGCAGCGCCTGTGCATCGCGCGCGGCATCGCGATCAAGCCCGAGGTACTGCTGCTCGACGAGCCCTGCTCTGCGCTCGACCCGATCTCGACCGGCAAGATCGAGGAACTGATTACCGAACTCAAGAGCGACTACACGGTCGTGATCGTCACCCACAATATGCAACAGGCGGCGCGCTGCTCGGACTACACGGCCTACATGTACCTTGGCGACCTGATCGAATTCGGCGCCACTTCGGATCTGTTCATGAAGCCGAAGAAGAAGGACACAGAGGACTACATCACAGGACGATTCGGCTGAATTCAGCAGCGACGAGGCGGCGGAGGCTGACTTTGCGAAACGAAATCAAGCGCAGCGGCCGCAAGCCGCACCATCACCGGCCGCTTTGGATGAATAGGGGAGCAAGGCGATGACCGACAAGCATCTATCGACGCAGTTCGACGCCGAACTGAGCGGCATTTCGACACGCGTGCTCGAGATGGGCGGCCTCGTCGAAGCGCAGGTGGCGCAGGCCGTCTACTCGCTGACGAACTTCAGTAGCGAGACGGCCGACCAGGTCCTGCGCCAGGAGGAACGCGTCAACGCGATGGAAGTCGAGATCGACCGCGACCTCTCGACCATCATCGCGCGGCGCCAGCCCACCGCGGTCGACCTGCGGCTGCTGATCGCGATCTCGAAGGCGATCGCCAACCTCGAACGCGTGGGTGACGAAGCGGCGCGCATCGCCCGCACCGTCCAGCGCCTGATCAACAGCGGCGTGTCGAGCCGGCTGCGCCTTCCTGTCAATGACCTGGAGTTCATATCCGAGCTGGCGATCGCGCAATTGCGCAAGGCGCTCGACGCCTTTGCCCGGCTCGACGTCGCCAGGGCGGTCGAGGTGCTCAGGCAGGACAACCAGATCGACCAGGAGTTCGACGGCCTGATGCGCAAGCTGATCACCTACATGATGGAGGACCCGCGGACGATCTCGTCGGCGATCGACCTCGTCTTCGTCGCCAAGGCGATCGAGCGCGTCGGCGATCACGCGAAGAACCTGTCCGAAGTGGTCATCTACGTGGTCAAGGGCACCGACGTGAGGCACAACTCGGTCGAGACCGTCGAGTCGCTGGTCCAATGATCCGGAGACGCGGATGAGTCGGATCCTGGTGGTCGAGGACGAGTCGGCAATTGCCGAGCTGATCGCGATCAACCTGCGCCACTCGGGGCACGAGGTGACGATCGCCACCACTGCCGAACAGGCCCACAACGAAGTGAGCCGGGTGCTGCCCGACCTGGTGGTGCTCGACTGGATGCTTCCCGGCGAGTCGGGGCTCGCGCTGGCAAGGCGCTGGCGAGGCGACGCGCGGACGCGCGAACTGCCGCTGATCATGCTGACCGCGCGCGCCGAGGAGAGCGACAAGGTCGCCGGGCTCGATGCCGGCGCAGACGACTATCTGAGCAAGCCGTTCTCGACCAACGAGCTCATGGCGCGCATCCGCGCCGTGCTGCGGCGCAAGGCGCCAGAAGCGCTGGACTCGCAGGTCGCCCTCGGCTCGCTCGCTTTGGACCCCGCGACGCGCCGCGTGAGCTGCGGCGGGCGCGAGGTCAAGGTCGGCCCGACCGAGTTTCGCCTGCTGCACTTCCTGATGACGCACCCGGAGCGAGTGCACAGCCGGGCCCAATTGCTCGACCGCGTCTGGGGTGACCACGTCTTCATCGAGGAACGCACGGTCGACGTCCACGTCAAACGCTTGCGCGAGGCGCTGGCGCCGGCGGGTTGCGCGCAGATGATCGAGACTTCGCGTGGCGCTGGCTACCGCCTGACGCAGCATGTGCGGGCCGAATCGGCGTAGGTCGGCGGCGCGACGTCGGCCGCCCCGGTGACCAATCGTTGACATGGGCTGGCTGAGCTATCGGGTTGTCGTCATCGTGCTCGCCGTGCTTGCGGGCGGTGGGCTCGGTTACGCGGTCGGCGAACCGGCTCGGGAGCCGGTGCTGGGCGTGCTGCTCGGAAGTGCGGCGGTGGCGGGGGTGCTCGCCGCGCTGGACGGCTGGCGCGGCTACGCGATCATGTCCTGGCTGCGCGGGCCACTGGACACGTCTGCGCCGCGCGACGCGGGCTTCTGGGGCGAGATCGGCTATCGCGTCGAACGCTCGATACGCCGCCTCGAGCGCAGCGTGGCGCAGGAGCAGACGCGGCTGTCGCAATTCCTGTCGGCGATCGAGGCCTCGCCCAATGGCGTGCTGCTGCTGGGTGCCAGCGACCACATCGAATGGTGCAGCGCCCTGGCGGCGAATCATTTCGGGCTCGATCCACTGCGCGATCGCCAACAGCCGGTGACCAATCTCGTTCGCTCGCCTGCGTTCGTGGCGTACCTGCAAGGCGGGCAATGGAGCGAAGCGGTGAACCTGCCTGATCCGCGCGGCAAGGGCACACTGGCAGTACTGATCCGCAGCTACGGTGAAGGGCATAAGCTCGTGCTGTCGCAGGACATCACGCAGCGCGAGCAGGCCGAGGCGATGCGGCGCGACTTCGTGGCCAACGTCTCGCACGAGATCCGCACGCCGCTGACCGTGCTCGCGGGGTTCATCGAAACGATGAGCAGCCTGCCGCTGACCGAGGTCGAGCGACGTCGCGTACTGACCTTGATGACGCAGCAGACCTCGCGCATGCAGACGCTGGTCGCCGACCTGCTGACGCTGGCGACGCTCGAAGGCAGCCCGCGGCCGCCGGCTGATCGCTGGGTGTCGGTGGGCCGGCTGCTGGCGCAGGCGCAGGCCGACGCTGCGGCATTGTCCGCGGGCAGGCACCGGATCAGCGTCGAGGGCGACGATGCCGCACAGATCGCCGGCAGCGAGAGCGAGTTGGCGAGCGCGATCGCCAACCTCGTCAACAACGCGGTGCGCTACACGCCAGATGGCGGCCACATCGACGTCGCCTGGCGCCTGACGCAGGGCGGTGCGGGCGAGTTGGTGTTCAGCGACACGGGCATCGGCATCGCGCGTGAGCATCTGCCGCGCCTGGCCGAGCGCTTCTACCGCGTCGACGGCAGCCGATCGCGCGATACCGGTGGCACCGGCCTCGGGCTGTCGATCGTCAAGCACGTGGCGCAAAGGCACGGCGGCGAACTCCAGATCGAAAGCGAGCCCGGCAAGGGTTCGACCTTCAGACTGACGCTGCCCGCATCGCGTGTGCGACTCCTGGAACCGGCAGCCGATCCGCGGCGCTCGCAGGTCGAGGTTTCCTGAGCGCGCTGCGTCGCAGCGGCCTCACTGCGGGCTGTCGCTCCGGCGAAAAATCGCGGTGGCTTCGTCGCGATCGGTCGGGCGACGCTCGCTTGCCACCCACTGCCAACCGGGCCACTCGCCGCGTGGCCGGCTGCGCGTTTCCAGCACGAGAAGATAGTTGCAGCGCGTCGTCGCCAGGGACGCCGTGGCATCGGCGCGAAGACCGCCGAAATACTGCAGCGCGGCCAGCTGCCCCCGCGGCACCCCGCGCGTGACGACGCACTCTTCGCGCGGAACGTAGCGCGCGATGCGTTCGATCTGGACGCGGTAACTGCGCGCATAGTCGAGCAGCGGCAGCATCAGCGTCATCACCATCAGCCAGCACAGCGCAACGCCGCTGGCAGGAAGCACGAGGCTCTTCCAGAGCGGGTGACGAGTGCGCCCGGTGCGCCAGCGGACAAGCCACATCCAGGCTGCCGAGCCGAGCGCTGACAACGCCAGGGCCAACGCGGAAAACTGGCTCACATAGCCGGGCGCCAGACGGGCGACATTGGCCGCTGGTTGCGACGGCACGCCGGTCTGCAACGCGACGTAGATGACCCAGAGTGAGATCGCTGCGCCACTGAAGAAGAACACCGAGAACCAGTCGATCGCTGCTGCTGTGGCACGCTGCAGCGTCGGCAGTGCGAAAGCGGCCAGCACGGCGAGCGCGGGCAGGGCGAGCATCAGCGCGCGGTCAGACCCGTCCATGGCAACGCAGGCCAGCAGTGCCACGGCGGCGCAGCCCAGCGGAACCGACAAGTGCCTGCTGTGCAACTGGCGCCGCCAGCGCCACAGCGTCCACAGCGCCAACGGCCAAGCCGGCCAGGTGAACCAGACCAGCATGCGCAGCAGCGTCTCGACCTGCAGCAGCGACGTGATTGCGATGACGCGCCAGCTCCAGGCGTTCATCGCGAACGCAAGCGCGGCGCAGATCAGCATCGAGGCCGCGATCCACGCGGCGAAATGCCTGACGCGGGCGTAGCTCGACCACCCGCTCGCAACCAGCCCGACGCAGCCCATTGCAACCGCCATGCTGGGGGCACCGCTGGCGGCGAGCACGGGCAGAGACACCAGCAGCGCGAGCCTGGCGCCGAATCCTCGGAACGGGCTGCTGGCCAGCGCGAACAGGTACAGCGCTGCGCCAGCCAGTTGCACCAGCTCAGGCGTCGTCTCGTGGCCCAGTTGAAGCAGGCCCAGCGTCGCAAGAAGCCCCAGCAAGGCGCCGTCGGCGATCGCGCGTGCGTAGTCGACGCTGCTCGCTTCTCCGCCGAACGCCAGCGGCAGCGGCTGCGCGGCTTCGGTGCGCGCCAGGTGATAGGCGCTATACCAGGTCAGGACGAGAACGACGCCCAGCAGCATTGCAAACGGAACGCGGGCCGCCAGCGGTGCCCCGAGCGACGGCCCGAACAGCTTGATGAATACGGCGCCGAGCCAGTAGGGGAGCAGTGCCGACTCGGGGGGCAAACCCCCGACAGTCGGCGCCCACCACGGGCTCTGCCCCTGGGCGATGCTCATCATGTAGCCGAAGGCGCTGATGTCGGCAGCCTTCCACGGATCGCGCCCGAAAAGCCCCGGCAGTACATACGTTGCGCACAGCAGCACTAGTGCGACGCGCGGCATACGCTGCGCTTCGCGCCGCGTCACGAGGGCGGGATTGGGTGTGGTCAAGGGAAGTTCTTCGGCTACCGATGCGCATCATGCCGCAGACGAAAAAGGCAGCCGAAGCTGCCTTTTCGTCTGCGCCAACTCCAGATCACTTCTTCAGGTGCGCGAACTTGTTGCGGAACTTCTCGACCCGGCCGCCGAGCGAGTCGACGCTCTTTTGTGTACCGGTGTAGAAAGGGTGTGACTCACTGGTCGACTCGAGCTTAATCATCGGAAGCTCGCGGCCATCGTCCATCGTTACCGACTCGCGCGACTGCGCACACGATCGGGTGACGAATTTGAAGCCGTTGGACAGGTCGACGAAGCAGACTTCGCGGTAGCTCGGGTGAATGCCTTGTTTCATTTTCGATCCTTGGTGCGCGCTCGGCGCGTTCGGTGTCGGCAGCCACTGCAAAGCCATTGCAGCACTTACCTCGCGAGAGAGATCCGAAATTATAGCTGGACCTCAGCTTATCCCCCGCGCCGCATCATGTCGAAGAAGTCGTGGTTGTTCTTCGTCGCCTTCATCTTGTCGAGGATGAACTCCATCGCCTCGATCTCGTCCATCGGGTAGAGCAGCTTGCGCAGGATCCAGGTCTTCTGCAGGATCTCCGGCTTGAGCAGCAATTCCTCGCGCCGCGTGCCGGACTTGTTGAGCAGGATCGACGGATAGACGCGCTTCTCTGACATGCGGCGGTCGAGGTAGATCTCGCAGTTGCCGGTGCCCTTGAATTCCTCGTAGATCACTTCGTCCATCCGGCTTCCAGTGTCGATCAGCGCGGTGCCGATGATCGTCAGCGAACCGCCCTCCTCGATGTTGCGCGCAGCGCCGAAAAAGCGCTTGGGCCTCTGAAGTGCGTTCGCATCGACTCCGCCCGTGAGCACCTTGCCCGACGACGGCAGCACATTGTTGTAGGCGCGGGCAAGACGGGTGATCGAGTCGAGCAGGATCACCACGTCCCTCTTCATTTCGACGAGGCGCTTTGCGCGCTCGATCACCATCTCGGCCACCTGTACGTGGCGCGCGGCAGGTTCGTCGAAGGTCGAACTGATCACCTCGCCGCGCACCGTGCGTTGCATCTCGGTCACCTCCTCGGGCCGCTCGTCGACGAGAAGCACGATCAGGTAGACCTCGGGATAGTTGGCGACGATCGCGTGCGCGAAGTGCTGCATCATGACCGTCTTGCCGCTCTTGGGCTGCGAGACGAGCAGCGCGCGCTGGCCTTTGCCTATCGGCGCGATCAGGTCGATGATGCGGCTGGTGATGTTCTCCTCGCTCTTGATCTCGCGTTCGAGCTTGAACTGCTCCTTCGGGAACAGCGGTGTCAGGTTCTCGAACATCACCTTGTGCTTGCTCTCCTCGGGCGTCTGGCCGTTGACGCGGTCGACTTTCACCAGCGCGAAGTAGCGTTCGCCATCCTTGGGCACCCTAACTTCGCCTTCGATCGCGTCGCCCGTGTGCAGGTTGAAGCGACGGATCTGGCTCGGGCTCAGGTAGATGTCGTCCGTGCTCGCCATGTAGCTCGCGTCGGGCGAGCGCAGGAAGCCGAACCCGTCGGGCAGCACTTCGAGCACGCCGTCGCCGAAAACCTGCTCGCCGGCGCGTGCGCGCTTCTTCATGATCGCGAACATCAGTTCCTGCTTGCGCATGCGGGCGACGTTCTCGATCTCCAGCCCCTCGCCCATCGTGATGAGTTCGGACACGTGGATGGCTTTGAGTTCTGACAGGTGCATGGGTGAGTACCCCGGTGATGGCGATCGGCCCGAGTCGGCGATCTTCCCAGTTCGGCAACGTCGGATGGCGTTGCGAGCGCGGCCACGGCGGTGGCTGCGAGCGGTCACGCGGCCGAACGGCCGCGGCAAGAGTTGGAGTTTGGGTGGCCGGACCTACGCGCCGCAGTCGGGCGTGGTGGCTTGATCCTGTGATGACGGGCGCTGGCTTGTGGCCTCAGCCCCCGCCCTGCTGCGCCGGATTATAGATGACCGTCGAGGAAGGCGGTCAATTGGGCTTTGGACAATGCGCCGACCTTGGTCGCGGCGAGCTGTCCGTCCTTGAACAACATGAGTGTCGGAATGCCTCGAATCCCGAACTTTGCCGGAACGTCCCGGTTCTCGTCGACGTTCATCTTCGCGATCTGCAAGCGCTCGCTGTAGTCCTTTGAGACCTCGTCGAGGATCGGCGCGATCATCTTGCAGGGGCCGCACCATTCGGCCCAGTAGTCGACCAGCACCGGCTTGCCCGACTTCAGGACGTCACTGTCGAACGAAGCGTCGGAAACGTGTTTGATCAATTCGCTGCTCATTGAAGTGTCCTTGCGCGCCTGCCCCTGGGATTCTGGCAAGGCAATTCAATTCTGGCACAAAGCCTCCCGTGACGCGACGCCATGGCCTCATGCTCGAACCCGTCGATGGTCAGCGTGCGCCGGCCACTGCCGCGCACGACGGGCGGCAATGCGGCGCGGGCGCATCCGATTCATCGCCGGCGGCCGATTTGGGGCGCTTTGTCGGGATTGATCGTCGCATCGGTGGCGCCGGCCGCGCAGTCCAATGGTGCATATCCGCCCACGCTGACATTGCCCCTGCCATGGCCGCCAGTGCCGCTCCCGCCGTCAAATCCAAGCCGACGCGTGCATTCGGTCGCTTCGAGCTGCAACAGCTGCTGGGCAAGAGCAGCGCGACGATGTCCTGGCTGGCTCACGACCCGCGTTCCGGCCGCGAAATGGTGCTCAGCATGCCTCGCGTGCAGCCGTCCGACGCGAGTGCCCTGGAGCGCTGGCTTCACGATTCGCGCATGGCGGCGCGCCTGAACCACCCCAACCTGGCACCGGTGGCAGAGATCGGCGTGCAGGACCACTGGCCCTATGTCGCATTCGCTCGGGTGCTGGGTTCGACGCTGGCGGAGTGGCTGCAGGCCAACCCGCCGCCGCCGCCGGGCGAGGCCGTG
>Ga0209048_10000840_pt1 | contig 32660 bp, 31 predicted proteins | sample FrelakmetCRP12CR_FD_187146 | JGI IMG/M metagenome (GOLD analysis project Ga0209048, IMG submission 187146) | Freshwater lake sediment microbial communities from the University of Notre Dame, USA, for methane emissions studies - CRP12 CR (SPAdes)... | ecosystem: Environmental > Aquatic >...
CGCGCGACGCGTGGTATGAGGTCGCGTTCTTGTCCATCTATGGCGGACCGCTGATGCATTGGATCGGCCGGTTCCATGACTTCCAGCGAACGCTCAAAGATCCGGCCGAACTGCGTCTTCTGTCGGAGGCGCAGGCGGCGCTGCTCAATGTTGGTCGCGGAAGTTTCGCCGAAGCGGTCATTCGCATGTTGCTGCTTCTTAGTGAAGCTCGCGGCTCGGTGCGCCGGGATTGTCTTGAGCGATCCGCACATATGCTGAATTGCGACGAGCCTTTCGCCTCGCTCGGCGCGCAGCGGCGCGCGGCTCTGATCCACGAACAATCGATTATCGTGGAATTCGAGCGCGAGCATGCGATAGAGACGCTTCCTCTCCTTCTGACGACTTTCGACGAGCGAGCCAGGGCGGTTGGCGTGGTTGAGTTTGTCGCTGGCGCGATAGAAGAGATGGAGCCGCGCACCTTGCATATGCTTCAGCGCATCAGAAAGGCACTCAATCTCGATCCGATCGAGACCAATCTGACCAGCGTCGACCCTTTGCACGGCGTGACAGAGGAAGAAATCGCCTGAAGGCGCGGGATCAGCTCAAGCGCCCCATAGCCGGCTCCTGCGCTCCTCGCCACTCGAGCCGCCAGACGCCTCCTTGCCGGAGGTTCAGCACAAGGTCGGGCCGAAAGGCCACCAGGCAAATTCCGCCCATGTGTCGAACGGAAGGATAAATAATTCCGTTGCTCGACGCCTCTCTGCGAAGCTGTCTGGCGAAAGACTGTCCGGCGGGGTAGCCGATGCGGGGATCGGCGTTCAAGATGGATTCGCCTTCTTGGTTGGCGCCGCGCAGATCGTGAAACGGCCCGAAGAAATCGGCCAGCAATTCCGCGAATTCGGTGACGTTTTCGAACCGATCGATCGCCGCAAGTTCGCGCGTCAAATGAAAGGAGATTTCAGCGAGCGAGGTCTCGACTGCGAATGCGCAATACCAGGCGCCTCGGCTCTCGTCGTTAAATCGATTGCCGCCGGGTCTCGTATAAGCGAAGGCCGCGTTGATAAGCGTGTGACCGGCGCGACCGAACGCCAGCTCTCTCGGGTCGAGGTCGGCAAGACCCGATTGCTGTGCCTGCAATCTTCCGTTGGTGACGCTCTCGAGGCTGGCGAGATCCTCGAGTGTTTGCTGGTTCCTGGCGAGCGGAGCGAGAGCGGGTTCTTTGAGCCTGCCGGTCGAAATCAACCGGACCGTATCGCGCCGAGCGAGGTCGGCCGTCGGCGGCGCACGCATTCACAGACCGCCGCGAAGCGCGTCGATATGTCGGCGAACTTCCAGCATTTTGGGAATGCCGCCTTCGATCATGGCGTCCAGAGGCCTCTTTCCACCGTAGACCGGACCCTGGTTCGGCAGTCGCACCCAGTCGTAAGCGAGCGGCTCGGAAAAAAGCAGACGCAGTCCCTTAAAAATGCCGACGAGGGCGCTCACCCGAGTCAATGCGTCCTGCGTCAAAGCTCCGGACCACGCGCCTTTCTTCATTCGGAACCAAGTCCGTTCGGAAATATTCCCTAGCAGCGCGCAAACTTCGGCGCTTGTCAGCCGCCAGAGGTCCGCAAGGCGCACGACGCCTTCGACGGCTGCGGGCGTCAGGCGCTCCCGCGTGCGGAAATCGGCGAGATTGATGGGGACCGCGGAAGGTTCGAGGTCGAAGGCCGGCGCGTTCCACGTCGCAAAGCTCATGGCTTCTTCCCCTTTTCTGTCACATGACAGCACATAAGGCGCCAATTGGCATTATGCAACTTCGCCAGTGACTCTCCTGTTGACCAGGCAACGCAGATGATCTAATTAACCGGTAGGTTATATAAAGATCGGATAATATGCGGCAAGAACAACTGGATCAAACGTTTTCGGCGCTTTCCGACCAAACGAGGAGGGCAATTCTTGCGCGCCTCGCGCAAGGGGAAGCGACGGTGGCCGAACTCTCAAAGCCGTTCAACATTTCCGGCCCGGCGATTACGAAGCATTTGAAAGTTCTTGAGCGGGCGGGCCTCATCCAAAGAGGCCGAGACGCACAACGCCGGCCCAGTCGCCTCAACGCCGTCCCGCTCGCAGAAGCTTCCGACTGGCTCGCCCGCTATCGCCGATTTTGGGAAGAGAGGCTGGATCGATGAGCGGGATTGAAGCGCCGGCGCAAACCGAGGATTGCGTGCTCGTCATCAAAAGGCTTTTCGACGCGCCGCGCGAACTCGTTTTCGTCATGTGGACGGATCCCGCACATTTCGGGAAGTGGCTGAGACCGCGGGGCTAACCCGCAGTGCATGTGGAGTTAGACCTTCTGCCTGGCGGCGCGTGGCGCGCCTGCCTGCGTTCGACGAACGGAGGGCGCGATCTATGGCAAAGCGGCGTCTACCGCGAAATCGCGGAACCCGAGCGCCTGGTTTTCACTTTCGCCTGGGACCAGTCTGACGGAACTCCCGGTCACGAAACTCAGGTGACGGTCACATTCGAGGACCGCGCCGGAAAGACTCTGATGACGCTTCGTCAGGCCGCCTTTGAAACGAACGAAAGTCGTGATGATCATCGCACAGGCTGGAGCAGCTCGTTTGACCGGCTCGGCGAATATCTTTCAGCCCTTTAGTAGCCTTCAGGAGACACGGCATGACCTTTTTGTTGCTTCTCATCATCCTCGTACTTGGCGCGGCGATCCTCATCCAACAGCGCCCCGACGATTTCCGCGTCACGCGTTCGGCGACGATCGACGCGCCCGCCAAGGCGGTATTCGACAACATCAACGAGCTACGAAAATGGGACGCCTGGTCCCCATGGGCGAAACTCGATCCGAACGCGACCAACAGTTATGACGGCCCCCCCGCCGGCGTTGGCTCCTCGATGTCATGGGCGGGGAACAATAAGGTTGGCGTCGGACGAATGACGATTCTCGAAAGCCGTCCGAACGCTCTTGTTCGATTCAAGCTCGAATTCGAGAAGCCTATGAAGGCGGTCAATACGTCGGAATTTTCTCTCACGCCGGACGCTGAAAGAACAACAGTGACCTGGAGCATGTTCGGACGCAATAATTTCATCGGCAAGGCGATGGGATTGCTTATGAACTGCGACAAAATGGTTGGCGGCCAGTTTGAGCAGGGGCTTGCAAATTTAAAAGCGGTTTCGGAAACGGCAGCGATCAGCCAATCGCCACCTGCATGATCAGCCGAGAGGCCATGCTCCGTGATGGCGGATCGCCACGATTCGACATATACGGCGCATATGCAAACCAGCTATTTCATCACCTCGACGGGCACCGGAGTAGGAAAGACCTATGTCGCCGCCGCCTTGATTAGACAAGCCCGCGCGGCCGGGAAAAACGTCGTAGCGGTCAAGCCGCTTATCAGCGGCTTCGATCGTGCGAAAATCGCTGAGACCGACACGGGCGTCTTGATCGATGCTTTAGGTTTGCAGCCGACATCCGCAAATATCGAGCGCGTATCGCCATGGCGATACGCTGCTCCGCTGGCGCCGTCGGTGGCCGCTCGCCGTGAGGGACGAGAGATCGATTTCGAGCGCCTCGTGTCACATAGCCGTGAGACGGCGGAATCCGATTGCGAGTTCATGCTCGTCGAAGGCGTCGGCGGAGTCATGGCGCCGATCGACGACATGCACACTGTTCTCGACTGGATACAGCGCGTGGGCATGCCCGCGCTCTTGGTCGTTGGCAGCTATCTCGGCGCCTTCAGCCATACTCTGACTGCGCTGGAGGCGATCCGCATAAGAAACATTCGTCTCGCGGCGATCGTCGTCAGCGAGTCTCTTGAGCCATCCCTAACTTTGGACGAGACCGTGTGCGAAATCACAAAACGCTCTCGCGGCGCGCCAGTGATCGGCCTGAGGCGCGAGAGCAACGGACACGAACTCCGCGCGCTTATCGATGCGCCGGCTCCGCAATTACGGCCCTAGGAATCGACAGTCGCGTGAACCCGTGCAAGCCGGTCGCGACATATAAGAGCAAAAAGCCGACGGCAAATCCTGCGATGAACAAGCCGATCGTGAACCGGGTGGCCGACCGATCATTTGCGCTGCTCACGCGCGCCCGAAGCTTCTGGAAGTCTTCATAGGACAGCGGAACCCGGTCGTTTTCGCTTCCGCAAAAACCATCGGAGTTCTCGTCCAGGTTGAGGCCAAATTGACCCATGGCGCATGCCTAGGCGCAAAAGCGTCGCCGAGTTTTCGGCTTAGACGGAAGTAGTTCACGAACCGCTTAAAAATTCACAAAGCCATTCAATTTTTCAGGCGCAGGCCCTTTTTAACATCCCTAAATAAGGCAGTTGAGTTGTCTGGAATTAAAATGATTCCAAAATCCAAAATTGGAGACAAAGTAAGAAAAGAGACATAGGCGGGGCTAATTTGTAACGAAACCGCTTATTGCAAGACTTCCATTATAGCTTTCATTCAATTGACCTTTTATACCCAATAAAAATAACCTCCGCGCAATGCTTCCACTCGGAAGCGTATTGCGCATTCTCAGGCTAGACATGAATAGAGTCAAAGCTCCGCTGTCGCTGAGGCGAATTCGCGACGCCTTTCCCTCAGGCTTGACCTCGACTGAAGCATCCTCCGCGAGAGGGATCGACAGCGTCGTCCCTTACGGGGAAATGATGGCTGTGTTGGAACGCAAGTAGCGAATCCCGCTGGGCTGAATGGAGCACCTCTACTCGCTGCTTCATTCCTTGCGTACGAGAACAATTGAGTTGAGCGCCGTTATCGATAGAAATCCGCCGAGCCATGCGCCAACGGCGGCAAAAATCGCATAAGCCCAGTTGGAGGTATAGCTGATCACGGCGAAGGCGGACAACAAATACCAGACGCTGCTCCAGCTTGCTGCGGCAAACCGTTTGCGCGCGGAAACCGCTGCGTTGAAGAACACATATACGGCGTCTGTCACAGCAGTCGAAACGACGACGCCCGCTGCAATTACGGGGTCAATCGGCGGGAGATCCATATTGCCTCCTCTGTCTTCTACGCTTGCAAACGCGTTCGAACGCTGAGGGACAGAACCTAGCGCAACAGCTTTGGAAATAGAATGCGTTTCCTTTAGCTAACGCGGTCGCGCGGCGTATCCGGTGGGAGAGTCGGCATGGTGATGAAGAATGTTGCGCCGGCGCCAGGGGAGGAGTCGATGGAAATCGACCACCCGTGACGATCCACGATCGATTTGCATATTGCAAGACCGATTCCTGTCCCAGGATATTGAGTTCTTGTGTGAAGCCTTTTGAAGGGCTCGAAAATCGCGTCGGCGTATTTTGCCTCGAAGCCGATCCCGTCGTCTACGATCGCAAGGCGGATGGCGTCGCCATCCAATTGCGTAGCGGTGATCCTAACATTGGAAATCTGATCGGGTTTCCTGTATTTTATAGCGTTAGAAATGATGTTGTGCATGAGACGGGCGAACTGCGACCGGTCCGCCTTGAACGTAATCCGTGAAACTTCGACCTCGATCACGGCGCCCGTTTCCGAAATCAATTCCGAAAGATCGTCAAGCGCCAGTTGGATCTCGTCTTTTAGGTCGAGAATGCACAGTTGCTGCGCATCGTTTATTGTTCGGGAATAGGTCAAAAGATCGTTGACCAATTCACGCGCCCGCAGAGCGGAGGTTCGAATAACATGATTTGCGTAGATCATCTCCGACTGATTCGTTGCGGCGATGGCCTGCTCCAGCAACTCGGAGAACGCCACGATCTTGCGCAAAGGCTCCTGAAGATCGTGAGAGGCGACATAGGCGAATCTATCGAGCCGTTCGTTAGCGCGCTCCAGCTCATTCGCTCTCTGCTCGAGACTTCTTTCGGCCTCGCGTCGCGGCGACACGTCGATCACCGTTGCGAGGACAAGCAGTCCTGTCGAAGCTTCGATCGGCGTAAGGCCGATTTCGACCGGAAACTCGCTTCCGTCCCTTTTCCGCGCTCTTAGATCGCGGCCCGCGCCCATGGGGCGTTTGCTGGGCGCTGCGATGAAGCTTTGTCTTAACAGGACGTGGCCATGGCGCAGACGGCTGGGCACCAAAATGTCTATCGATCGGCCGGCGAGTTCGTCCGCAGGATAACCGAACATGCGTTCAGTCTCGGCGTTAGCGAATTGAATGACCCCATCGCTGCTCGCTACGATCATTGCGGCCGGCGAAGACTCGACCGCTAGCCTGAAAGGATTGTCGCCAAGGTCCGCAAAGCTCATTCGTGTTCCTCGCCGCGCATATTCTCAGCACATCGCATTGCGTGCGTGCTATACTTAAAAGCGAAGATGGTAACTCATATGAGCCCTGTCGGAAGTGAAAAAAGACCTTGCCGCCTGGTCATCGTCGAGGATGACTATGACGATGTCTTCCTGTTGAAGCGCGCCTTAGACGCCGCCCAGCGGATACTCGAGCATACAATCGAGTGCGAGCTCGTCGACAACGGAAGAGACGCCGTTTTCTTGGTCTCGAGGGAAGATCAAACAGACACGCTTCCTGACGCGCTTATCCTGGATTTGAACATGCCAAAGCTAAACGGCGTCGAGTTCCTTCGATCATTGCGGAGCTCCCTTCTTCTTAAGGATCTCCCAGTCTATGTGCTGACCACGACGGCAACTCCCTCAATACATGATGAAGCGATGCGGGCGGGGGCGGACAGGATCTACGTTAAGCCGAATGATAAAAAGGGACTCGACGTTATTGCGATCGACATCGTCAGCGCAGCATTGGAGCGCCGGGCGAATTGTTCTTCGCTTCGTTGACATAAGCGGAACATTAAGGCTGAATTCGGCCCCATTTCTTTACTTCAGCCTGGAAAGTGGGCCGGGTCGGCCAGCGACCAGCGAACTCAGCTCGGAGATTGGGTCGCTCGCCGGAAATGTATCGTTCAAGGCTTCTTCGAGGTCCTCAGAAAATTGAACCTCGGTTGACTTAGCGGCGTCCGTTTTGCCGAAACCCTGTCTCATTGGCGGCAGAACGTGGTTGCGATTTCGAGACTTGTCTCGTCTCCTACCCATTTTATTGTACTCCGCCCCGCGATTGCTGGCCGAGAGAAAGTGCTTGATTTATGCTTTCTTGGCCCCTCCGCAAGCGTCGACGAGAAGGAAGGCTTGTCGGTCTGCAAAGCGACGCCAACTATGTCTTGACGAGGCCCAGCGATGACGGTGCTTTGGACGCCAGATTTGCAACGTCGTCAGCTCTCCGCTCTGACGCACTTCTCGTCGCTACAAGATGATACGCGGCTTTATGGCGAGGCTTTCGACTATGAGGCGTTGCATCGTTGGAGCGTAGAACGTCGTGAAGACTTCTGGTCTCGAGTCTGGGACTTCTGCGGAGTTGTCGGAGAAAAAGGCGAACGCATCCTAACGCATGGCGAACAGATGCCTGGAAGCCGGTGGTTCCCCGACGCGCGGCTGAATTTTTCGGAAAACCTGCTGCGGGACCGGCCAGAGAGCGATGCTTCGATCCTCTTTCGGGGAGAAGACCGGGTCACTCACGCTCTTACTTTCGGAGCGCTGAAGCGTCTCGTCGGCTCGGTGAGCGCATATCTTCGGGAGAATGGCGTCAAATGCGGGGATCGAGTCGTCGCCTATATGCACAACGGACCGGAAGCGATCATCGCTATGCTTGCCGCTTCCGCCGTGGGCGCGGTGTGGGCGTCATGCTCCTCGGATTTTGGGGCCCGTGGCGCACGAGAACGCTTTCGTCAGATAGCGCCAAGCATATTGATTGTGTCCGATGGTTATTTCTATAAAGGGAAGGCGATTGATCGCCTCGATATAGCTCGGGAGATCGCGGCTGGGTTGCCGAGCATCCGCGCCACGCTAGTCGTCCCTTATATTGTCGCCGAGCCGCGGCTAAGCGGATTTCCGGGTGCGCGCACATGGCCCGAGGTCGTCGGCGCTTATAGCGGGGCCGTCCTGAGTTATGAGTCGCTACCGTTCGATCATCCTCTTTACATCCTGTTTTCTTCGGGAACGACAGGAGCGCCGAAATGCATTGTGCACGGAGCGGGCGGAACCCTGCTTCAGCATCTCAAAGAGCACCAATTGCAGTGCGATATAAGGCCGCGAGACAGGGTCTTCTATGCAACGACAATTGGTTGGATGATGTGGAATTGGCTTGCCTCGTCTCTCGCTAGCAAGGTCACGATTCTTCTCTATGATGGTTTCCCGCTGCTCCGCGACGGTAGCGCGCTATTCGATTTCGCAGAAGAAGAGCGAGCAAATTTCTTCGGCGTTTCAGCCGGATTTCTCAAGGCGGTTCAAAAGCGCGGCCTGGAGCCTCGAAAATCCGCAAATCTGAGCGGTCTTCGCACAATCGCCTCAACGGGGTCGCCGCTTCTCCCCGAGAGTTTCGACTACGTCTATCGCTCGGTACAGGCCGATGTGCAACTTGCTTCGATCAGTGGCGGCACGGATATCATCTCTTGCTTCGTCTGCGGCAATCCTTGGAGCCCGGTTCGGCGCGGAGAGATTCAGGGGCCAGGACTTGGTATGGCCGTCGAAGTTTGGAGCGATCGAGGAAAGAGAGTGATCGGCGCAGAGGGAGAGCTCGTGTGCACTTCTTCGTTCCCCTCTATGCCCATCGGTTTCTGGAACGACGCCGACGGTAGGAAATATCAAAACGCCTATTTCTCGCATTTTCCCGGGGTATGGCGGCATGGCGACTATGCCACGGAAACGCCAAGCGGCGGCTTCGTCATTCACGGTCGTTCCGACGCTACTCTCAATCCGCAAGGCGTGCGCATCGGCACGGCGGACATATATAATTTGGTCGAAGAGATGACCGAAGTCGAAGAAGCGCTCGCCGTGGATCACGATGCGGGCCAAGGCGCACAAATTGTCTTGTTCGTAAAAATGCGCCCCGGTCACCGTCTCGACGCAGAACTGACGGATCGCATCAAACACAAACTCCGAGAGGATGCTTCTCCTCGCCACGTCCCGGAGATCATCATCGAGGCGCCGGACCTCCCGCACACGCGATCTGGCAAGCTCGTGGAGCTGGCGGTTCGAGATGCGCTCAACGGCCGGTCGATCGTTAACCTCGACGCTTTGGCGAATCCCGAGGCGCTGGAGTTCTTTGTTAATCTTGGTTGCGCGCGCCGTCTGAATTCGGGCGCAGCGCCGTCTTGAAACCGCTCACAAGCGGCAAATATAGCCCCCGTATCGCGTTCTAACGCGAGGGCTGACGTTATGCGCCACTGGACCCCGATATTGGATTTCGACCTCGGCGAAACCGCCGACATGCTTCGGTATCAGATCGCGGAGTTCGCCGCGCGGGAAATCGCGCCGCGCGCGGCAAAGATCGATGTCGAAAACGCCTTCCCGAACGATTTGTGGCCGAAGCTTGGAGCGCTCGGCGTCCTAGGCGTCACCGTCTCCGAGGAATTCGGAGGAGCAAGCCTCGGCTATCTCGAGCACGTGATTGCGATGGAAGAGATCAGCCGAGCTTCAGCTTCCGTCGGCTTGTCCTATGGCGCGCACTCGAACCTGTGCGTCAATCAGATCCATCGCAACGGCGCTGAAGCGCAAAAGAGGCGATATCTGCCGCGGCTGGTGTCGGGAGAGCATATTGGCGCCTTGGCGATGTCCGAACCGGGAGCCGGCTCTGACGTCGCGAATATGCGCCTCGGCGCTGAAAAACGCGGCGACCATTACGTGCTAAATGGAAATAAAATGTGGGTCACTAACGGGCCCGACGCCGACGTCGTGATCGTTTACGCGAAGACGGATCCGTCTCTGGGGCCGCACGGCATTACGGCGTTCATCATCGAAAAAACCTTTCCAGGCTTTGGCGTCGCACAAAAGCTCGACAAGCTTGGAATGCGTGGCTCCAATACATGCGAGCTGATTTTCCAGGATTGCATTGTGCCACAAGAGAATGTGCTTGGACGACCCGAGCGGGGCGTAAATGTCCTCATGAGCGGGCTCGATTACGAGCGCGCCATTCTCGGCGGGGGTCCGTTGGGCATCATGCAGGCATGCATGGACCTCGTCCTGCCCTATGTGCATGAGCGCAAACAGTTTGGTCAGCCGATTGGCGAATTCGAACTGATGCAGGGGAAGCTTGCGGACATGTATACGGCGATCAATGCTACGAGGGCGTATGTCTATGCCGTAGCGAAGGCTTGCGACCGCGGACGCATCACGCGCAAGGATGCTGCGAGCGCTATTCTCTTCGCCGCCGAGAAAGCCACGTGGATGGCGCTTGAAGCGATTCAGTGCCTCGGCGGGAATGGCTATATCAACGACTATCCCGCAGGTCGCCTGCTACGAGACGCAAAGCTCTACGAGATCGGCGCGGGAACGAGCGAGATACGCCGTATGCTGATAGGCCGGGAGCTATTTCAGGAAACAGCATAACGGCCGCAGAGGAGGGTGCTGAGGCGCCGGCATGTCAGTTATTGAAAGCGCCGTCGACGTACGGTCCTCTGGCTTTTTGGCAAACCGCGACGCGATGGCGAAACTCTCTGAAGAATTACGAGCAATTTCGACCGCCCTCGAACAAGGCGGCGGCAAGGAAGCGCGAGCGCGACATCTCGCGCGCGGAAAAATGCTTCCACGCGAGCGCATTGAGGCCCTGATCGATCCGCTCTCGCCATTTCTCGAAATCGGGAAATTCGCTGCTTACGGCATGTACGACGGCAATGTGGCCTGCGCAGGGGTCATCGCCGGAATAGGGCGGATTCACGGGCGGGAATGCATGATCGTTGCAAATGACGCGACCGTGAAGGGCGGTTCGTATTACCCGATGACCGTCAAAAAACATTTGCGCGCGCAAGAGATCGCCGCGCAAAACAATTTACCCTGCGTCTATCTCGTCGATTCCGGAGGAGCCAATCTTCCTCATCAGGACGAAGTATTCCCTGATCGCGACCACTTCGGGCGCATTTTCTACAACCAAGCAAGAATGTCGGCGAAGGGAACGCCTCAACTCGCTTTGGTCATGGGGTCCTGCACGGCGGGGGGAGCCTATGTCCCGGCCATGTGCGATGAAACGATCATCGTTCGCAATGAGGGAACGATTTTTCTCGGCGGGCCGCCGCTCGTCGAAGCGGCGACCGGCGAGGTCGTAACGGCCGAGGAACTTGGCGGCGCGGAGGTGCATACGCGACGCTCGGGAGTGGCGGACCACTATGCGCTGAATGACGCCCACGCGCTTGGTCTTGCTCGCAATATTATCGCAAATATCGGACACGCTCCGGAGCTCGCCTTTCCCGTCTCGAGAGCCGCGCCGCCAAAATACGACCCCCGCGAACTCCACGGCCTCATTCCACAGGATCGCCGCAAGCAATTCGACATTCGCGAGGTGATTGCGCGCATCGTCGACGAAAGCAAGTTCGACGAGTTTCGGCAGCTTTATGGAACGACGATTGTGACCGGCTTCGCGAGAGTTTTCGGCTACCCCGTGGGAATTGTCGCCAATAATGGAATTCTATTCTCGGAAAGCGCCCAGAAAGGCGCACATTTCATACAGCTCTGCGCAAAACGGCAAGTTCCGCTTCTTTTCCTGCAGAACACCACGGGCTTCATGGTCGGAAGCAAGTATGAGAGCGGCGGAATCGCGAAGGAGGGCGCGAAGATGGTGACCGCGGTTGCAACCGCGGCTGTTCCAAAAATCACGGTAATTGTGGGCGGCAGTTTCGGCGCAGGAAATTACGCCATGTGCGGACGAGCTTATTCGCCGTGTTTTCTCTGGATGTGGCCGAACGCTCGCATCAGCGTCATGGGAGGAGAGCAAGCCGCAAGCGTGCTCGCGCGCGTGCGTCGCGACGCCCTTTCGGCGCGAGACAAAACCCGGTCGGCGGACGCAGAGGAAGCCTTCGCTGCTCCTATCCGCGAGCAATATGAGAAGCAGGGCCATCCTCTCTATTCAAGCGCTCGTTTATGGGACGACGGAATTATCGATCCGATCGACACGCGCCGCGTGATCGGGATGGGACTATCGGTTAGCCTGAAAACACCGATCGAGGACACGCGGTTCGGCCTGTTTCGTATGTGAGATTGATATGGACGACTTGCTGCAATCCATCGACGCGCGCGGCGTCGCTACGCTCATCCTCAATCGTCCGCAACGTCATAACGCCTTCGACGATGTGCTTATCGCTCATCTGACCGTATCTTTGAGAGCTTTAGACGAAAGAAAAGATGTTCGTTTGGTCGTCCTGACCGGCGCGGGGCCGAGCTTTTGTGCGGGCGGTGACGTCGAATGGATGCGACGTTCAGCTCGACTTTCTGCAGACGAAAATGAGGCGGACGCCGCCGCGCTGTTCGAAATGCTGCGCACGCTCGACTCTCTCACAAAACCTACAGTCGCTATAGTTCATGGAGGCGCCTACGGCGGTGGAGTCGGGCTCGTTGCCTGTTGCGATATTGCGATTGCGGCGTCGGGCGCAAGCTTTTGTCTTAGCGAGGTCAAGCTTGGTCTGATTCCCGCGACTGTGGGGCCTTTCGTCGTTCGATCTATCGGCGCTCGTCAGGCGCGTCGCTTTTTTTTGACCGCAGAGAGCATATTCGCGGAGCAGGCGCTCGCAATCGGGTTGGTTCATCAGGTCGTCGCAGAGAATGCGCTGGGCGCAAGTCGGGAGCGCATTATCGATGCATTGCTTATGGGCGCCCCCGGCGCGCAAGCCGATGCGAAGTCGCTCATTGCCTTGTGCGAGACGCATCCGACCGACGACGGATTGATGCGTGAGACGTCCCGCCGTCTCGCCACACGGAGGGCCTCGTCCGAAGGGCGAGAAGGTCTCGAGGCATTCCTGGCGAAGCGATTTGCCGCGTGGCGCGAAGCTAAGGCGCGCCGCGATGTTTGAGCGGCTTTTGATCGCCAATCGCGGAGAGATTGCATGTCGTATCGCGCGAACAGCGAGACGATTGGGAATAACGACGATTGCGGTCTATTCCGAGGCGGACGCCGGCGCGTTGCACGTCGAACTTGCGGACGAGGCGTGGCCGATAGGCGGCTCCTCCTCGCGGGAAAGCTATCTGAATATCATTAAGCTGATAGAGACCGCGCAACGCGCCGGCGCGCAAGCCGTTCATCCAGGCTATGGCTTTTTGTCGGAAAATCCGGAATTCGCAGAAAAATGCTTGCAAGCAGGACTAATTTTTATTGGTCCTCCGCCGACGGCCATGCGCATCATGGGATCGAAAGCTTCGGCGAAAGCGCTCATGGAGGGCGCCGGAGCGCCTGTCATTCCTGGTTACCATCGCGATGCGACAGACACAGAAACTATGCTGGACGCCGCCAAACGCATCGGCTTTCCGATTCTGGTGAAGGCGAGCGCCGGTGGCGGGGGGCGCGGCATGAGAATCGTCCGCTCGCCCGACCAACTATCGGCGGCGATCGCAGGCGCCGAACGTGAAGCGCGGGCGTCTTTCGGCGATGGGCGTTTGCTGATCGAAAAATATCTGGAACGTCCAAGGCATATCGAGGTCCAGATTTTTGGCGACTCCAAGGAACGGTTTGTCTCCTTTTTCGAACGTGACTGTTCGATGCAACGCAGGCGCCAAAAAATATTGGAAGAGACTCCCGCGCCCGGATTGTCCGGCTCGCTCGGCCTCAAACTGCACGAGACGGCGATTTTGGCCGCTAAAGCCGTTGGATACGTGGGGGCGGGCACGGTCGAGTTCCTTGTTCAGGACGAGAAATTCTATTTTCTCGAAATGAACACGAGGCTGCAGGTCGAGCATCCGGTTACGGAAATGATTGCCGGACTGGATCTTGTGGAGTGGCAATTTCGGATAGCCTGCGGCGAGGACTTGCCGCTCTCGCAGGAACGTCTGGCTATGCGCGGCTGTGCAATTGAAGCCCGGGTGTGTGCGGAAAATCCTACGCAGGATTTTTTACCTTCCGTCGGACTGATCGAACGCTTCCAGCCGCCGAAGCAGGGTGAGGCGATACGCGTCGATGCGGGCGTGCGTCGCGGCGATTGCATTACGCAGTTCTACGACTCTCTTATGGGTAAGCTCGTTGTATGGGGCGCGGATCGCTCGGAAGCAGTACAACTCCTTCAAAAGGCTCTCGCTTCTTTTGAATTGGTTGGCGTTGCTACAAATCTCGACTTTCTTCGCGCCATAGCAAATGACGCGCGCTTCCAGATCGGCGAATATGACACTGAATTCATCGAACGAAATTTTGCCGAGCTGATGATTGCATCCGAGACAAAGGTCGATCTTATGCCGATCGTCGCCGCAGGCGCGGCAGCGTGGCTCGATGAATTGCGGCGTCGTGAAAAGGCGCTTGCCAAGAGTTCGGGTGACGCGACGTCGCCATGGTCCATGGCAGACGCATGGCGGCTCATGGGGAGGAGCGCATCCCACAATTTGCGCTTCAATGCAGATGGCCGGGAGATCGCGACGAGACTTCTCCCGATCGCCGACAATAGTTTCCGTCTCGATTTCGAGGAACAGTCGGCGCTTGTTCATTTCGAAGCAGAAGAAGAGCGAATCAGTCTGCGCATTGACGGCGTCAGGCGCGATTTCGGGATCGTCTATCGCAGCTCGGGGCTCGTTATTATTCTCAGCGGGAAAAACTATTGCCTCGATTATGTTAATCCGCTGGAGCCCTCGTTCAATGAAATTGGTAAGGACGCACAGTTGCGGGCGCCGCTTCCTGCTCGCGTCGTCCGGGTCTGCGCGCAACCCGGAGATCGCGTCAAAAAGGGCGCGCTTCTTATCGTGCTCGAAGCCATGAAAATGGAGATTGATATCACCGCTCCGAAAGACGGTCTTATCGAATGCGTGTTCTGCGTCGAGGGAGATATGACAACCGAAGGGATGGAGCTAATTCTTCTTGCGGAAGGCGATTCCTGATGGCGTTTCCCGTTCACGTTCGTATTGTTGAAGTCGGCCCGCGAGATGGGCTCCAGAACGAACCCGTCGCGGTCTCCGTCGATGATAGGCTCGCTTTGATCGAGCTTTTGGCCGACGCAGGCTTAACGAAAATCGAAGTTGGGAGCTTTGTTTCGGAAAAGTCGACGCCGCAGATGGCGTCAACCGCAGAGTTGCTTGCGCAGCTGCATCCGCGTGAGGGCGTGCGCTATTCCGTGCTAGTTCCGAACCTACGTGGACTCGAAGCGGCCTTGAAGTCGAAGGCGCGGGAGATTGCGATCTTCGCTTCTGCTTCAGAGACGTTTTCCCGGAACAACATAAACTGTTCGATTGAGGAAAGCCTGCGGCGTTACGCTCAGGTCGTTGACGGCGCCGCGCGGCGCGGCGTCGTAAGTCGAGGTTATGTGTCTTGCGTTCTAGGCTGTCCTTACGAAGGCAGCGTCGAAGTCGACGCTGTTGTCTCGGTCGCGACCGCGCTTTACAACATGGGATGCTATGAAATCTCCCTAGGGGACACGATTGGCGTGGGCACGCCATTGCGCGCTCGCCGAGTGTTGGAGGAGGTCGCGCGCAAATTGCCGCTCGAGCGGCTCGCACTTCATTTCCACAACACTTATGGTCAGGCCCTCGCGAATATTTTTGCGTGTCTCGAAGTGGGCGCGTCGATTGTTGACAGCTCGGTTGCGGGTCTCGGCGGTTGTCCGCACGCGCCAGGCGCTACGGGGAATGTCGCGACCGAGGACGTCGTCTATATGCTTGATGGGATGGGAATCGAAACCGGCGTCGATCTGAATGCCCTGCTTACCGCCGCGGATTTCATTTTGAGGCGGTTGGGCCGTTCGCCGGCCAGCCAGGTCGCGCGCGCTTAGGGCTAGCGAGCATGACATGACGATGAAGGCGGTACGCCCTATCTGAGTTGGATCTAACAGATTTCGTGGCGAGAACGACAGATGTGAGACGCGATGTATTCATTGTTTGGACTGAATGATGAGCAGATGGCGATCCGCGACATGGCGTTGAGTTTCGCGCGCGAGAAAATCGCCCCATCGGCATTGGAGTGGGACAGAGATAAGCATTTTCCTGTCCAAACGCTTCGCGAGGCGGCGACGCTCGGCATGGCGGCGATAAATGTAAGCCAGGAATTCGGCGGGTCGGGCCTGTCCCGTTCGGATGCCGTGCTGATCTTTGAGGCGCTGTCGACCGGATGTCCAACGGTCGCCGCCTATCTCTCGATTCACAATATGTGCGCGTCGATGATCGACTCCTTTGGGACGCCGGCGCAGCGTCGAAAGTGGCTCGGAAGGCTTGCTTCCATGGAACTCCTGTCGAGCTATTGTCTCACCGAGGCTGGTTGCGGTTCGGACGCGTCGGCTCTCCGCACGCGCGCTGTCCGGGAAAGAAACGTTTACGTCCTTAACGGAGGAAAGCAGTTTATCTCGGGTGCCGGCGCCGGCGGCGAAAACCACCTCTACATCGTGATGGCGCGTACGGGCGACGATGGCCCGAATGGCGTTTCTGCGTTCGTTGTCGAGGGTGGAGCGCCAGGACTTGGCGTGGGCGTAATGGAAAAGAAAATGGGATGGAACGCCCAGCCTACACGCGCGCTCGTCTTCGATGATTGCCGCGTTCCGCACGACAATCTTATTGGCGCCGAAGGCGCTGGATTCAAAATGGCGCTCGCGGCCTTGGATGGCGGTCGATTGAACATAGGCGCCTGCTCCTTGGGGGGCGCGCAAAGCGCCTTAGAAAAATCGATCGCTTATATGAGCGAGCGGGAGGCGTTCGGACGTCGACTAGAAGAGTTCCAGGCGCTTCAGTTCCGGCTTGCCGATATGGCGACCTCGCTCGAGACGGCGCGCGCGCTGCTTTGGCGCGCTGCTGCGGCGCTCGACGCCAACGCAAAAGACGCTTCGATTCTTTGCGCCATGGCGAAGCGCGTCGCCACGGATACAGGATTTGCCGTTGCAAACGAAGCTTTGCAGCTGCATGGCGGATACGGCTATCTTTGGGACTATGGAGTCGAGAAGATCGTGCGTGATCTTCGCGTGCATCAGATCCTCGAGGGTACGAATGAGATCATGCGGTTGATCGTGGCGCGTGGTTTGTTGCAAGGCTGATTTCGATATGAGCGACAATGAGATCATTGTAAAGCGCCGCGGACATCTCGGCGCAATCCGTTTGAACCGGCCGAAGGCGCTCAACAGTCTCACGCTCGGAATGGTGCGCTCTATTTCCGCCGCCTTGGAGGAGTTCGTTACAGATACGGATATCTATGCGGTTCTTGTCGCCGGCGCCGGCGAGCGTGGTTTTTGCGCCGGAGGCGATATACGCGCGCTCTATGACTCCCGCGATGGCAGAGGCGATTATAAGCGCTTCTGGCGTGAGGAATATGAATTAAACGCGCGAATTGCCTCCTTTCCCAAGCCCTATGTCGTCATTATGGATGGCGTCGTCATGGGTGGAGGCGTCGGTGTTTCGGCTCATGGAAACCGGCGAGTTGTTACTCCGCGCACCAGACTTGCGATGCCAGAAACAGGTATTGGCTTTATCCCTGACGTCGGCGGCACGTGGCTGCTCACACGCGACGGCGGCGCCGGAATCTTTATGGCTTTGTCCGGTGCGACAATTGGTGCCGCAGATGCGATCCATCTTGGTCTTGCCGACATCGCAATCGAGTCCGATGAAATCGGAGTATTGGAAGCGCGGCTCGCCTCCATTCGCGAGCCCGGTGACGTCGACGTTATTCTTTCCGAATTTGCGCACAGGGTCAGCATCGGGACCCTCGAGGAAAATAAAGAAATGCTTGATCGCGCGATGCGAATGGAGAGTGTGGAGGAGATCATCGATGCGCTTCGCTCGAGCGGCTCTTCCTTTGGTCGCGAAGGCGCAGATGCGATAAGCCGAAAATCTCCCACGAGCCTGAAAGTTACATATGCTTTGTTAAAATGCGCGGCACGAGCAGATACTCTCGAGGAGTGCCTTACGAATGAGTTTCGCGCGGCATGTCGCCTGCTCGAGTTGCATGACATCTATGAAGGCATACGCGCTGCGATCATCGATAAGGACAGGCAACCGCATTGGTCGCCTGCAACGCTCGACGCCGTCGACGACTCTGCGGTCGCCGCAATATTGTGCGGAACTGGCGACCCGGAGCCCGTATTCAGACCAAGGAAAGCGCATATATGAGTCAGGCGGCGGCGCGACCATCGAAATGGAAATAAATATGGCTGAAGCTGATTCCGTCGTTATCATCGGCGCCGCGCGCACTCCGCTTGGGGCGTTTCTCGGTGAGATGAAAGATGTGTCCGCGCCCGAGCTTGGCGCCAATGCAATCGAGGCGGCTGCCGCTGGATCGGGTGTTACGAAAGAGAGCTTCGACGAAATCGCAATGGGATGCGTTCTGTCGGCAGGCCTCGGCCAAGCCCCGGCTCGGCAGGCGGCGCTCGGCGCCGGTATGGCCGAGGGCGCCGCCTGCGTTACGGTCAACAAAATGTGCGGCTCGGGCATGAAGGCGATCATGCTGGCGCATGATCAGCTCGTGGCCGGCAGCGCCGACCTAATGATCGCAGGCGGCATGGAGAGCATGAGCAACGCTCCCTATCTCTTGGATCGTGCGCGTACCGGATATCGCATGGGACATCGCAAGGCGCTCGACCATATGTTTCTCGACGGCCTCGAGGACGCATATGAAAAGGGACGTCTGATGGGCTCTTTCGCCGAGGATTGTGCGACGGATTATCAATTTACCCGCGAAATGCAGGATGAATACGCGCTTGAATCCCTGAGCCGGGCGCAACGCGCCTCCGCAGACGGAAGCTTTGCGAATGAGATTTCGCCAATTCGCGCCGGACGCGGCGCCTGTGAAATTTCCCGTGACGAACTTCCCGCGAAAGCGAAGCCGGGGGCTATAGGAGGCCTGAAGGCGGCGTTTCGCGAGGGTGGAACGATCACAGCGGCAAACGCCAGCGCAATCTCTGATGGCGCCGCTGCGGTCGCGCTGACAAGGCTCGAGAAGGCATGGCGATTGGAAGCGAAGCCACGCGCCGTTATAGCCGGACATGCGACCTATGCGGCCGCACCGAGCCGGTTCGCGACCGCTCCGATCGAAGCCATACGTAAACTGATGGACAAATTGGATTGGCGCTTGCAGGACGTCGATCTATTCGAGATTAACGAAGCCTTCGCAGTTGTCGTGATGGCCGCGATCCTCGATCTCGATATTCCGCGTGACAAAACAAACGTTCACGGCGGAGCATGTGCTCTCGGTCATCCCATCGGCGCATCCGGCGCACGAATTGTCGTCACTTTGCTTGCTGCGTTGGAGAAATACAATTTGCGGCGCGGAGTGGCCGCTCTTTGTATCGGCGGCGGCGAAGCGACCGCGATTGGACTCGAACGATTGGACTAGCGCCAACGGCGAAGCTTCATCATTTTCCGCAGTCTGTCCGTCGCCAATCCCATGGCGGCGTCGAGCGGGGAGGCTCGCAAATTTCGGGCGCGTTCGAGCGTGAGTTGCGTGTTGCGCCCGATTTTTTCCTCGATGGCCGCGAAGGCGGCGAGTTCCCCGCCGCCGTGATATTCGATCGCAGCGCAGATCACGCCGCCGGCGTTGGCGATGAAATCCGGCACGCTGACAATCCCGCGTTCGAACATGCGCCTTTCGGCCTCGGTCGTCGCGGGAATGTTCGCGCCTTGAATGACCATTTTGCAGTCGAGCTGATCAACGTTATCTACTCTTAAGACATCGGGCCGCGCAGCCGGGATCCATATATCGCAGGGAAGGGAGATAAGCGCCTCGGCGCTAATGACCTCCGCCGGGCGGAACTCTGTTACGCTTTTTCCGTCAAGCTTTAATTCGGAGAGCGCCTCGATGTCGATTCCACGTTCGTTGGAGATTGCGCCTCCACGATCGGAAGCGCCAACAAGGCGCGCGCCCTTGCGAGCGAGAAATCTGGCGGCGTGTCGGCCTACCGCACCAAATCCCTGAACAACCACGCGCGCGCCGTTCAATGAAAGTTTAGCGAAAGGCGCCGCGGCTTCGGCGGCCACCGCGACGCCAAATCCCGTCGCGCCAATGTCGTCGAGCGGGATCCCGCCAATTTCCGCCGGCAGACCGACCGCCCGGCCGATTTCGTCGTGAACCCAACCCATGGCGGTCTCGTCGGTTCCCATATCCGGACCAGGTATATAGTCAACGAGATTTTCGATCGACTTCGCGAAGACTCGGATGAGCCGTTCTTTTTCTGGTTCGGGCATTCTGGGATCGCCAAAAATAACCGATTTCGCTCCTCCATGGCTGAGGCCGCAGGCTGCATTCTTCAGGGTCATCGCGCGCGCGAGCCGGAAGCATTCCGTCACACTTACGTCGGGCGCCATGCGCGTTCCGCCGATCGCCGGACCGGCGGCGACATTGTCGATCACGACGATTGCGCGAAGTCCGACCGAAGGCGCCCACAATTGAACGATCTTAGCAGGACCAAGATCGTCTCGAAACGAAAAGAGATCAGCTTGCGGGGTCATAGACATGGACGATTAATTCGAGCGCAAACCGTTTCGATCAATCCTGCCGCGCGAGGTTTGCCGAAATTTCTTCACCTTCGCTGCATCGCGATATCGAGCAGATCTGACCGAAAAATTTCAATCAACGTGATGACGACGCCCCGGAGCGCGCTAAATCGCCTATCGGGAGCGCGGCTGCGAAGGGATCGGTGGTCAGGCGAATGGATGATCTAGGCATCGACTACATCCAGTTCCTTTCGCCTGAAGGCGAACCAAGCAACGCGGCCGGCGAGCTTGCGCAGGACGAAGAACTTCTGACCAGTTTTTATCGAGCGATGACGAAGACCAGGGCCTTCGACGGTAAGGCAATTGCTTTGCAGCGCACTGGACAGCTTGGCACATTCGCGTCTGCCCTGGGTCAGGAAGCTATCGGCGTTGGGGTCGCTTCCGCCATGAAGGAACGAGACGTTCTGGTTCCTGCCTATCGCGATCACGCTGCGCAATTCATTCGCGGAATGACAATGACGGACTGCCTTCTCTATTGGGGCGGCGACGAAAGAGGAAGCGACTACGCAACGCCAAGGACCGACTTTCCAAACTGCGTGCCAGTCGCAACGCAAGTCGCGCATGCTGTCGGCGCCGCCTACTCCTTCCTACTGAGGAAGCAGGATCGCGTTGCGGTCTGTTTTGTTGGCGACGGCGGAACAGCAAACGGCGGCTTCTACGAAGCGTTGAACATGGCCGGCGTTTGGAAAGTGCCGCTGGTCGTTGTCATCAGCAACAATGGATGGGCCATATCGACCCCATGCCAATTGGAGAGCGCCACAAAGACATTGGCGCAGAAATCGGTCGCCGTCGGAATAGAGGGGCTTCAGGTCGACGGCAACGACGTAGTCGCCGTGTACGACGTCGCGCTACGCGCAATCGAGAAGGCGCGCAGCGGAAGTGGGCCGACTCTGATAGAGGCCGTTACCTATCGATTGGGAGACCATACGACCGCCGACGACGCTACGCGCTATCGCGACCCTGAGATTTTGCGCCGGGAATGGACGCGCGAGCCAATCGCGCGATTAAGAAATTATCTCACGCGTCGCGACATTTGGACACAAGACAAGGAAGCCTCTTTGTTGAAGGAGTGCGCCGCCGAAGTCGAAAAGGCGGTGGCGGTCTATCTTGCCGCGCCTATGCCGACTTGCGAAGCTATGTTCGATCATCTTTACGCCACGCTGCCTGAACCCATGAGGGGCCAGTTGGACGAAGCGCGCCGATTTTCCCCACAACGGAAGAGCGACGATGCCTGAACTGACGCTTGTGGAGGCTGTCAATCAAGCGCTCGCATATGAAATGGAGCACGACAAGGACGTGTTGCTTCTGGGCGAGGACGTGGGCGTGAATGGCGGCGTGTTTCGCGCGACAGTTGGACTGCAGGCGCGATTTGGCTGTGAGCGGGTCATCGATGCGCCGCTCGCAGAAGCTGGCATCGCGGGCGCGGCGATCGGCATGGCCGCGATGGGATTAAAGCCGATAGCGGAAATCCAGTTCACCGGATTCATCTATCCGACGATAGACCAAATGATCAACCACGCTTCAAGGTTGCGACATCGGACGCGCGGACGCTTGACTTGTCCTATGGTGTTGCGTTCGCCCTGCGGAGCGGGCATCCACGCGCCAGAGCATCACTCGGAGAGTCCGGAAACTTTCTTCGCTCATATGCCGGGCTTACGCGTCGTCATTCCATCTTCGCCAGCGCGCGCCTATGGCTTGCTGCTCGCCGCAATTCGCGATCCTGACCCCGTCGTGTTCCTTGAGCCCGCAAGGCTCTATCGATTGTTTCGCCAGGATGTCTCCAACGACGGCGAAGCTTTGCCCCTCGACACATGCTTCGTCTCGCGAGAAGGAAAGGACGCGACAATCGTCACATGGGCTTCGATGACGCGCGAGGCTTTGGCCGCCGCCGAAGTTCTCGAGAATGAGGGGCTCGAGGTCGAAGTTATCGACGTCGCAACCTTGAAGCCGCTCGATTTCGATACGATTCTACGTTCCGTGGAAAAGACGGGCCGTTGCGTGATCGTTCACGAAGCTCCGCGTACATGCGGGTTCGGCGCCGAGATTGCGGCCGAAATTGCGGAGCGCGCGCTTTATTCGCTCCTGGCCCCTGTGAAAAGAATCACGGGCTACGATGTTGTTGTGCCTTTGTCGAAGCTTGAGGGCCAATATGTGCCCAGCGTCGAGCGTATTGCGGATGGCGTTCGCAACCTTATGGAGGCGTCATGAAGACCTTCAGACTGCCCGATCTCGGCGAAGGCCTGCAAGAGGCAGAACTCGTCGAGTGGCTGGTGAAAGCCGGCGACGCGGTCGCCGTTGATCAACCGCTTGCGTCGGTCGAGACTGCGAAAGCTACGGTGGAAATTCCCTCCCCGCGTGAAGGGCGCATTGAACGACTTTTCGCGGACGCTGGCGACATCATTCGCATCGGCGCTCCGCTTGTCGCCTTCGAAGGAGGAGCCGACGAAGGCGAAGGCTCGATTGTAGGCGCCGTCCAGAGCGGCGCGAGTGTAGTGCGGGACGAACCAATCGTGTCGGGTAGGGCATCGGGCGGCGTGCGCGCGACGCCCGCCGTCCGCGCGCTTGCGCATAAGCTCGGCGTGGAGCTTGGCATGGTTACCCCCTCAGGAGAAAACGGGGTCATTACCATTACCGACGTTCAGAGAGTAGCGCGTATCTTGAGCGAGACGGAACCAGCCGAGCCGTTGCGTGGTTTTCGGCGAGCCATGGCTCAGAGCATGGCGCTCGCGCGAGCGGAAGTGGCCTCCGCAACGATCGTCGATGACGCCGACATAGACGCTTGGTCGGAGGGGGTCGACACGACGCTTCGACTTATACGCGCTCTCGTGAAGGGATGCTGCGCCGAGCCATCGCTGAACGCCTGGTTCGAGAGCGAGTCGCTCGCTCGCCGCGTCGTGCGAAAGATCGACCTCGGCATTGCCGTAGACTTGCCGGAAGGGCTCTTTGTTCCCGTGCTGCGAAACGTCGCGGAACGCGGTCCCGCCGACCTTCGCGCAGCACTGGACCAAATGCGGGCCGATATTGCAGCGCGCCGCATTCCGCCGGAAGAGTTGCGGGGCGCAACCATTACATTGTCGAACTTCGGAATGATCGCGGGGAAATACGCCGCGCCGGTGGTCGTGCCGCCAACCGTCGCAATTCTTGGCGCCGGCCGCATTCGTCCCACGGTCGTCGCGATCAATGGCGCGCCAGTCGTCCACCGCACTCTACCACTGAGTTTGACCTTCGATCATCGTGTCGTGTCGGGGGGAGAAGCGGGGCGCTTCCTGGCCGCGGTTATCGAAGATCTCGCTGCGGCGCAATGAGCGCTATTCCGCGTCGGATTGCGCCGCGGGGTGAGCCGCTCGGAAGGCGGGCAAATCGGCGCAGGCGGCGTCGACGGAAAGGATCTTCGGTAGGTGATCGAGCGAGGCGGAAAAGCGTCGGGCGCCGTAAATCTGCGGAATAAGGCAAATATCTGCGAGCGTCGGTTGGTTTCCGAAGCAGAACGGACCCGGTTCTATCATTCGTTCGACAGCCTCAAGCCCGCCTTTCAAAATCCAGTGACGTCGCCATGTCGCCACGGTGGACGCGTTTTGGCCAAGTTGATCCTCGAGATAGGTCCCGACGCGCAAATTGATTAGAGGGTGAGTATCGCAGGCGATTACATAAGCGACCGCTCTTATCTTGGCTGCGAGAAGCGGATTTTCGGGAATGAGCCGCGGCGTTGGATGCAGCCTGTCCAGATATTCGATGATGGCCAAGGATTGGGTTATGAAGGCGCCGTCGTCGAGTTGGAGGGCAGGAACGAGCGCTTGGGGGTTTTTCGAAATATATTCGGGGCCACGCTGCTCGCCATGCGCAAGATGAACAACGTGGCGCTCCGGTTTCATATCCTTGAGCTCAAGCGCTAGTCGGACGCGATAGGCTGCGGAGGATCGGAAGTAGTCGTAAAACTTCATGCGAGCTTTCTCCCTTCCTGCTGTAAAGATCGAGTTTCGCACGAGCTCTGTTGCTCTTCAATCGTGTGCGTCGCGCAATATTTACAGGCCATGTTCAGCTCCATAAACAGGTCGGGAGGCGGCAATGGAGTCCTTGAAACGCGATCATATGCAGGCAGCAATCACCACCAAGAACCCGATGGGCGCCGATGGCTTTGAATTCATCGAGTTCGCTCATCCGGATCCCGCAAAACTTGCGGCGCTCTTCGAGACAATGGGTTTTTGCGCCGTTGCGAAACATCGCTCGAAAGACGCCACCCTCTACCGCCAGGGCGATGTGAATTATGTGCTCAATGCGGAACCTGACAGTCTCGCCGCGGGGTTCGCGCGACATCATGGGCCGTCGGTCTGCGCCTTGGGTTTCCGTGTCGCCGATACAGGACATGCGCTGCGACGAGCCATAAGCTTGGGCGCCAAGCCTGTCGCCGCCAATAGTGTCGGGCCTATGGAGTTGCATATACCGGCGATCGAGGGCGTCGGCGGCACGTTGATCTATTTGGTCGATAGATACGGCGAGCGCGGCTCGATCTGGGATGTGGATTTTCGCTGGACCGAGGATCGCGATCCCCGGCCAGAAGGCGCCGGGCTTCTTTACCTCGACCATGTGACACATAATGTTCATCGCGGTCGTATGGATAAAATGGCGCAATGGTATGAGCGGATATTCAACTTTCACGAAATTCGTTATTTCGACATCGAAGGCAGGTTCACGGGGCTTCACTCGCGCGCAATGACGAGCCCTTGCGGAAAAATTCGAATTCCGATCAATGAAAGCGCCGACGAGAACAGCCAGATCGAGGAGTTCCTTGTCGAATATAAGGGCGAGGGCGTGCAGCACATTGCCTGTGGCTGCTGCGATATATACGATACTGTTTCAGCCCTGCGCAGCAATGGGCTCAACTTCATGCCGTCGCCGCCGGATTCCTACTATGAAAATGTGGATCGGCGCATTCCAGGGCATGGCGAGCCGTTGGACAAGCTCAAAGAATACGGCATTCTGATCGACGGCGTGGGAGGCGCTGGCGGCAGACCGGCTCGAATATTGCTCCAGATTTTTTCCAAAACTGTCGTCGGTCCGATTTTTTTTGAGTTCATTCAACGAAAGGGCGACGAGGGGTTCGGCGAAGGCAATTTCCGCGCCTTGTTCGAATCTATTGAAGAGGACCAAATCAGGCGCGGCATTCTGAAGCCGGCCGCGGAGTGACTGGATGGCGAACCCCGCCCTGATCTATATGCGCGGTTTCGGAAATGATTTCGAGACCGAGGCTTTGCCGGGTGTCTTGCCGCGCGGGCAAAATTCTCCGCAGCGTTGCGCATATGGCCTTTATGCGGAGCAGCTCTCCGGGTCCGCCTTCACAGCGCCGCGAGGTTCGAACGAACGCTCGTGGCTTTATCGGATCCGTCCGTCGGTCCTTCACGCACGCTGCTTCGCCAGAACGGAATGTCCCTATTGGCGGACGGCTCCATTCCGCGCCGAAGTCGCCGCTCCGCTCGGCCAGTTCAGATGGGGCCCGGCGCCTTTACCTGATGAGCCTCTCGATTTTGTCGGCGGCGTTCGCACCATGACGACGGCGGGAAACTCTGATTCTCGCGATGGAATGTCCGCGGGATTTTTTTTCGTCACCCGATCCATGGTTGACGACTACTTCTATAACGCGGACGGCGAATTGCTCGTCGCACTGCAGCAGGGCGAACTCGTCTTTTTCACTGAGTTCGGTCGCATCGCAGTCGCGCCGGGCGAAATTTGTGTTATCCCGCGGGGAGTCAAATTCAAGGTCGAGCTCAACGGCGGAGCCGCCAGGGGTTACCTCTGCGAAAACTATGGCGCTCCCTTCACCTTGCCGCATCGTGGCCCGATCGGTGCGAATTGTCTCGCTAATCCTCGCGATTTCGAGACGCCCGTCGCAGCCTTCGAGGATAGGGAAGGTCCACGACGATTGACAGTAAAGTGGAACGGAGCTTTTCACATTTCCAAAATAGATCATTCGCCGCTCGATGTCGTTGGCTGGCACGGCAATTATGCGCCGTATAAATATGATCTACGCACATTCGCGCCGGTCGGAGCGCTGTTGTTTGATCACCCGGACCCTTCGATCTTTTCCGTTCTGACCTCACCCTCCGGAGATGCGGGCGTCGGCAATATCGATTTCGTGATTTTCTCGGACCGATGGCAGGTGGCGGAGCATACATTTCGTCCTCCATGGTATCACATGAACGTCATGAGCGAATTCATGGGGTTGATCTACGGCCGGTACGACGCAAAGGAAGAAGGTTTTGCGCCGGGCGGCGCTTCTCTGCATAATTCCATGTTGCCGCACGGGCCGGATGCAAAGGCCTTCGATCAAGCCTCGACCGCAGATCTTAAACCGATGAAGCTCGAAAACACGCTGGCGTTCATGTTCGAGAGCCGTCTGCCACAGCATCCAACTCCCTACGCCTTGGCGCTCGAGACGCTACAGCGGGACTACGCCGAGTGCTGGTCAGGCTTGCGTAAGAACTTCGACGGTAGGCCATAATGGTGCGGCAAAGATGAAACTCGCTTCCTTAAAGGGCGCGCGCGATGGACGTCTCGCCGTTGTCTCGCGTGATCTGACGCGTGCAGCGCTAGCTGATGGCGTTGCGCAAACGTTGCAGGCCGCGCTCGATGATTGGGAAAACGCAGCGCCTCGTCTCGCCGCCCTGGCCGAACGTGTTGAAGCACAATCAATCATGACATTTCCTTTTTACGAGAAAGACTGCGCTTCCCCATTGCCGCGCGCCTTTCAGTGGGCGGATGGTTCAGCCTATGTCAATCACGTGCAACTTGTCAGAAGAGCGCGCGGCGCGGAATTGCCGCCCTCCTTCTGGTCGGATCCGCTGATGTATCAGGGCGGCTCGGATTCATTTCTCGCTCCGCAGGATCCAATTCCGTTTCTCGATGAAAGCTGTGGCCTGGATCTTGAAGCGGAAGTCGCGGTCATCACAGACGACGTTCCCGTAGGCGTAACGGCGGTTGCTGCGCGAAATCACATCAAGCTTGTCATGCTTGTCAATGATGTCACATTTCGTGGACTCGTGCTCGATGAGCTTGCAAAAGGCTTTGGCTTTTTCCAATCGAAGCCAGCGTCGGCTTTTTCTCCGACAGCCGTGACGCCAGACGAGCTTGGCGACGCTTGGGACGGCGCCAAGCTCAGTCTGCCCCTTCTCTCATTTGTCAATGGATCGCCATTGGGCAGGCCGAACGCCGGCATCGACATGACCTTCGATTTTGGACAGCTTGTCGCGCATGCCGCGCGAACGCGTCCGCTGTGTGCGGGCTCCATAATTGGATCGGGCACAGTGTCCAATCGCGCGCAGGACGGCGGCCCGGGTAAGCCGGTCGCCCAAGGCGGCGTCGGCTATTCCTGCCTCGCTGAACAACGGGTCGTGGAGCGCCTACTCGAAGGCGAGTTTCGAACGGCTTTTCTACAACCGGGCGATAGGGTGCGGATCGAAATGCTCGATGATCGAGGGCTTTCCATCTTCGGCGCGATCGAACAGATCGTGAGCGCCGCGAAGCCCTGAACGCGTCACGCCGCGCGCGGGTCTTTTCCCTTGCCCAGGAAATAATGAAAATCGCCGCGCGAAATAATTCTATCCTCGGGCGTGAGTTCATGCGCCTCGATATCGCGCTGACTGCTCAAGCGATTATATAGCGGGCCGAAGTCCTGATAGCATTCCGCCAGTAGCTGGTCGAAGCTCTCGATGACAAAATAGGTCTGTTGAAAATCGTTGATGATATATTTCGTGCGCATGATGCGCTCGAGATCGAAGCGGACGCGATTGGGGGATGAATCCTCCAAAGAGAAAATTGTCTCCGCGGGCGATGATATGATGCCGGCGCCGAAGATGCGCAATCCGGCGGGCATGACCATCAAACCGAACTCGACCGTGTACCAATAGAGCCGCGCGAGATTGTGCAACTGGCCGCGTTCCAGCGCCCGATGACCGCCTTCGCCATAGGCTTGCAGGAAGCGCGCGTAGACGGGGTCGGCGAGCAAGGGCACATGGCCGAAAACGTCGTGGAAAACATCGGGCTCTTCCAGATAGTCGAGTTCCTCCTCGGGGCGGATGAAAGCGCCCGCGGGGAAGCGCCGGCTCGCCAGATGTTCGAAGAATATATCGTCGGGAATAAGCCCGGCGACAGGCACGACTCTCCAGCCTGTCATCGCGGCGAGACGCTTGCTCAGCTCCTCGAAATCGGGAATGCCGCCGCGCGAAAGTTCGAGCTTGGTCTTCGCTTCTAGAAAGGGGTCGCAGGCGCGACCGGGTAAAAGCTTCGCCTGTCTCGCGAAGAGCCTGTTCCAACGGTCGTGCTCCTCCTCGGAGTAAGATGGCCAGTCCTGGTCAATCGTCCAATCGGCGTTTCGCGGAGCGGTCAGATAGCGGTTCTTTGCGAAGCCCTCTTCCGGACATGTGTGTATCATGGCGACTCTCGCCGGTTCTGCTGGCCTTATTTAGGGCAAAACGCCAAGCCGGCGACCACATGAGCCCATTCCTTCCGTGCGCCGACGGCGGAGGCGACCCCAGAATCGCATTTAAGGGTCTATTGCTGCGGACGCCATCCCAAAACGGTCGATTCGATCACCTCATCCGTAGCCGAATTGCGCCATGCATTTGCGAAACGATGGCAAGCAAAAGGAATGACGTATGTTCCGTTGTGATCCCTGCACAGAAGCTCCACCGACGATCCGTCTTCCGGAAGTCGGTCTGCGATGAAGTCCGCGAGTCTTTGATCGAAAGAGGTCAGGTTTGGGTCCTTAGGTACGAAAGAAGAAAAGTCTGCGGGTCAAGTTCTAATGCAGCTCGACCGGCGCCTAAGCGGCTTGCTGCCCAACTTCGCCGGCGCCGTCGGTGCATCATTTGTGAGCGCGCCGGGACTCGAACCCGGGACCTATATGGTTCCCAATGTCTCACATGAAGCTCACAAAGGCAAACGTCGATCGCCTTAAGCTGTCTTCCAGTAAGAAGGAGATAATCGTCTTCGACGAGACGCTTCCCGGATTCGGGCTTCACATCAGGGGAGGGGGTAAACGCAGCTGGGTTGCACAATACCGTCTTGGCTCGAAACAACGCCGCGTAACGCTTGGGACCGTCGAAACCCTCGACCGGACAAAGCGCGTCAGAGGGCCAAGAGCGCGTTCTCAAAGGTCCATCCTTGGGGTCGATCCGCAGTTAGAGAAAGCACAAGGCAAGACGCAGGCGGCGGTGACCTCAGCTATTCCTGTATGTGCGGCGCATCTTTCTCTAAAGAGCGGTGCGTGCGGGCGGGCTTCATTGTAATAGCGCGCGTAGGATCGCAGGATCTCGCGCCCGCCATTTGCTCAATCACGATCGGTACGCCTATTTGGTCAGTTCGTCTCCAAAACTCATCTCCACTAACTGAAGCAGGAGCCTACCTCCGGACGCAGACTCTGATTATAAGGGTGGAGCACAACACTTCGAGAGGCAATCAGTGTGCAAACCCGACGACCAGCAGGTCCAGACGACGGCCAGTGCGATTTATCTAAATCTACGTAGGCTAGGGTTGCACGTATCATTGAAATCCTTTCGCCCTGGTTTTTGGGAGATTTTCGCTTCGATCTCGCCTCGAATGGTGGTTACTCAGTCGAGATTTTCGCGACGTTCTCCCGAGCCGCGTTGCGGGCCTTCGCGAGTAAGTCATCGACAAGTTCGAGGGCTGTTTGATGAAATCCGCCATCGTCCCAGCCAGGGTTTCCTAGAGCATCTCGTTCGATAAACGTCCGCACCTCTTGTAAGTCCTCTATCAGCGCGTCCGTAGCGCCGCTGGCGATTGCGCCTGCGATGTTCAAAATAGCGATTTTCAAGCAGTGAATGACCTGTTTAGCCTTTTCGGCTTGTGCGATTTTTTGTTCGTCGGTCAGCATATTGGTCCTTCCTGCCTCGCTGCTGCGGTAAGCGCAAATCTTTAAATTCAGGGGCGTCGGGCGATCGCTATCCGGCATGCGCCCAATCCCCGATTACATGGGGGCGCCCGGCGAGAAGCCCACTATCTTTAAGCGGCGTTGATCGAATGGGCGCATTGGCATTGACACGTTAACGCGCGCACGCCGAAGAATCCCGAGCGCTGAGGCCTCGATTTATGCAGCCACAACTGTCGCATCGCTCCATGAATTATAGGCTACGGTCCGAAATTGCCGATGCGTCGAGCGGCCGATCTAGTGACGTTGCACATTGAACGCATTGTAAACGACCGCATGGACGGAAACGAAACGCTGAGCCGACTTGGCCGATCTAAAGCCTTGCGCCTTCCGTTCCCGTCGTCGAAGCGGCTGATGCGAGTTCTCCGCTCGATTGTTGGCGCGCAAGCGTTGCTCGTGCAATCTCGAGAAGCTTGCTGACCGTCAGTCCGCGCTCAGCCAGAAGATCCTCAGCATCCCGGTAGCTCAGCGTAAACCGTAGATAGAGCCAAACAGCATGCCTAATGATGTCGGGCGGAAATCGATGTCGGGGGAAGGAGATGGGTTTCATGGCTCAACTTAGCGCAGTCGATCATCTGGCGCTCGTTAATGTGCCAATGCCCAGCAGTGGCCTGGCGATGAGCGGGCCCTGACTGTTCGCGCATATCCCCAGCCGCTGATTCCGATTGAAGCCGCCCACTATTGCGAGATGATCGCGCCCACCGGGCTGAGCGAAAGATCGGGTGGCGGATGAGTTCCGATTTCACATGAAAAAGGCCCTGGGGATACCCCAGGGCCTCAGCGTCCTCACGTCTGCGCAATTTGCTGCCATCAGAAGTCCATTCCGCCCATGCCGCCGCCGCCCGGCATCGGGGGCGCTTCCTTCTTCGGGTGTTCGGTGATCGTCGCCTCTGTGGTGACGATCAGCCCGGCGATGGACGCCGCGTCCTGCAACGCTGTGCGCACCACCTTTGTCGGGTCGATGATGCCAAGCTTCACGAGATCTCCGAACTCGCCGGTCTGGGCGTCGTAACCATAGGCGTACTCCTTCGACTCGAGCAGCTTGCCCACGACGACCGCTCCGTCGCCGCCGGCATTGTCGACGATCTGACGCGCCGGGGCTTGGATCGCCTTGCGGACAATGTCGACGCCCGTCTTCTGGTCGGAGTTGCCGGTCTTGACCTGATCGAGAACCGAGATCGCGCGTAGCAGGGCGACGCCGCCGCCGGGCGAGATGCCTTCTTCCACGGCCGCACGAGTGGCATTGAGCGCATCGTCAACGCGGTCCTTCTTCTCTTTGACTTCGACCTCAGTCGCGCCGCCGACGCGGATCACCGCGACGCCGCCCGCGAGCTTGGCGAGCCGCTCCTGCAGCTTTTCGCGGTCGTAGTCGGAGGTCGTCTCCTCGATCTGACCCTTGATCTGAGCGATGCGCGCCTCGATGTCCTTCTTCTCGCCCGCGCCGTCGATAAGCGTCGTGTTCTCCTTGTCGATGCGGACGCGCTTGGCGCGGCCGAGTTGGGGAAGCGTCACGTTCTCGAGCTTGATGCCGAGATCTTCCGCGATCAGCTGGCCGCCGGTCACGATGGCGATGTCTTCGAGCATCGCCTTGCGGCGGTCGCCGAAGCCCGGCGCCTTGACGGCGGCGATCTTCAGGCCGCCGCGCAGCTTGTTGACGACGAGCGTGGCGAGCGCCTCGCCCTCGACGTCCTCGGCGACGATGAGCAGAGGCTTGCCGGTCTGTGCGACCGCCTCGAGGATCGGTAGCAGAGCCTGCAAAGACGAAAGCTTCTTTTCGTGGATGAGGATGTAGGGGTCTTCAAGTTCGGCGATCATCTTCTCGGCGTTGGTGACGAAATAGGGCGATAGATAGCCGCGGTCGAACTGCATGCCTTCGACGATGTCGGTCTCGGTTTCGAGGCTCTTGGCCTCTTCGACCGTGATCACGCCTTCATGGCCAACCTTCTCCATCGCTTTGGCGATCTCATCGCCGATGAAGCGGTCGCCATTGGCCGAGATCGTGCCGACCTGGGCGATTTCCCCATTCGAGCTGACCTTCTTCGAGTTCTTCTTGAGGTCGGCGACCACCGCCTCGACGGCGAGGTCGATGCCGCGCTTTAAATCCATCGGGTTGAGGCCAGCGGCCACAGCCTTGACGCCTTCGCGCGCGATGGAGGCTGCGACCACCGTGGCGGTGGTGGTGCCGTCACCGGCGACATCGTGCTGCTTGGAGGCTACTTCGCGCACGAGCTGGGCGCCGAGATTTTCGAACTTGTCGGAAAGCTCGATTTCCTTGGCGACGGTCACGCCGTCCTTGGTGATGCGCGGCGCGCCGAAGGATTTTTCCATGACGACGTTACGGCCC
>Ga0209048_10000841_pt1 | contig 32642 bp, 31 predicted proteins | sample FrelakmetCRP12CR_FD_187146 | JGI IMG/M metagenome (GOLD analysis project Ga0209048, IMG submission 187146) | Freshwater lake sediment microbial communities from the University of Notre Dame, USA, for methane emissions studies - CRP12 CR (SPAdes)... | ecosystem: Environmental > Aquatic >...
AGGGCATTCCGATGGGCCGTCCGGGAATCGAACCCGGAACCTTGGGCTTAAGAGGCCCCTGCTCTGCCGGTTGAGCTAACGGCCCGTGAGGGCGCCGGCGCGATCGGCCGGCTGAGGCAGCGATTCTAGCCAAGGAGCCGTACTGGCCCGTCTCAGAACACGATGGTGCGCCTGCCGTCGACGATCACGCGGTCGTCGAGATGCAGCGAGACGGCCCGCGCCAGGACGAGTCGCTCGACGTCGCGGCCCACGCGCTCGAGGTCTCGGGCGCTCTGACGGTGATCGACGCGAACGACGTCCTGCTCGATGATCGGCCCGGCGTCGAGTTGCTCGGTGGCGTAGTGGGCCGTGGCCCCTATCAGCTTGACCCCCTGCTCGCGCGCGCGCCGGTATGGATCGGCTCCGGCGAACGCGGGCAGGAACGAGTGGTGGATGTTGATTGTCGGCATCCCCACCCTGTCGAGGAAGTCGCCGCTCAGGATCTGCATGTAGCGAGCCAGCACAAGCAGGTCGGCCTCACCGGCGAGCAGGGCGAGCATCTCCGCCTCGGCCTGCCGCTTCTCGCCCTTCTCCACCGGCACGTGGTGGTAGTCGACGCCCGCCGCCACCGACTCCTCCTCCAGGTCGGGGTGGTTGGAGATGACCTTGACGATCTCGGCGTTGAGCTCACCGCGGCGCCAGCGCCACAGCAGGTCAAGGAAACAGTGGTCGTGGCGTGAGACCAGGATGGCGATACGACGGCACTCGTCCCACCAGCGGATCTCCCAGTCCATCTCAAAGCGCCCGCCGACCTCGGTGTCGAAGTGCTCCTTGAAGCGCTCCCGCGAGGCGCCGGCCGATCGCTCGCCCAGCCCCTGCAGGAAGAACTCGGTGCGGAGGAAGAACCTGCCCCCCGTGGGATCGGAGGAGTATTGGTGGGAGGAGACGATGTTCGCTCCCTGCTCGAACAGGAAGCCGGACACCGCGGCCACGATCCCGGGCCGGTCGGCGCAGCCGACCAGCAGGCGGGCCGTATAGCGCTGCTCCTCCTGATCGACGCCGTCGGGCGCGTGAGCAGTTACCCCGGGACCGGCCATGAGCTGCTGTGCCCTATTTCTTGGTGCTGGACGTTTGCCCCGCGGGGGCCGTGCTGCTCGTCGCCGGGGCGGTCGTCGTCGTGGACGTGCCCGCGGCGCCCAGCGTGCCGCCCGCCGTGGCGGTGCTCGGTTCTCGGCCTGTCGGGTTCTTCTTGAACTTCGCCAACGCCAGCTGCAGCCGCGCCCGCTGCGCCGGTTCAGCGAGGCCGACAGCCTTCGCCGCAGCCAGGTCGCCCACGCGCGGGTTGTGGGCCAGGTAGGCATATCGGGCCAGTTCGGCATACCACGACGCGCTCGTGGGCTGCGCGGCCACCACGATCTGCAGGGTCTGCACCGCCTGGGCCGGCTGGTTGAGGCCTTCCTGGCCAAAGACGAGGACCATCCGCTTGGCCAGTTCGGCATTCGGGTTCGGCGGGTTCAGCGCGAGATAGGCGAGCCACGAGTTGGCGGTCTGCGTGAACAGTTCCGTGCCCTTTGCTGTGAGCTGGTTGTTGCTGAAGTACGCTTCGCCGCCGGCTTCGTGCAGTTGCGCGGCCGTCAGTTTTTCCCACGCAGCGACGTTCTTGGGCTGCTCCTGCGTGAGCTTGCGGTACTTCTTGATCTGACTCGAGAAGCTCGCGCTGTTCGCACCTCCGTTGTTGCTCGCAGCGTTCAGCAGCCCGCCGCCGCCGAAACTGCCGATTCCGAAGCCGACCAGGCCCACGCCCATCAGGATCGCGAGACCCATGTAGACCACTCGGACCGTGCGCCGACGGCCACTTCCTCTGAGGTCGAAGAGCATCAGTCGAGCAGCTGTGGGTCTACGTGGTCGATTATCTGCTGCACACCTGGCTCCGCCGCTCCATCTGGGGATCGCGCCGGGTCCTCGGGGTGAACCGCGGCGCCTTGGGTGCTCGAGGACCGATCGGCGATCGGCGATCGATCGGACCCCGGCCGGTAGACGAGCGATGCCAGCAGGATACTCACCTCGTAGAGCAGGTACAGCGGAACGGCCTCGAGCATCAGGGTGATCAGGTCCCCCGGCAGCAGGGCGGCCACGACCGCGCACGCCAGAATCGCGTAGCGGCGGTTCTTGCGCAGCTGGCGGGGGGTCACGAGTCCGACCCTGGTGGCAATCAGGATCGCCACGGGCAACTGGAAGATCAGGCCCATGGCGAGCAGTGTGGTTGCGGCGAACCGGTAGTACTGGTTGGCCTGGACCAGCACGTTGAACTCGCTGGAGTTGAAGTTCACCAGGAAGTGCACAGCGGCGGGCAGCACCACGAAGTAGCCGAACAGCACGCCGACGGCAAACAGGCAGGGCACCGCGATCAGCAGCGGCGCCGCGCCGCGCCGCTCAGTGGGGCTGAGCGCCGGCATGACAAAGCCGTAGACCTCGTACAGGATCAGTGGCAGCGAGAGCACGAGCGCGAAGTAGAGGGCCACCGTGACGGTGGTCGTGAAGGGCTCGCCCACGCCGAGCGTGACCGGAGCATCGCCCGAGGGATGGCGCGGTACCTTGGCCGCGTCGGCCCTCAACGAGCTGATCAGCGCCGGCAGTTGGGCGCGCGCGCGAGCCGACAGGCCGCTGCCCGGCTGCGCCAGCACGCGTAGGGCGGCCTGCGCGTCCCCGGCAACCCCCAGCACGGCCTGCTGGGCGAGCACAGCCTGCCCGACGGTCCCGTGCCCTTTGGCGACCTGCTTCTGGGTCTGGGTCTGGAGGGGTTTGTTGATGATGCCCAGCAGCGCGTGGTTCTGCCACATGCAGAAGCCGAACGCGACGGCCAGCACTGCGCCGCTGACGATCAGGCGGGTACGCAGCTCGTCGAGGTGGTCCACGACGCTGAGCCGATCTTCGTGGCCGATCGTGCGGATTGCGGTGGCCATGCTCCCCACCAAAGTACCACTGCACCGCGGGTTTCCTTGAGCGCTTTACGCCAGGCCGCCACGGGCTGCTGCGCGAACGCGGGCGTCTCGCCACCAGGCTAAAGGCCCCCGTCCTGCGGGTCGATGACCTCAGCAGACGAGCCATGCAGCCCGACCGCGACCCCGAGAACGACCACCGCCTGCAGTCGCCTACGGGCGAGCCGACGGACGTCGCGAGCAGTAACAGGCGGCAGGCTTCAGACGGCGCCTGCTCGCCGGACCAACTGCACGTCTGCTTTCACTGCGCCGGCGAGCTGGTCTATCCGCTGGACTGGTCCGAGGAAGGCCCCCGCCTCTGGCGCATCATCCTGCGCTGTCCCGACTGCGAGTCGCGGCGCGAGGGGGTCTTCGCGCAGGCGGCCGTCGAGCGTCTGGACGACGAGCTCGACCGCGCAGCCGGCGCGCTGCTCAGCGACCTTCGGCGACTGACCCACGCGAACATGACAGACGAGATCGAGTTCTTCGTGCGGGCCCTCGACGCCGACCTTATCGGTCCGAGCGACTTCTAGCGATAGCGCTCGACGACCGCATCGGCCACCAGGTCGAGCAACGTCGCGCGCCCGTCCGGGAGCACCGCCGAAAGGGCCGCCTTGGCCTTGGCGACGACGGCCAGAGCTCGCTCCCGGGCCTCCTCCAGCACGCCCGTGGCGGCGATCCGCTCGCACAGGGCCTCGGCCTGCTCGGGACCGTCCAGCGAGGCGAGATCGAAGGCCGCCAGCTCCTGCTCGCGCTCACGCGCGAGGATCAGTGGAAGCGTCACCGTTCCGTCGAGCAGGTCTGTCCCGCGTGCCTTGCCGGTGCGCTCGACCGGGCCGGAGACGTCGAGCACGTCGTCCAGCATCTGGAACGCCAGCCCGATGCGCCGCGCGAACGCACCGAGCGCGTCGGCGAGCGCACCGGACCCCTCCGCCGCCGTGAGCGCGCCCAGGCGACACGCCGCCTCGAACAGCGCGGCGGTCTTCAGCTCGCAGCGCCTCAGGTAGCGCTCGACCGCGACGTGCGACGCGTATGCGTCCTCACGCTGTAAGAGCTCGCCGGCGGCGAGCGCAGAGCTGGCGTCTGAGAGCGCGCACAGCTGCGCGGCGTCTTCGTTGCGCGCGAGCACGGCGAACGCGCGCGAGAAGAGCAGGTCGCCGGTGGCGATCGCCACCTCGCGTCCGGCGGCGGCGGCCACCGTGGGGTGGCCCCGCCGCAGTTGGGCGCCGTCGATCAGATCGTCGTGCACGAGCGTTGCCGAGTGCACGAGCTCGACCGCCACCGCCGCGCGCACCAGGCGCTCCTCGCCGTTGGCGGTGTCCGGAGGCCCACCCGCCGACTCGGCCGCGACCACGACCAGCAGCGGTCGCAGCCGCTTGCCGCCGGCCATGATCGTGGCGTTGGCGTGAGAGGCCAGGGGCGGGCCGGCCTGCGCGGTCACCCACTCCAGCTGGCGCTCGGTGCGGAGCATGCGCTCGCGCAGGCCCTTCCCGCCGTGGCGCATGATGGCGTCCACCCCATCCGTTCCCCCCGCGGGGCTGGTCGCGGCCGTGGTGCTCACCGCGCTCATCATGCCGTCTCCGCGGGAACGGTGCCGGCGTGGATCGCGACGATGCCCCCGGCCATCAGCAGGTAGCCGATCCTGCAAAGGCCCGCCCGCTCCATCTCCGTCGCGAGGAGCGCAGGCGCCGGGAACCGCTTGACCGAGTTGGGCAGGTAGGTGTAGGCGCCCGCGATCGTGGCGGCGGACGGAGACTCCCGAAGTCGGGAGACCGACGCCACGATCGAACCTGCCAGTCGCCCCAGAGCTGGAACGAGGCGGTCGAACCAGAGCCGGTAGAAGTGCGAGAGCGGAGCACGCGTGGGTGTGGTTATCTCGAGTACCACCACCCGGCCCCCCGGACGCACCACGCGGACCATCTCCGAGAGGCCACGCCCGAGATCGGTGAAGTTGCGGGCACCGAACCCCACCGTGGCAGCGTCGAACGAGTCGTCTTCGAACGGCAGCTCCATCGCATCGCCCCACTCGAAGTGCAGTTGCACCTGCGGTTGCGGCGCAGCCGATGCCTTCGCACGGGCGCGCGCGAGCATGCCCTCCGCGAAGTCGCTGCCCACGACCTCCCCCTCCGGGGAGACGCGTCGGGTGAGCTCGATCGCAAGGTCGCCGGTGCCGGTCGCGACGTCGAGAACCCGGCTGCCCGGCCCCACGTCGGCGAGGTCCGCCGCGCGGGCGCGCCAACGATGGTGAAGGCCCGCCGTCATTGCGGTGTTCATAACGTCGTAGACGCCCGCGATGCGATCGAACATCGTGCGCACCTGAGCGGCCTCGAGCCGTCCGGAGGACAGCGCGCGCGGGGCCGGGTCGATGGGCCACAGCCTCGTTGCGCCGCCCGCTCCGGTACCGATCGGGGGTCGGCCACCGCCGGCGCCTTGCTGAGCGGGCATCGCCTGGACGCTACTTCAGCTGCGACAGGAAGGCGACGACCGACTCGAACTTCTGCGGCGGCAGGTTCTTGAACGACGGCATCGGCGCCGTCGGGTTCACCAACGTGCGCGCGATCGCCTGCCGCGGCAACCGTGCTCCTACGTGCGTCAGGTCGGGGCCGGGGCCGGAGTTGCCGTTGTCCCCGATCTTGTGACACGCCAGACAGCCAGACTGCGCCACGACGGCCTTCCCGGCGTTGTACTGGACGAGCACGGGGCCGCCCGCCTGCGCGACCGCCGGCGGTGTCGCCAGTTCGATCGCGGTCGGCGAGCCCGCGTTGGCGCCCTCGTAGGTGAGCAGCGCCATCGCGCCGATCACGAAGATGCCCGTCAGCGTGGCGATCGGGCGTCGCTCGGGGCGTCGCTCGGGGCCACGGTCATAGAACGGCAGCAGGAACAGCAGGATCATGGCCAGCGTGGGCACGCCGATCGTGGCCAGCGGCACGAGGCTCGGTGGCTTGACCACGCGCAGGACCTCGAACAGGAAGAAGAAGTACCACTCCGGGCGCGGCACGTAGGTGGTGGTCGTCGGGTTCGCCTTGGACCCGAGCTCCGCTCCGAGCACGAGCGACATCGTGATGATCACCGCCATCACGAGGCACGCCATCGCCGCGTCCTTGGCCACGGCATAGGGGAAGAACGGCTTGCCCTGCGCCTTCAGTACGGAGTATTCCCGCAGGTAGGCCTCCTTCTGGCGCTGGTTCATGGCGCGCCCACGGTGCGTTGCCGGACGCAGACAGGTGGCTGACGGCGCATCTGCCCTATACCTCGGCCTCGCGCAGCTCCTGCTGCTCTTCGGCTTTCACCCAGGGAGGTGCGGTCGTGCCCAGCTTGGCCACCAGGTATAGGTGGGCGCCGATCAACGCGGCGAGCAGGCCGGGGATGACGAGCATGTGGATGGCATAGAACCGCGAAAGCGTGGTCGCTCCGAATTCGCCGCCCCCGCGCAGGAAGTCGCTCAGGTAGGGACCGATCAGCGGGCCCGTCCCATTGATGTTCACTCCCACGATCGTCGCCCAGTAGGCGCGCTGGTCGAAGGGCAGCAGATAGCCGGTGAAGGACATCACCATCGTCAGGATCAGCAGCACCACCCCGATCACCCAGTTCAGCTCGCGCGGGTACTTGTAGGCGCCGAAGAAGAACGTGCGTGCCATGTGGACGAACACGAGGACGACCATCACGCTCGACCCCCACTTGTGCATCCCCCGGACGAACTGCCCGAGGAACACGTCGTTGGTCACGTGGCGGATCGATTCGTAGGCGCCACCGGCGGGGTCGGGCTTGTAGTACATCGCCAGCACCACTCCGGTCACGGCCTGGGAGAGGAAGGCGAACATAGTGGCCGAGCCGAGCGTGTAGAACCAGTTGGTGCCCTTGGGCACCTTGCGGAACATCAGCCAGCGGGCCGCACCGCTCAGCGACGTGCGCTCATCGACCCAGTCGACCACGCTGATCCCGCCCTCCTTGACGCCCTCGGCCAGGCCCGTCTTGCCGTTGGCGTCGCCCGGGCGGGGCGGCGGGGCCTTCAGGGCGGAGGGGATCGGGGGGGCTGGGACCTTGGGCACGGTTTCTGCTCGCTCGAAGCTCAGGGTTTCTGCGCCGTCGGCCTTGACGGGTACAGGTACTGGCCGACGCCGTCCAGCGGCTCGCCGGGGTCGCGCGGAGAGAAGCGGCGCAACTCGCTGTTGACGCTGTAGCGCGGACCGACCTGCACCTCTTCTCCCACGACGCGCGTGTAGAAGCGGTCGAGGGGCCGCACCGGCGGTCCCCCGACGGGACGGCCCAGCAGGTCGTAGACGCCGCCGTGGCACGGGCAGATGAACCGCTCCGCTGCCGGCACCCAGCGCACCGGGCAACCGAGGTGCGCGCAGCGATCCGACACCGCGATGAAGCGCGTGCTGCGGTCGTAGGGGTCGGTGTCGATCGCGGGGTTTCGCTTGCGCACGTACACCGTCGTCTTGCCCGCCTCGCCGATTCCCGGCGTCAGCGTGATGACCACCGGCAGGTAGTTGTCTTCGAGGAAGGCATCGACGGTGCCCACCGTTTCCCAGCGGTGCGGCGTGCTCTTGAAGACCGGTCCGAACGCGAAGCCGAGGGCGGGCAGCACGAAGGCGCCTGCAGCGACGATGCCGGCGACGTTGGCGGTGCCGGTCATGAAGTGTCGTCGCGTGACGGTCTCGCCCTCGAACGCGCCGGGGATCATGCGGTCGACGGTGTACTTGGACTTCTGCTTTGCGTGCTTGTCGGACACCGGGTCGAACAATATCGAGGCGAGATTCAAGGCGGCGCCGCGAGCCCCGCGGCGCTTGTGCGCATCGCCTCGACCGCCTCCGGAGAGCCGGCGAAGGCCAGGTCCTTCGCGCGCATGTGGGCGCTGCTCGGCCCCCACCCGACCGCGCGGGCCCCGGCGGCCCAGACGGCGTCTGCCAGGGCAAGCTCGCCGGCACCCTGGGCGAGGGCGCTGAGAGTGATCGTGTCGGCCAGCTCGGCCACGGCGACCGTGTCGCCGAGGGCGACCAGCCGCGCGAGCCCGATCGCGTAGAGCCGATCGCCGGCCAGCAGCCCGAGGTCCGCCTCGGGCGCCCGCACCACCCGCGGGGACCCGTAGTGCAGTAGATAGCCCTCGTAGATCGCCTCGACGAGCAGTTCGTACTCCTCGCGCCTGGACTGCGTGCGCGGCCCCGCGGCGGCCATTCGCGCCGGGCTGGCGGCGCTCCCCGTCGCCCCGTCCACGCGGGCGGCGGGATCGACGAGCGTGGCGATCAGCCCGCCCTCGGCGTACAGCAGCCCCCGCAGCCGTTCGAGTACGCTCGCGCTCATCCTCGGACCCCCGTCCGGCGCAGACCGGCAAAGGCCTCGCGGGCGGCCTCGACGGTACGGTCGATCTGCTCGACCGTGTGCGCCAGCGAGGGGAACCAGGCCTCGAACTGCGACGGTGGCGGGTATACGCCGCGCGCGAGCAGCTCGCGGCACCACGCGGCGTAGGCGTCCAGGTCGCAGGCCTGCGCATCCCCGAAGTCCCGCACGGGCCGGCTACTGAAGAAGACGGTGAGCAGCCCTGGGGCGGAGACGACCTGGATCGGGTGACCGACGCCGGCCTCGCGCAATCCGCGGGCGAGCCTGTCGGTGGTGGAGGCGAGGCGCACGTAGGTGGCGTCGTCGAGCAACTCGAGCGTCGCCAGGCCGGCGGCGATCGCGAGCGGGTTTCCCGACAGCGTGCCCGCCTGATAGACGTCTCCGGACGGCGCGAGCCTGTCCATCAGCTCGGCCCTTCCGCCCACCGCCGCCGCCGGCAGGCCCCCGCCGATTATCTTGCCCATGATCGTGAGGTCCGCGCTCACCCCGATCAGCTCCTGCGCGCCACCGTGTGCGACGCGGAAGCCGCTGATCACCTCGTCGAGCACGAGCAGCGCACCGGTCGCGTCGGCGCGCTCGCGCAGCAGCTCGAGGAAGCCACCCTCGGCGGGGACCAGGCCCATGTTCGCTGGCAGCGGCTCCGCCAGGATAGCGGCGAGCTCGTGCCGTTCGGTTGCCGCCGTGAGCGCCTCGGCGTCGTTCCACGGGACGAGCACCGTCTCGGCTGCAGCGCTCGCCGGCACCCCGGCGCTGGCGGGCAGCACCTGGGTGGCCAGGCCGGAGCCGGCCTCGGCGAGCAGGCCGTCCACGTGCCCGTGGTAGGCGCCCACGAACTTGAGCACCAGGTCGCGCCCCGTCGCCGCGCGCGCCAGCCGCATCGCCGTCATCGTCGCCTCGGTCCCCGAGGAGGTCATGCGCAGCTTCTCAACGCTCCCCATCCTGCGCGTCACCTCCGTGGCCAGCTCCACCTCGCCCGCCGTCGGCGCGCCGAAGCTCGTGCCCCTGGCCGCCGCCTCGCCGACGGCCGCGAGCACCCGCGGGTGGGCGTGCCCGTGGATCAGCGGCCCCCATGAGCACACGTAGTCAACGTAGCGATTGCCGTCCACGTCGAACAGTTCCGCGCCCTCACCGCGCGCGATGAATATCGGCTCTCGCCCGATCGCCCGCATCGCGCGCACGGGCGAGTTGACGCCGCCCGGAATCACTTCGAGCGCGCGCCGGAAGAGCTCGCCGGAGAGCGTGTCGGTGAGCGACGCCGTCACGGACCCACGCTCACGCGTGGCGGGCCTCCCAGTCCTTGAAGTCCTCCGTGAAGTAGAGCAGGCGGATCTTCTTGAACTCGGTCGAGGAGTAGAGCGTCGCGCGCTCATGGATGCCGGTCTGCTCGGCGATCGCGTCGAGCACGGCGTCGCACTCGTCCTTGGAGCGACCGTGGGCCATCGTGAACACCGAGTAGGGCCAATCCTCATAGGTGGGGCGCTGATAGCAGTGGGAGACGCCTCGCACGCTGGCCATGCGCCGGCCGATGTCGAGGATCTGCTCGGAGGGCACCTGCCACACGCCCATCCCATTCGCCGAGAACCCCGCGCGGCGGTGGTAGAGGATCGCGGCTACACGGCGCAGGAGACCGCGCTCCTGCATGCGCGCGAGGTGCTCGAGGAAGGACTCCTGGGATAGCCCGACGGCGGCGGCGGCGGCGGCGTAGGGCTCGGAAACGACCGGCATATCGCCCTGCAGGGCCCGGATCACGGAGATGTCGAGCTCGTCGTAGGGCTGTGCGTCGAGCTCGATCGGGTCGGTCGCCTGCACGGCGCTCGCCAGCGCCTGCGTGTCGCCCTCCATCTCGAGGTCCATGCGGATCTTGAACAGCTTCAGCGTCGGCAGCTGGCGCACCGACTCGGCGCCCGCCTGGCGTGCGAGCACCTCGAGCGTGCCCTCCAGCCCGAGCGTCGAGTCCGGCGCGGTAGCGATCGTGAACCAGAGGTTGAACTCGTGGTTGCGCAGATAGTTGTGCGAGACGCCCGGATGCTCGTTGATGACCTGGGCCGCGCGATGGGGATACTCGGGGTCAACCTTTGCCGCGACGAGCATCGAGGAGTACCCGAGCGCCCTGGTGTCGAAGATCGGCGTGACCTGGCGGATGATGCGCTTGTCCAGTAGGCGCTGCACGCGGCCCATCACCTCGGCCTCCGTCACGCCGCCGAGCGCGGCCACGTGCTCGTACGGGCGCGGGGCGATCGGGAAGCTGCCCTGCATCAGGTTCAGCATCCGGCGGTCGAGGTCGTCAAGCGGCACCGCCGCGCCGTCCTTGCGGCTGCGGGTCTTGGCGGTCGCACCGCCCTCGGCCCCCGCGGCTGCGATCGGCTTGCTCACGCCTGCTCGGCCAGCCATCGCGCTGCGTCCTTGGCGTGGTAGGAGACGATCGTGTCGGCGCCTGCGCGATGCAGGGAGGTGAGGATCTCAAGTACGGCAGAGCGCTCGTCCAGGTAGCCGGCGGCGGCAGCGGCCTTCACCATCGCGTACTCGCCGCTCACGTTGTATGCCGCGACGGGCATTCGCGTGGCGCGCTTCACCGCGCCGATCACGTCACCGTAGGCCAGCGCCGGCTTGACCATCACCATGTCGGCTCCCTCCTCGACGTCCAGCAGCGCCTCGCGCACGGCCTCCGCGCCGTTGGCAGGATCCATCTGGTAGCTGCGCCGATCGCCGAACGCGGGCGTCGAGCGGGCGGCCTCGCGGAAGGGCCCGTAGAAGGCGGATGCGAACTTGGCGGAGTAGGCGAGGATCGGCGTCTCGGAGAACCCCTCGCCGTCGAGCTCGCCCCTGATCGCGCCGACGCGGCCGTCCATCATGTCCGATGGGGCCAGGATGTCGGCTCCGGCCCGCGCCTGGCTGACGGCCGTGCGCCCGAGCAGCTCGATCGTGGCGTCGTTGTCGACAGCCCCGTCCTCGCGCAGCACGCCGCAGTGGCCGTGGGTGGTGTACTCGCACAGGCACACGTCGGCGATCACGAGCAGGTCGGGCTGCGCCTGCTTGATCGCCCGGGTCGCGAGCTGCACCACCCCGGCGTCGTCCCATGCGCCGGAGCCGTGCTCGTCCTTCTCGGCGGGCACGCCGAACAGCATCACCGCGGCGATTCCGAGCGCCGCGGACTCCCCTGCCTCGGCGACCGCCGCGGACACCGACAGGCGGTCGACGCCCGGCATGGTCGCGATCGGCTCGCGCGCGGGTCCGGCCTCCGAGACGAACAGCGGTAGGGCGAGCCGCCCGGAGCTGAGCTCGGTCTCACGCACGAGCCCGCGCAGTCCGGCCGTTGCGCGCATCCTGCGCAGGCGCGTCGTTGGGAAGGCCATCGCCTTCTCAGATTAGAGCCTCGCCGGTGCCGGCGCGCACAGCGGCCGCCGGCTCACTCGGCGTGCCGCAGCCCAAAGCGCGCGAGCGCGCCGAAGAGGACCGTCAGAACGGCCAGGTGCACCAGCGAGAGGCCGATCGACGGAGTGGCTCCATTGACGGCCGCGTCGAGCGCCTGCAGCGACGCCTTGAAGGGAAACACGAACGAGATCGCCCCGATCGCGCCATACAGGCCGCCGGTCACAGAGCCGGACGGGACGAGCGCCAGAAAGGCGAGCGGCAGAGACAGCAGGAAGGCGAGCAGCGAGGCGGCGCGCACCTCGCGCGCGATCGCGCCGATCGCCACGCCGAGCGAGCCGAACGCCACCGAGCCGAATGCCAGCGCGAGCAGCCACAACCCGGCACGGCTCCAGTCCAGGGCGACGAACGCGCCGACCCCGGCGAGCATCGCCAAGGCGACGACGAACGCGCATACGGCGGCCAACGACCCCTTCTCGACCAGGAGCGCCTCGCGTGAGACGAGGCCCCGCAGCAGACGCGCGAGCGAACGCTCTTCGCGCTCGAGCGCCACCCCTCCGGCGGCGAGCAGAACGCAGACGAACATGAGCGACACGCTCACCGCCACCACCACCGCGAACGTGCTCAGTGGCGTGCGCCTGCCGTGCAGCAGCGCGCTCTTGACCTGGATCGGCTGGCCGACGGTCGAGAGCACGTCCTTGCTCGCCGACAGGTTCTGGGCTGCGAAGTTGGCGAAGCTCGATACCCGTTCGAGCGCGCGGCGATCCGCGCCGGGCGGCTGGCGGTTCACGACCCGTTGCAGCGTCGGCGGGATTTCGCTCAGGCCCATCAGGTTTTCGGGCGCGCCGAGCACGCCAAGGTTGCCGCCTTCGAGCAGCAGGTTGATGGCCTTGGCGGCCGCCTGCTGGATCCCTTCGGAGAACCGGATGTTCGCCTGTGCGATCGCGGAGTTCAGCGTCGACTGCACAAGGGACTGCTGGAGTGCATCGCCGTTGTAGAGGACTTCCACCGCAGCCTGGGTAGTGCCCGACGACAGCCTCGCAGCGACGTTGGGTGGGATCACCAGGGCCGCCAGCGCTTCGCCGGCCTTGACCTTCTCGACCGCCTGCGCCCGCGTGGCCACGTGCACCGGCTCAACCTGGCTCAGGAGCTTGTCGACGTACTGGCTGACGGGTACCCGCTCGCTGCCGACCCGGACGGTCTCGCCCGCCGGCGTCTGATCGACGATCGCCACCTTCGGATGGGAGGGACTGCGCGAGATCGCAAACCCGATCAGCAGCGCGATCGCAACCGGGTAGAGGATCAGCAGCGCCACGAGCAACCGTGACCGCCGCAGGATCAGCACGTCCTTCTGTAACAGCCACCTCATCGGACGACCCGTTTCAACCTCATCCGCGGGCCCGTTTCGCAAGGAACGCGACGAGTGCACGCTCGAAGTCGCCCGCCTCGTCCTCGCCGACGGCCCGCATCAGTGCCCCGGGAGTGTCGTTGAAGACCAGATCGCCCTCGTCCAGCACGATCACGCGCTCGGCATAGCGCTGTGCCTCGACCACGTTGTGCGTGGAGAACACCACGCTCGTCCCCGCCTTCGCCAGCCCGCCGATGAACTCCCACAGCCGCCCCCGCTGGCCCGGGTCCAGCGACGCCGAGGGCTCGTCCAGCGCGAGCACGGGCGGGTCGGCGATCAGTCCGATCGCCAGGTTCACGCGCTGTCGGTTGCCGCCGGAGAGTCGGTCCAGCCGCTCGTCCGCGCGCCCGGAGAGACCGGTCTGCTCGAGCATCCGCTCAACCGCCCGGCCGGGGTCGGCCACCTTCTCCAGGTGAGCGAACAGGCTGAGGTTCTCCGCCACCGAGAGCTTCGAGTACAGAGCCGGCTGCTGCGGCGCCCAACCCACCCGGCTGCGAGCCCCCGGCACGGGGGCCATGGTGATGACCTCGCCCGCGCTCGGCTCCTGGGCTCCGGCGATGATCGACAGCAGGGTCGTCTTGCCGGCGCCGTTGGGCCCGACTATCGCCACCAGTTCTTCCGCGCCGGTCTCGAAGCTGATGTCGCGCAGTGCCTGTAGCTGGCCGTAGCGCTTGCTCACATCGCAAACGCGCAGGACGGCGCTCACAGGAGCCCGCGTGGGTTCTCGCCCCAAGGCTCGAACGTCACGTGGCGTCTCAGGTAGACGGTGGTCTCGCGCAGGACCGAGAGGATCGGCAGCGCCACGAGCGCGCCGACGATCCCGTGCAGCTGCAGACCCAGCAGCAGCGCGAAGATCACGAGCAGGGGGTTGATCCGCAGCGTGTGCCCGAACACCTGCGGTGCGACGACGTGCCCCTCGAGCTGCTGCAGTCCTATGAACAGGAGCGTCACCCACACCGCGGTCAGCGGGTCGGTGAACAGCGCCACGAGGACCGCCGGCAGGGCCCCCAGGAACGGCCCGATGTAGGGAATGAGCTCCATCACCCCGTAGAACACGCCGAAGGCGACCGCGTACTTCCGCCCGTCGGGGAAGATCCCGAGCACCCCGAACAGGTACAGGGCAAGAGCGGCGGAGGTGCCCATGATCAGGCTGAACAGGAGCTGGCCGCCGACATAGCGGGAGACGGCTCGCTGAACGAGGAACGGATAGTCGTCCGCGCGCGAGCCGTTTCCCTCGGGCATGACCCTGCGTGCGAGCCTGCCGATGCGTTCTCCGTACATGAGCATGTACACCGACAGCACGAACACCAACACGACGTCAAAGCCGGCGCTGACCAGTTCTGTGAGCAGGCCGCCCCCGAAGGATACGATCGAGCTGGAGCCTTTGACCACTTTCTCCTGCAACGTCTGCAGCGCGGTTTTGCCCTGCTTGACGAGCTGCACATGAACGCCGTGGCGGTTCAGGTAGCCCTGGAAGCTGACGATCTTGCTGTTGGCTTCGTTGACCAGGTGCGGGACGTTGCGGGCGAACGTCTGCGCCTGATCAGAGATAGGGTTGGCAAGCAGCAGGCCGATGCCGGCCAGCGTCAGGAAGAATGCGAGATACACGGCCAGCACCGCCAGACCACGTGGAAGTCGCGAGCGCTGCAGGAACGCGACGGCCGGGTTCAGGATCAGAGCGATGACCCCCGCGACGATGAAGATCAGGAGAACTTTTCCCGCCGCTTTCGCGAGCGCCCAGACGGCCAGGAGCGCGAGCGGCAGCAACACGAGCTGGACCCAGCGGGGAATGACCACCGGCGGGGGCTCGGACTGCACGGCGGATCGCGCCGGATCGGGTTCCTGCCCGATCGACGGTGCCGCCTCGGGGGTGCTCTCGGAGACGTGCGTCACTTGCCTGAAACCATCGGCAGAGTATGGCTGAGCCCGAGGCGGCCGCCGTGCGGGGGCCCGCGGCGCGCCCCGCCGCTGCGGGACGCGCTGACCAGTCCACCCGGGTGAGCATCCTGTTCGTCGGCGACGTCGTCGGGAGCGTCGGCCGGCGCACGCTGCTCGACTGCCTGCCGATCCTGCGGGAGCGCTACGGGCCCACGTTCATCGTCGTCAACGGGGAGAACGTGGCCGGCGGTCTGGGGATCACCCCCAAGGCCGCCGACGAGCTGCTGGGCGCCGGCGTCGACGCCATAACGCTGGGCAATCACACCTACCACCGCCGCGAGATCTACCCCTACCTGGACGCTCAGCCGCGGATCGTGCGGCCGGCCAACTTCCTGCGCAGCCAACCCGGACACGGCGTCTGCGTGGTCGAGCGCGACGGGGCTCGGCTGGGCGTCGTGAACCTGAGCGGGAACCTCTACCTGCGGGCCGGCCGTTCGGCGTTTACCGAGATCGAGGTGGCTCTGCGCGAGCTCGGGGAGGTGGAGCACGTACTCGTGGACGTGCACGCCGAGGCGACCTCCGAGAAGGTCGCCATGGGCTGGCACCTCGACGGGCGGGTGACCGCCGTCCTTGGCACCCACACGCACGTGCCCACGGCGGACGCCCGCGTGCTTCCCCACGGAACCGCCTACATCACCGACGTGGGTATGACCGGCGCGCGCGGCGGGGTGATCGGCGTCAAGCGCGAGCAGGCCATCGAGGCGCTGCTCACACAGATGCCCATCCGCTTCGAAACCTCGGAGGAGGACCCATGGCTGATGGGCGTGTTGATCCGATGCTCCCAGCCACTGCGCGCCGACTCTATAGAGCAGGTGCTGATGCCACGGCCGGCGGCGACGCCACGGTCGCCGGCGGCCGGCCAGGTTCCCTGAAGCGCCCCAGCAGCGCGAGCATCGCCAGCGGGAAGAACCAGGGTATGTAGAGGTAGAACCAGTGTTCGATGCCCAGCTGGGTCGCGACGATTACCGCCGCGCACGCAGCGGCCAGTCCGACGACGTCCGGGCGACGGCGAACGACCGCGAGCGCGAGCGCGAGCGCGACGGCGGCGACTTGGACGGCCCGCTGAAGCCCGTTCAGGCCGCCGTACAGCCCCCACACCGAGAACGGCGAACCGCGGTTGTCCTGATAGGCGAGCGTCCGCTCATAGATCTTTCTGAGCGAATCGTGGTCCAGCGCAACGATTGACGCGAGCGCAGCCGTGCCCAGAAACGCCGCCAGGAAGAGCGCCAGCGCGCGCGGGCGACGCCAGCGCGACAGCTCGCGCACTCCGTGGGTTGCCAGCACCGGCGCGAGGGCCAGCGGGGCGAACTTAGTGAGGCCGGCCAGCGCGGCGAACGCGCCGCGCGCGGGTGGCGAGGCGGCGAACAGGAGCGCCGCGAGCACGAAGACCACGACGAGCGTGTCGTTCGAGTTGCTCTCCAGCGCAAACAGCGTGAACGGATAGGAGACCCAGGCGTAGGCGAGCGCGACCCCCAAGGTCGGGCCGCGAACGCGCCGGCCGAGCAGAAACAGCAGCGCGACCGCGAGCAGGTCGAAGACGATCGCAGCGGCGTGGGCGGCGGGCAGGTCGTCCCAGGTGCCGCCCCAGCCGAAGATCTGCTCGAACGGAACATAGGCCTCGTAGTTGACGGGCCCGTAGGTGTCGCCGTGTTCGTTGTCTGAGGGGTAGGAGCCGTAGAGGGCCTTGCCGTGGACGATCCGCTGCGCCCCGATCACACCTGCGTAGCCGACGTCTATGACGTTCGAGTCGGTGACGTTCAGGGCGATGCGAAAGCCGATCAGGAAGACCGCGCCGAGCGCAAGCCACGGCGCCGGTATCAGCAGGCGAAGCGGCCCCGGCTCCCGGCGGGCGCCGGAGCCCCATATCAGCGCCAGCATCCGCGCCAGGATGTAGATCAGGGGCGGGTATGCGAGCGGGACCGAGCCGTAGATGCGCCCGTGGCTGAAGAAGGCAAGCGACACAGAGAACGACAGCAGCACGAGCAGGTCGAGGTGCAGCATGGAGAACGGCCGGCGGAAGTTGAAGAACGGGAGCATGAACAGCACGCATAGGGGCAGCCAGATGTAGAGCGCGCTCGCGTGCCTTCCAAACGCGCCCGGGTACCCGCGAGCCATCGTCCACGCAACCTGAAAGCCGGTCCACTGTTCGAGCACCCGCCCGGAGAGGTCGTCGATGATGACCTGACCGATCTCCTTCTTGCCGTTGCGCGAGAAGTAGCTCACCTGCCAGTGGAACGGGAGCTTCAGGTAGGCACCACCGTAGGAGCCCGGGAATTCGGCGCGCACGGCGCGCATCTTGGGGAGGGCGGCGGCGATCGCGAGGACCTTGTTCGAAGACAGCCTGCGGCCGGACGGGGGCACATTCGAGGGTGCGACCGGGATCGGCGTTTCCGAGTTGGTGGACTGGCCCGACGACGTGCCGCTCGCCGCCGTGCCGCGACTGCCGGTCCTCGCGGGCGAGGACGGGCTGAGCGACCCCGGGAGCGCGCCTGAGACGACACCCGAGATCGCGCGCGGGGCGGGCAGGCCCGCGTGGGCGGCCGCCGACGCGGGGCCACTCCCTCCGGACGGCACAGGGGCACCCAGAGCGCCCGTGACGGTGCCGGGGGCGGCGGCGGCGGTGCCGGGCAGCACGCACGCCGCGAGGCAGACGAGGAGAGCCGATGTTCGACGCGTGGCGGCGGGCATCACGACGGCACGAGCCGGGGTCAGCCGGGGGCGAGCCCGAAGTGGCGCAGAACCAGCGGCGCGACGTCGCGGATCGTCCACTGCTCCGGCTCCGGATCGGGCAGCGCAACCCCGCAGAGCACGAGCGCCCCGAGCGAGTCGGAGGCATGGAGCGAGCCGTGGCTGCCGCCGCCGACGTGTGCCTGGCGACCCCAGTCGATGAACTCGTAGCCGGGCGCCGCGGACAGGAGGACCTCGCCAGAGGTAGGGCAGGTGAGCGCCGACCAGACGCGGGCGAGGGCGTCGGGGTAGGCGGGGCTCATGAGGCGTCCGTCGCGGATGCTCCCGTCGATAGCGGCGAGCGCGCCCTCTACGCTCCAGGTGACGCCGCGCAGATCCTCGGCGGAGCCGCCCGGGCAGAAGCGCAACTCACCATGGCGGAGGCTTGAGATGACACCTTCGCGAGGGGCGTCGTGTGCGTCGCGCTCCAGCCACATCACAAGCTCCACACCCTCAAGACGGAGCGCACGAGTCGCCACGGAGGCGCGCATCGCGTCACGCTCGGCCTCGTACAGCGCGTAGACCATGGCGGCGCGCTGGGATGGGCAGACCGCGATCCGGGCTCCGCCCTCCAGCGACCCTCCGGCCTGGCTCGAGGGCCCGAGGACCCCCAGCTCGGCAAGCGCGTCCTGGAGCGGGATCGCGCCGAGGACGGCGGCCTGGGAGTGGTCCGCCATCGCGATCACGGCGTGCTCGGAGAGGAACTGCTCGACGCCGCCGGCCGCATCCATCACACGAGCCAACTGGGCGTCGGCTGCGGCGATCGAGCGGATCTGCGCCTCGGGGCCGTGCTTGTGCGAGTACCAGTCGTTGTCCGGGAGCGAGAGCAGCAGGAAGTCGAACAGATCGTTCTCGACCATGTAGGAGGACACGCACCCCGAGTGACGATCGCGGGCGCCGGGCAGGCCGAGCCCGGAGCGGCAGCCGGTGCGGCGGCTCGCGAAGACGTCGGCGTAGAAGAGCTCACGCGGGCCCATCACCGGATGGCGTATCAGCGCCGAGGCGAAGAGGGTGAGGGCGGTGTCGCGCTGGGGCTCGTGACGATGGCGGCCGCGGTAGATGAGATACGTGGTCCCGGCGGTCCGCACGTCGGCGTCGTCGAGCGCCTCGAACAGCGTCGGCGTGGCTTCGGAGAGGTGGGCGCGGTTCATGTTGTAGACCGTGTCGGTCAGCTGGCGCGCGATCCCGAAGCGCTGGGCGGCGCGGAAGCTCGAGCCGTACTCGACATAGCGGTCCTCCTCCCGGTCGAACCAGTTCATCGCAGGGATGCGATGCTCGTCCTGGGCGGCGCCGGTGGTGATCGAGGCGGCACAGACGGGCGTCACGGACGGGAAGGCGGACGCACAGCCGGGCACGTAGCGGCCGCGCTCGATCAGCGTCTTCAGTGTCGGCGCGGCGCCGGAGGCGATCGCGCGCTCGAGCATGGCCGGCGCCAGCGCGTCTATCACGCACAGGACGAGCTTGGGCGGCGTCGAGCGGGAGGTCATCGACCTACCAGGAAAGGTGTCTGGCCAGACCTCCCGGGGTGCTGGGGTGAATGCCCTGGGCGCCGGCCACGCCAGCTGTTGGCGCTCGAGTGGGGCATCAGCGGCGCAGGATACGAAGCCCTTGATACTTCTCGTCGGCGCGCGAGCGCGTGCGCACCAGCAGCCAGGCGAACAGCGCCAGCGCGACGTAGCCGAGCGGGTGCAGCAGGGCGACGAGCGCGGCGAGCAGCAGGGAGGCGACGTCCAGGTAGATCGTCAGCGCCTCGCGCGCTCCCCGCTCGGACAGGCGGGCGCGGGCGCCGGCGAGCACCGGGCCGACCGCGCGCTGAGCGAGCGCCACCGCGGCCAGGCCACCGAGCAGCCCAGGCCACGAGGCGTCGCCGTGCGCGGCAAGCGTCCCCCCGAAGAGCAGGGCGCCCGCTCCGTACGCGAGCACGGCCAGGGCGATGGCGAGGGGGTTCGCACGCGCGCGTTCGCCGCCACCACCGAGAGTCGGCGCGAGCCCGAGCGCGAGCTGCAGCGCGTAGGCGAGCGCGAGCGCGAGCGCCACCGCCAGCATCCACCAGCCCGACTGCAGGAAGCGGTAAGGGGCGTGAGCAAAGCTGACCCCCAGCGCCTCCGCCGAGCCGAGCGCGCCCGCGAGCAGGAGCGGCAGGAATGGACGCAGCCCGCAGGCGGCCGCCAGGCCGGCGCCGAGGCCGATGTAGAAGAAGGTGCCGTTCATGCAAGGCGCGGACAGGGGTGCGCTACGGTGCGGGGTCAGGACGATAGACGACGCGCCCGGCGAGAAGGCGATCGCGCGGCCAGGTTCGGCCAGAGGCCAGGTTCGGCGAGGGTCGCGACGAATAGAGGCAACAGCGATGGACCGACCGATCAAAGGAGCAGGCGACGGGCGAGGGGCCCGGGCCACCGCGCACGAGCTCGCGCGTTACGAGGCGCTGTTCGCCGCGCGCACGCACGGGATGAAAAGCTCCGCTATGCGCGAGATGATGGCCCTGACCGAACGGCCGGACGTGATCTCGCTTGCCGGCGGCTTGCCGGACACCACGACGTTCGCGCCGGAGCTGTACGCGAAGCTGATGTCCCAGGTGGCCGCCGAGTCGACCGCGCGCGCCCTGCAGTACGGCCCAACGGAAGGAATGGCGGCGACGGTGCAGTGCATAGTCGAGGTGATGGCTGCGGAGGGGTCGCTGGTGGACCCCTCCGAGGTGATCGTCACGACCGGCGGCCAGCAGGTGATCGACCTCGTGTGCAAGGCCCTGATCGACCCGGGCGACGTCATCGTCGCGGAGGCGCCCACCTACCCCGGCGCCGTACCTACCTTCGGGGCCTACCAGGCCGAGGTGGCGCAGATCGAGATGGACGGCGACGGCATGCCCATAGACGAGCTCGAGACCACCCTCGACCGCCTGCAGGCGCAGGGCAGAAGGCCGAAGTTCATCTACTCGATACCCAACTTCCAGAACCCGGGGGGGGTCACGATGTCGCTGGCGCGCCGGCGCCGGCTTGTCGAGGTCGCGCGCGAGCGCGAGCTACTCGTGCTGGAGGACAATCCGTACGGACTGCTGCGCTACGAGGGCGAGCCGCTGCCGACGCTCTACTCGCTGGACGCCCAGGCCGTCGGGCGCGAAGGCGCCTCGGACCTGGTGATCTACCTGGGCACGTTCTCGAAGATCCTCTCGCCGGGGTTGCGCCTTGGCTGGGCAGTGGCCCCGAGGCCGGTGCTGGAGAAGCTGAACCTCGGCAAGCAGGGCGCGGATCTCTGCTCCTCGCCGGTCACGCAGCTGTTCGTGGCCGCCTACTTCAACGAGCGCGACGCCGAGGGGCGCGCCGGCTGGCGCGAGTACCTGGAGCGGCTCAAGGACCTGTATCGGCGTCGACGGGACGTGATGCTCTCCGAGCTGGAGGTCCACTTCGGCGAGGAGGCCCGCTGGACCAGGCCACAGGGCGGGCTGTTCATCTGGGCGACGCTCGACGAGCACATCGACACCACCGACCTGCTCGCGCTGGCGCGTAAGAGCGAGGGCGTGGCGTTCGTGCCGGGACGCGCCGCCTACATGGACGGGCGCAGCGGCTCCTCCTCGATGCGCCTGAACTTCGCCGGGGTCCCGGACGACGACATTCGCGAGGGCGTGCGGCGCATAGGCAAGGTCGTGCGCGAGCAGGTCAGGCTGCTGGGGACGCTCACCGGGTCCTCCTCCGCGCGTGCGCGGCTCGGGCCGTCGCCCGCGGCCGGCGCCGGTCCCGAGCCGCCCGATCCGGCTGCCACGCATGCGCGAGTGCCCGACGGGGGTGCCGGGCTTGCCGGGGGTGCCGGGCCGACCGACGCAGGCGGCGAGCTGGCCGACGTCGTATCGTTGCCGCGCCGCAACGAGGAGGGATCGGCGCGCCGGCGTCAGGATCGATGAGCGCCGGGCGCAGGGTCGCCGTGCTCAAGGGCGGGCGCTCGCTCGAGCGCAAGGTGTCGCTGCGCTCCGGCGCGCAGGCGCAGGACGCGTTGCAGCGGCTGGGGCACGACGTGGTTGCGATCGACGTCGGACCGGACCTGGTGGAGCGGCTGATCACGGCGAAGCCCGACGCGGCATTCGTCGCCCTGCACGGACGCGACGGAGAGGACGGGACGATCCAGGGGCTGCTCGAAGCGATCGGGATCCCCTACACGGGCTCCGGGCCCGCGGCGTGCATGTGCTGCACCGACAAGGTGCTGGCCAAGCTCCTGATGCGCGAGGCCGGTATTCCCACGCCGGGCTTCCACTTCTTCCGCGAGGAGTCGATGGAGGAGCTCGGTGCCGCGGGCGCACTCGCAGACGTCGAGACCAAGCTCGGGTTCCCGCTGGTGGTCAAGCCCGCCAGCCAGGGCTCGGCGCTGGGCGTGAAGTTCGCGCGCGCGAACAAGGAGCTGCCGGGCGCCCTCCTGGGGGCGTTCTCCTACGACCGCAAGGTGCTGATCGAGCGCTACATCAGAGGCCGCGACCTGGCGGTGTCGGTGCTGGACGGCGACGCTTCCCCGTCCTCCGGGCGGCTGGCTGCGGGGGAGCCGGTGGCGTTGCCGGTCGTGGAGGCGGTTCCAAGGGAGGAGGACTTCTACGACTACGAGTCCCGCTATGAGATCGGCATGACCACGTTCGCGTGCCCCGCGGAGCTCGAGCCGGAGACGACCGCACGAGCCCAGGAGCTGGCGTTGGAGGTCTACAGGCGGCTCGGCTGCCATGGCGTCGCCCGCATCGACCTGATGCTCGAGCAGGACCGCGATGAGCTTTGGGTGCTCGAGGCGAACGTCGTTCCCGGCTTGACCGAGACGAGCCTGCTGCCCCAGGCGGCAGACGCCGCCGGGATCGGCCTGGACGACCTGGTCGGTCGGGTTCTGGCGAGCGCGTGGACGCGACCGGGGTGAGGCGGTCCTCTGACCTATGAGTCCCCGGCCGCGAAGTCCTCGGGCGAGACCTCGTCGAGGAACTCCTTGAACTTCTCGACCACGTCCTCGGACTCCTCGACGTCGTGCTCGAACTCGATGGCCGACTCCGAGATGACCTCCTCGGCGGCGTAGATCGGCGCACCGGAGCGGACGGCCAGGGCGATGGCGTCGCTCGGGCGCGAGTCGATCTCGAGCTCACGGCCCGCGACGCTGAGGGTGATCGAGGCGAAGAAGGTGTTCTCGCGCAGTTCGGTAACCGACACCTGCGTGCACTTCACGTCGAGCTCGCCGAGGATGTCGCACACGAGGTCGTGGGTCATCGGACGAGGGGTCCCGGCACCCTGCAGCTTCATCAGAATCGAGGCGGCCTCCGGGTGGCCGATCCAGATCGGCAGGAACTTGTTGCCGTCGACCGTCTTCAGGAGCACGATCGGCTGCTTGCCCACCATGTCGAAGCTGACGCCGTAGATGACCATCTCCTGCACAGAAATCCTCCGGGAGGGGGAAGGGCCAGAGTATAGGTACCCGCTGAGCGCCCGACCGATGGACCGATCCGCCGCCCTCAGGGCCTGGCGGGCGGGACGCCGCGCACCCCGGCCCGAAAGCTCCACAGCTTGTTGCCGAGGAAGTTGAGCGGCATCGATGCGGCGACGGCCAGCGCCTGCGCGGGGACCTTGGCCATACCCACGTCTTCGACGAACAGGGTGAGCAACAGCAGACTGAACCCGAACGCCACGAGGCTGACCACGACGAAGCGGACCGCCTGAAAGTGAAAGCGACCGCCGCCGGCGTCGAACGTCCAGTGGCGGTTGAGGAAGAAGTTGTTCATCACGGCGACCACCCAGGCGACGACCGCCGCGACGTGGTAGTCGATTCCGAGGGCGTGCACGCAGAGGGCATAGACGACGAGGTTGACCACGAATCCGACACCTCCGACCACGCCGAAGCGGACCAGCTGGAGCCAGTTGGCCGGCCGGCGCATGCCGTGGAGAAGGCGCATGTGCGGCCGGATCGCGGACGGTCCGGGGATGTTCGCGGCCCGGATCTCCGCGGCTCCCGAGGTGTTCGCAGGCCGCATCTCGGCGGGGCCCGGGATGCTCGCAGGGCGAACATCCACGGTCGTGGCCTCATCGCGCATTCGATTCAGGTTAGCTGAGCCACCCGCCGTCGGTCTGGTCGAGCCCGTTCACCGGGGTCCCGACGATCGTACGGTCGCTAGCCTGTGAGGGTGGCCAGCGCAATCGACGGGCACAATCCGACGCGCCCGCGCGGCGGAAGGTCGCGTTACTCGCTTGCCGGGGCACTGCTCATGGCAGGCCTCGTGGCACTCGCAGCCGTGCTGATCGCGGGCGCGGGTGCCCGCCATTCGAGGGCCTTCGCCCATGGCATCGCCGGCGTGGGCGCCGGCAGGGGTTCGACCACGTCCCGTCCGCACGCCCCCGTTGGTGCGCAACCCGCGAGCCGGGCGCTGGCCGTGAAGGGCGGGCCGGCGGCAGGGGCGGCGGGCCGTGCGCTGGCGCATCCGGGCCGGGCGACCGTCGCCGAGGTGGCCGACCCCCAGGAAGCCAGCAGCTTCCCCGCCCCGGCCTCCGTTCACCACAAGGCCGCCTCGGCGCCAGCCAGCGCGGGGGCCGAGATCGTCGCCGCCGGGGCACCGACGGATGCCGAAGTGCGCCACGAGCTGGCGCAGATGCAGGCGGTGGAACGCAGCGCCCGGCAGTCACAGCAGCAGAAGCTGATCCCCGAACCGGGGGGCTCGTCGATCGGCGGGAACGGGACCATCCCGATCCCGGCCAACGTCCCCGAAGTCGTGCAGAAGGTCGTCGCCGGGGCGAACGCGATCGCCGACTTCCCCTACGTGTTCGGCGGCGGGCACGCCTCCTTCGTCGACAACGCCTACGACTGCTCCGGGTCGGTCAGCTACGCGCTGGCGGCCGGGGGCCTGCTGAGCACGCCGGAGACCTCCGGGGAACTCGAGAGCTGGGGCGCGGCCGGGCCCGGGAGATACATCACGGTCCTCGCCAACGCCGGCCACACCTACATGTACGTCGATGGCGTCCTCTACGACACGGCTGGGCGCAGCGGCGTCTACTCCTCGCGCTGGCTGGTCGGCTCGGTAGACAACACGGGCTTCGTGGCACGCCACTGGCCAGGCCTGTAGATGACCGTCTGCGCCGGTCAGCCGGGGGAGTGACCCTCCCGGCCCTCCGGGGGAGTGACCGTTCCGGCCCTGGTGACAGGTAGCCGAGCATGAGTGCCTCCCTGGGCGTGTTGGCCGCCGTCCTGGCCCCCCTCGCGCTTGACGGTGAATCTGTCACCGAAGGCAGCCCCGGCAGCACGGCGATCGCAGTCATCTCGGTGGTGTCGATCGTCGGCTGCTACCTGCTGTTGTTCGCGCTGTGGCGATACGTGTTCAGCGCGAAGGCGAAAGCCAAGCGCCGGGAACCACCGGACGCGGGCGCGTGAACCGGCGGGCGCGGGTGCGGGCCGTCGGCGCCGCTCAGTGGGAGAGCGTGACGGTGCTCAGCACGGTGGCCGTGCCGGCCGAGGCACCGCGCACGACGAGCCTCAGCATCAGCGACACCTTGTGCATGCGGCCGAGGGCCGCAGCGGTGCGCTTGCTGTAGAGGATCTTGACCGTGTTGCGCCCGCCCTTGGTCGTGACGAGGATTGCTTTCGCGATCACGATCTCCGCGGGTGAGCCTTTGGCAAGCCCCGTCGCAGACGGGCCGTGCAGGCCGATTCGACGCGCGATGGACGCGGCGAGCAGCACCTCGAAGCGCCCCGTGACCTGCTCGTTGACCGAGTAGCGGACCGCCAACCCGTTGCGCAGGACGTTCCGCAGCGACCGCGAGACGATCGCCTGCGTTGCGACCGGATTCGGGGTGGAGCTCGGGCCCGCACCCTGGGAGGCGCCTCCACCCTGGGAGGAGCCCGTGCCGGCCTGGCTCGTCTGCCCAGAGCCTCCCGAGCCGCCGGACCCTCCGGAGCCTCCCGAGCCGCCGGAGCTCTGTTCTTTGCCGGGCGGCGGCGGGCCGACGACGGTGACCGGCTTAGTCACGCTGGCGGCATTGCCGCCTACATCTGTCACGGTCAGCGTCACGTTGTAGGTCCCGCCATACTGATAGGAGTGAAAAACGCCAGCCGCGCAGGGGCTGAGCCACGGTTTTTCACAGGCCGGCGCACCCGGCGCGAATCCGGACACGGCTGGGGTGCCGTCGCCGTAGTTCCAGGTGTAAGTTGCGTAGTTGGGCTGGGGGACGCCCAGTTTCGAGTAGCCGATCGCCGCGTTCAGGCTGATGTTCGACTCCATCCCATCGAAGCCGACGACTTCGTTTGCGTTCACAGGGTTCGGAGCCGTGAACTGTGGCACGAGGCTGACCCCTCCCATACACGGCACCCCGGGATAGGAGAGCCTGAAACGCGCCAGGTTGAAGGCTGTGTTTAGGTAGTAGCCGGCGCCATTCAGTGACTGGTTCGTGAGGCTTCCGGCAATGGTGTATTCCTGAGCCGTCGAGCTGCCGTTCACGAGTCCGGAGGCGAAGAAGTTGCGGCACTCGTCGGTCGCCTCGTTGTGCGCTTCGTCCTGCCAGGCGTTCAGCAGTGGGTTCGTGACCGTGTTCTGCTGCTCGACAGCGATCTGGTTGATGATCAGGTCTGCGAGGCCCTGGTCGAAATCACCGTCCTGATCGAAGCCCTTGACCTGATCGGGCTCTTGCACGTGAGGACCTTCGCGTTGTTCCTTTTCTTTCTGCTTCTGTTTTTCTTCTTTGTTCATCTTTTCGATCTGTTCTTCTTCAGCTTTCGTCAGTTCCTTCTTTGCCTCTGGTTTCTCGATCGGGTTGGTTGACGGGTCGAAGCCGCCGTCCTGGCAGGCATAGGCAGGGTTTTCCGGGAGCACGTCAGAGCCCAAGCCACCCGCAGTCCAGGGGATCGTCGCGTAGATGATCGTGTTGGCGTCGCCTTCGGCCGGGCTGGTCGGGCTGACGGCGGAGTGGTAGCTGCAGAAGCTGTTCTTGTAGCTTGCCGTTTCCGCTTCGATCGACCCGCTGTGGTCAGAGCAGTGACCGGTGAGGCCGCCTTTGTCCAGGCAGACGGTCACGCCGGGCGGCGTCAGCAGGTAGAAGACCGTGCCCGTGCCCTTCTGCAGGCCGTGCTGGGTGATGAACGTTTGAAGCTGTTCCCGCAGCTGCGCGTCGGTGAGGCAGGTCACGGCCCCGATTTTCAGCGGTTCCGGGTCCAAGCAGCCTTCGGCCGGATAGGAGCTGCTGTCGGTGTAGGCGCCGTGGAACGTGGAGCGGTCGGTGGCGGGTACGTTAGTCCGGTCGGTGTACTGAGCATCCACGGCGAAGACGTTGCTCAGCTGGCCGCCCGAAGCGCCGAGGTTCGCCAAGAAGCCGTCGATCAGCCCCCGCCAGTCGCCGTCGTAGAGGTTCTGGGGGTCCCAGTAGATGGCGTACGTGTTGGCGGCGTGCAGCACCCGGTTTCCGCCCGGGTTGTTGAAGGTACTGCCCACCGCTCCGTTGCCGTCAAGCACGGAGGCGCCGTTGCGCGGCTGCGCGCCGTAGCAGGGTTCGCTGACAACGTTGCAGTTCGTCGTCCCTTCAGCGGTCTCCACGCGCGCCTGGGCGGATGTGGCAAGACACAGCAGGCCGAGCGACAGCGTGGCCAGCGCCCCGACCAGGAGCAGCGAGAGCTGCGCAGCGGTGAGCCGTCGGAACGTGCAAGCAAACGGTGCCACGAGCCCATCATCGGCAGGGGAGGACCGATGCCTTAGGCCGGTTGGACGGTGCCCGCCGGCATGCAAGCTTCTCCGCCCGCGCGACGCTTCGGCGACATGGGCCTCGGGCGGGCGGCGTCCCGGGCGGCGGGCGGGTGCCTCTCGGCGGCCGGCGGGGTCTACGCGGCGTAGAGCTGGCGCAGGAGGGCGGCGACCACCGGCGCGGTCTCGCCGAGCGCCGGACAGCAGGTTCCGCGGCCGGGCGGCGTGAGGCCGAACTCGATGTGCGGGCCCGAGGAGATGCCCACGATGCCGCACCCCACCTCGGCCAGCGGCTGGCCGGTCACGACGTGCGTGCCCACGGGCACGAGGGCGGGCTCCGCGTGCCCGTAGTAGACGAACCATCCGGCGTAGGGGCCGCTGTCGATGCGCAGGACCGGTGCGGATGGACCGAAGCCCGAGATTCCCTCCTGCACGACCGTTCCGTTGGTGATCGCGACCTCCACGGCGGCTGGTCCGCAGGCGGCCTGCTGCGTGGCGATGTCCACCCCCTGGTCTTCGCTCCAGGTCTGCGGGCCGAAGGCGAGCGCGCGTGGCTGGATCGGGAACACCCAGCTCCCGCCGCCGCCGCCACCGACGTACGTGGCTCCCTGTTCCAGCGACTGGGCGGTGTTCGCTGTGGGCAGGATGATCCCCTCCTTGCGCGCCTGGGCGACCTCGGCTCGGATTTCCGCGTCCGAGGGAGCCCCTGGCGCGACGTAGCCACCCGCCCCCGAGCTCGCCGCGACCGGGAGCCGGTCGCGCGTGCCGACCTTGCCGGGCACCTCCCGCTGGGCGAGCTTGACGGAGGGTTCGCTCGGCGGGAGTGGAAGCGACCGGGCGGTGCCCGTCTTGGCGGCGGGGGTCTTCGCAGCTCCCTGCGCCGGGGTGCCGCCCGCCGGCGGCGCCTGCCCGGTCGCCGACGCGCCGGGGGCCGCCGCCTGGGCGACGAGCGCAGGCGCGGGCCCGGACGCGCTGTGCGAGACCGCGGACCCGCAGCCGGCGAGCGCGAGCGTCGCAGCGCACAGGCACGCCAGGTGGGTGACAGCGCCTCGAGACCGCATCGGCCGATGTTAGCCGGACGGTCCGCGGCTCTCGCCGGATACGCAGTTGACCGCCCTGACCTGGCGGCGTTCTTCGGATGCCCTTCGACGACCGGGCCGACTACGCTGCACTGATTGAGGAGCGGCGCCCGGCGCCCGGCGCCCGGCGCACAGGAGTCCGCCGAGCGGGGCGAACTGGTGCACAAGAGATGACCGAGCCGGTGCAAGCCGAGGTGCCTATCGAGATCGATGCCGAGGAGGCCGCGGATCGACTCCTGCGCGACCTGCGCAGCTCGCGGCAGGGACTCTCCTCGCGGGAGGCCGAGCGGCGGCTCGCGCAGTACGGGCCGAACGAGCTGCGCCGTCGGGGAGGGCGACAGTGGCCCGGCGAGCTCGCCCGCCAGCTGACGCATCCGTTGGCGCTCCTGCTCTGGGTCGCGGCGGGGCTGTCCTTCGCCGTCGGGAGCCAGAAGATCGGGATCGCGGTCCTGCTCGTGATCTTCCTGAACGCCGCGTTCGCGTTCGTGCAGGAGCTACAGGCCGAGCGCGCGGTCGAGGCGTTGGCCGCGTACCTGCCACAGGAGGTGCGCGTCCTGCGCGATGGACAGCCGGCCCAGGTCAAGGCCGACGGCCTCGTGCCCGGCGATCTCGTGTTGCTGGAGGAGGGAGATCGCGTCGCGGCCGACATGCGCCTGCTCGCCGGAGCGGTCGAGATCGACGTATCGACGCTGACAGGGGAGTCGGTGCCCGTGCTGCGTGCCGCCGAGTTCGTGGACCACGACGTGCCGCGGCTCGCCGCGCGCGACCTGGTGTTCAGCGGCACCAGTTGCACGGGCGGTGAGGCGCGGGGCGTCGTGTTCGCCACCGGGATGCACACCGAGTTGGGCCGTATCGCCGTTCTGTCGGAGCGGGTCAAGGAGGAGCCGAGCCCGCTCGAGCGCCAGGTCCGGCGCGTGGCGTGGCTGATCGCCGGCGTCGCCGTCGCGATGGCGATCGCGTTCATCCCGCTGGCGGTGTTCGGCGCCGGCCTGTCGCTGCAGAACAGCATCGTGTTCGCCGTTGGCCTGCTCGCCGGGAACGTCCCGGAGGGGCTTCTGCCAGTGATCACCCTCGCGCTGGCGGTGGCGGTCCGCGCGCTCGCGCGGCGCGGAGCCCTCGTCAAGCGGCTCAGCGCAGTCGAGACGCTGGGCTCGACCGACGTCATCTGCACGGATAAGACCGGAACGCTGACCGAGAACCGCATGCGCCCGGTCGGGGTCTGGACCCCCGCCGCCGAGATCGCCTTCGGCGGCGAGGGAGAGGCCCTCGCGCCGGGGACCCCCTCTGCGGCGGTCGCGGGCCTCGCGCTGCGGGCGCTCGCCGAGGGCGCCGCCGCGTGCAACAGCGCTCGCCTGGAGCCCGGCGGCCGGCACAGCGGCGATCCCACCGAGGTCGCTCTCCTGAAGGCGGCGCGGGCGCTCGGCGCCGATGTCGACCCCGAGCGGCGCGAGCGTCGGCGCATCCACCAGTACAACTTCGACGCGCAGCTCAAGCTGATGTCCACATTGGATCTGGACGGTCCGGGTGCGACGCTGCATACGAAGGGTGCTCCGGAGTCGGTACTTTCGCGCTGCACCGCCGCGCTGTCGGCGACCGGCGAGCCTGTGCCCCTCGATCAGCAGGGGCGCGAGCGGATCGCGCGCCGGGTTGAGGGCTTCGCCAGGCAGGGCCTGCGGGTGCTGGCGCTCGCCCGCCGGTCGCTTCAGGGCGGCGAGGGGGCCCCGGCTCGGGACGACGCCGAGCAGGGCCTGTCATTCGTCGGGCTGGTGACGATGCTCGACCCGCCACGTGCGGAGGTCCCGCAGGCCGTGGCGAGGTGTCACGGCGCCGGGATCCGGATCGTGGTGATCACCGGCGACCACCCGCTGACCGCGGCGGCGATCGCCCGTCAGGTCGGCATCGGCGGGGATGAGCCCAGGGTGGTGGACGCCAGCGGGATCGACCACACGCACGAGCGCGAGCTAGAGGAGCTGCTGTCGGCTGAGCGGGAGCCGATCTTCGCCCGCGCCTCTCCTGAGGCCAAGCTGCAGATCGCCGAGGCACTGCGGACCCTGGGTCACGTCGTCTCGATGACCGGCGACGGGGTCAACGACGCGCCGGCCCTCCGCCGCGCAGACATCGGGGTGGGGATGGGGCTCGCTGGCACCGACGTGGCGCGGGAGGCGTCGACGATGGTGCTGACCGACGACAACTTCGCCACGATCGCCGTGGCGGTCGAAGCGGGCCGGCAGGTCTACGACAACGTCCGCAAGTTCATCCAGTACATCTTCGCCCACGCCACGCCGGAGGTGGCGCCATTCCTCGTCTTTGCGCTCGCAGGCGGCGCCATACCGCTTCCCCTGACCGTCATGCAGCTCCTGGCGTTCGACGTCGGCAGCGAGACGCTGCCTTCGCTGGCGCTGGGCCGGGACCCGATCGAGCCCGGCGCCATGGAGCGACCCCCGCGTCCGCCCTCCGAGGGGGTTATTCAGCCCCCGATGCTGGTTCGCGCCTGGCTGTTCCTCGGGGTGATGGTCGCCGTGCTCTCGCTGGCCGGCTTCTTCTACGTCCTCACACAGGCAGGATGGGCCCCCGGCGACCCAGTCGGCGAACACTCCCCGCTGCACCACGCCTACCTGCAGGCCACGACGATGACCTTCATGGGGATGATCGCCGGTCAGATCGGCACCGCGTTCGCCGTCCGAACCAGGCGCGCGTCACTTCTATCAATCGGCGTCTTCAGCAACCGCTATCTGCTCCTGGCCATCTTCGCCGAGCTGCTGCTGGCCGCGGTCTTCGTCTACGCGCCTCCGCTGCAGGAACTGCTGGGAACGGCCGCGCTGCCCCCGTACTACCTTGCGTTGCTGATCCCCTATCCCTTCATCGTCTGGGGAGCCGACGAGCTGCGGCGCTGGCTGGTCCGCCGCCACACGGTGCCAAGCGCCGAGCTCGCGGTCGCTTGAGCCGGGGCAGCCGTCCCGGCTGCTTCCGCTAGGCCTCGCGCGGGAGCACGCGCTCGACCTCGACCGCCTCGCCGGAGCCCGTGTCCGGATAGACGACGATGACCGTCGGCGGCCCTCCGAACCAGGCGCTCGTCTCGCCCTCGCCGACGTACTCCGCGGCCCGCTCCGAGCCGTCGCCCTGCACCACCCATACCGGCTGGCCCTTGTGGAAGAGGCTGTCCCCGATGTCGGTCATCGAGGTCGACCGGGCCGCGCGCGGCGCTGCGGCGCTGCGGCGGGTGCTGGGGGCTCGGCAACGGTGGGGGTGCGGGGCCGTCGGCCAGCTTCAAGGCAGCCCTGCGGCTCGCGGTTCGGGGATGTTCGGGCGGGTTCAGGGCGGTCAGGCATCTCGCTTGCGCTCCCGGGGATCGGTGGCATCCCCCGGCCGGGCAGGGCGACCGGCATCGTACAAGCTGTCAGGTCGGTCGGCGAGCACGATCATCGAGCGGCTCGTGCGAGGCCTTCGGCAGCGGGCGGTTCCCGGCGGGCAGCCGGCACGCGATACTGCCGTGTCTGAGATGTCCGTGAACCCCGCGTGAGAGTCGAGCGACCGTGCGCCATGGCCTCGCCACGCCCTGCGCCTGCGCGCTGATCACGCTCGCGGGCTGCGGAGCTGCGGGGCATAGCGAGCCGGCGCCGACGCGGCCGCAGTTCATCGCACGGGCCGATGCGATCTGCGCCTTCGAACAACAGAAGCTTCGCCGCGCCGCGGTCTTCGAGCGGGCGCCGCTCGTTGCATTCGCCACGAACCCCCGGTTGATCCGCGAGGCGGTTGCGATCCGCGAACTGGTCAACGCCAAACTCGAAGCGCTGCGGAAGCCGAAAGGCGAAGCCGCGCGCATCGCCACCTGGCTGACCGCTCGAACCGTGGCCACGACGCTCGCGCACGACGTAGCCGAAGCGCCCGTAGACGAATACCCACGGGCCACGAGGGAGGTGGAGGAAGCGTTGAGCAGGGCGCGCGCGGCCGCGAGTGCCCTGAGTCGGCGCTATGGCTTCAAGATCTGCGACACCACGGAATGAGACGCCGCACGCCGGCGCAGTCGCTCACGGGAGAAGGCCACCTGCTCCCGCCAAACCCTTCGGATCCACGACCGCCGAGGAGCTCGGCTTGACCTGGACCACGGGCACCGGCAGGGCGGCGATGTGGGCGATCAGCTGATCCCACTGGCTGCTGTC
>Ga0209048_10000842_pt1 | contig 32634 bp, 32 predicted proteins | sample FrelakmetCRP12CR_FD_187146 | JGI IMG/M metagenome (GOLD analysis project Ga0209048, IMG submission 187146) | Freshwater lake sediment microbial communities from the University of Notre Dame, USA, for methane emissions studies - CRP12 CR (SPAdes)... | ecosystem: Environmental > Aquatic >...
TTTGCCTCAGACTCCAAAATACCCGGCAAGGGGGGGTGGTATTGGGATATCCCCTGCCAATATAAAGTGTTGGATCCCATGCGTACCGTTGATCCAAACCCTGATTACATAACATTTTACACAATAAGGCAGGATATGAAGGTCGAAGAGAATGGAGATGCGAAAATTATTAAAGGTTCTGATCCAGCTGGAATAAATGAGGCGAAATATGGCGCTTTAAATGAAAAAGATTCTCGGTTTTAAACATAGGTCATACGTTGAAACTGCGGCAGATTCAGGATTCGGTATTTCCATTTTTGATCGGCATCTGTGCGTCAGAGGAAAAGGCGGACGAATATGAGTTTAGATACCACAAAGAAGCAGGTCACGGAGCATCTGGCTGCTTTCCGCGAGACAGGGGAGATAAATGAGCTTAATAGTGCGTCAAACCTGATCGAATGCATTGAGGTGCATGGCCTCCCGGTGTACGAGGAACGGCAGGCAGCCCGCACCGCCAAGCTGGAACTTTGGTTGATGCTGTTTGACGCCATCGACTCGGCCAAGGATCCGGAGTTCGACCCCGAGGATGTGCCATCGTCCAGAGTCATGGTCCCGCCGGACACCCCCATGAAGCCGGGCTGGCTCGTTGTCTCGCCGGAAGGGATTGCAGATCCCGCAGACCGGAAAAAATACGACGAGGCAGTTGCCGCCAACGCTGCCAAGACGAAGAAATACTCTTTCCAGAAGCAACTTCGGCAGCTGGACGCGCAGTTGACCACCCGAGCCGACAAATGTATTGGAACGATAACCCTGAGATCGCCGCATTATCTGAAGGAAATGTCAGCGGCAATAAACGAGCATGTTCACAATGCCGAACGGTCCGCCCACCTCCGTTCCTTGGTTACCCCGCAGGACATCATGGTGGATTACAGATAATTTAGCAGACGCCGAAGCGCTTGGGCATCATGAATCCAAGACCACCATACCATGCTATTTCCCCAGCCTTTCCAACACAAACCTCGCCTGCCTGTCATCCGGCGACAGTCAAAGCGCCTCACTAAGAGCCGTTTTTGCCCCCTGTTCATCTCCTTGTTCGTAGGCAAGCATACCCCCCCAGGGATTTCCACAAAAGCGGGTCCTGGGGGAATTTTGCCGTACCCTCCCTGAACAAGGTCAGCGCCTTCTATGATGAGCATTGCGAGAAGCAGTCTGGATTTTTTCTGCCGGCGGTGGATGAGTTGGTCGAGGAATTTTTCAGACCTGGGGACCTTGATGAAAGTCTTGCCAGGGTGTCCTGCCCAATCCTGAGTGGCGGGGAAGTGGTTTTTGCAGCGTTTTTTTATGATGTTACCTTCGCACCGTTTGCTTTGTTTCCTTTCTTTATGACAATGAGTGGCGCTTGCACCTCGACATGAATCCATTCTCTTTCAAGTTCCCGATCAGGCTCAAGCTCAGGATACTGCATGGCAACCACTCTCTATGAAGGCTCGGAGTGATCCGGGCTTTTTGTGCTTGGTGGAGTGCATTTTCGTCTTGGCTGTTGGGGATAGTGTTGGGGACACACTTAAAGCACATGAGAGAAGGCAAGTTCAAAGCACCTTTAGCCTGGTAGTCCCAACGGGGTTCGAACCCGTGTCTCTGGCGTGAGAGGCCAGTATCCTAGGCCACTAGACGATGGGACCATTTCTGGCTGGGGGACTAGGATTCGAACCTAGATAGGCAGATCCAGAGTCTGCAGTCCTACCGTTGAACGATCCCCCAACAGCGCTGGGAAACTACTAGAATTTTGCACCCGAGTCAAGTACAAAGCTCAGCAAGCCTGGCATGCCACTTAATGCTTTCCGGAAGGGAACGCTTGTTTCACTCGCATGGTTTCTATAGAATAGTATATAAGGATCTATCTGCGGGCTGGATGCTTGGACCACCCACTGAAGGCGCTTTCCTTCCCCGCAGTTTGGTTTGCGCCAAGAACAAAGGGAATCGATGCGCGAAGACACCGAGACTACGGAGATCAGCGAAAGCAAATCCCCCTATCCTCTTCCTGTTGCTTCAGGAAGCGAGTCCCATTTCTTTGATTTGGAGCACTATCGCTCGCGCATGGCCAAGTATCTTGATCTTCATAATCAAGAGAACCGTGTTTTTTTCCATGCCCTCGAATTTGCCGATCAACTCCACAGAGGTCAGCGGCGTAGGTCCGGCGCTCCCTACATCAGCCATCCATGCGCAGTGGCCGAAATTCTTGCTCGGGAACTGAGATTCAAAGACCCCCATCTGCTCGCCGCCGCTCTGCTTCATGATGTGGTTGAGGACGTACCGGAAATCACTCTAGAAGATATTCGAGGTGAGTTCGGTGATGCGGTTGTGGAACTGGTCGACGGGTGCACGAAGTTGACCCGTCATCACCTGGACCGTGCCACCCTGAAGGACCTCACGCACAGCAAGATTTTCTTGAGCGCGAGCAGGCGTTTGGGAGTGCTCGTGATCAAGCTTGCCGACCGCCTGCACAATCTGCGCACGCTTCATCACTTGCCCCAGGCTAAGCGGCAGCGTATTGCCCAGGAGACCATCGAAGTATACGCCCCCATCGCCGGAAAGTTTAATATTTTCCCGCTCAAACGTGAGCTCTACCACCTGGCCCTTTCTTACCTCTATCCCCGAAAGAGCAAGAAGATCCTTCAGTTTATCCACTCTCTTCGCAGCTCACCCGAGTTCCAGGAAATTGTGCAAACCCTTCAGGAAGCATTTGCAAAAGCATCCTGTCCGATAAGCTTGCGGCCTCGCCCCAAGGGTCTGGGCAGCTACTATGATCCAATCAAACGCACTCTGGATATCGCCAATGTCGAGAATAGCATAGATTTCGCCGTTCTCCTGCACGCCGAAGACGTGGTAAGCTGCTATACCGCATTGGGGATTGTCAACACGACATTTTCTCCCATTCCGAGAAGCCTCAGAGATTTTATTGCCAGTCCGAAGAATACCGGCTACCGAAGCTTGCACGTCCGTATTCATTCCGGAGGCCACAACTATTTGATCAAGATCCGCACCCGCAGTATGGATGAATGGGCCACATTTGGCATTCTTACTGAATGGAGTGCGCAAAAACCGTTAAGCGATGAGCATTGGCAGGAGATCAGCGAGTTGCTGCGAACGATCGGCGAATACGGTGGAGCGGGGCCACAACGCAAGGCTTTGATTCGCCTCTCCGAAGCGGAAGAGATTTTCGTATATTCCCCTAAGGGTGATATCTATTACCTGCCGAAGCGGAGCATCGTACTTGATTTTGCTTACCGGGTTCACTCCGAATTGGGGGATTACTGTAGCGGTGCGATGCTCAATAATGAATGGGTCCATCCAACCCATATTCTCAAAGACGGGGATTCGGTTGAAATCCTCACCTCTTCCGAACCTCTTGACGTCGATCCGGATCTTGAGAATCTCTGCAAGACCCCCAAGTCCCGTTCGGCGATCAACAAAAAGCTTCACCAAAAGCGGCTGAGCTACGCTCAACAAGTTGGGGAAGAGATTCTGTTTCAGGAGTTATGCCGACATGGTTTGTCTGAAGATCTTCTGTCCGGGGAGGACATTCATTTCGTTCTAGAATTCCTCAATCTGAAAGATCTGCCGGAACTTCTTGCTCGGGTGGGGCAGGATCTCCTTTCACCGCATCTCATCCTGTACTACCTGGGACCACCCTCGCGGGGGTCTCATGAGTCGGCAGATCACAGGGCGATCAAGTCGCTTCCCTTTGAGAGAAATATGCTTTCCGTTTCCGAACTCGACAAGGCAATCCACAAATTTGCCCGATGCTGTAACCCCTATCCCGGTCAAGATCAACTTGTCGCTATCTTGAGTGAGCGCGGGATAACCTTCCATCGTGGAGATTGTATTGATTTGCTCCAGAAACACGACCTTGAACCGCAACAGTTTCTGGACGTAAACTGGAACAAAGATGCGGTTTGGCAACATCCGCTGATATTTCATGTACACGTTCTTCTGGAAACACTCCATTCATTGGTGCCGGCTCTCGCTCGTGCTCCGTCCAACATCTTCATTCAGAGTCTTGAAAGTTTCATAGACAAGCATGATCAACCCATGGTGAGCTTGACAGTGAAACTCAAGGACTTCTCAGAGGCTCAGCGCTTCTTTGCATGTCTTCCTATTAACCGTGCTTCAATCGAAGATTACGGACGGGAGGATGGGCTCAAAAGATTTCAGGCCGGCGGTCCGGAGTAGACTTGTTGAGCCCGCTCAGGTGGGAAAACACCAAGTGAACTTAGCGACTGACGAGAAAAAAGGCAAATTACTATCCAGATGAACTTAATGAAGGGCATGGCGACCGTGAACATCTTTAAAAACCTTCATGGCGAGAATACGCAGGTCCTCCCCGTTGAGCCCTGCAATCTCGGTGAGCAGAAACTGAATCCATATCCCGCAGAAGAAGCTCAACATCTTTTCCTCGTTAGCGAAGACCTCGTCTCGTAGGTTTTCATCCTGAACCGCTTCAAAAGCCAGGGACATGATTCCCGTTCGAAGCTCTCCTTCACCGTAGTACTGGATTGCGAGGCCATGAAGATGACTCATCTCATTGCTGCGGGATACAATCTCTCTTGCCTTTTCACAGGCGCCGATCCACCGCAGACGCTCTTTCGACAAGTTACAACCTCCTTTTGCAGGCATCTCAACCTTGCTTTTTCACTTATTTCGATTATCTTTTATAGCCTAAATCAAATGGCGTTGGAAACTACCGACCCACGGAAATAGAGGGGTCAGGTCTTGACATGTGACAGCGGAGACTGTCACATGTCAAGACCTGACCCCCAAAGAATAGCCAATGCGGTGTCTTTTGTATCTGATTATCGACCAGGCATGGTCTGTTCCAGAAAGGAGTGTTAATGAGAGTTCAAAGAGTTAAATCTGAGATGGTCCGGTTTAGTTGCTATGTGATCCTCATCTCGATGGTTCTGCTTTTTTCGGGCACAAGGGCTTCCGAGGCTGCTTCTCCGAGCCTTGGACAGCAAGGACCACCTTCGTTTGCTGACTTAGCCGAACGGGTCAACCATGCGGTCGTCAATATCTCCACCACGCAAGTCCTTAAAGAAAATCCCATGCAACCTCACATCGGCCCGAATTCGCCCTTTCGTGATTTTTTTGGTGACGAATTCTTCAAGCGATTTTTCGGAGATGGGTCTCAGGGCCAGTTGAAGACCCACGCACTGGGGTCCGGATTTGTCATCGAAGGCGAAGGACTCATCCTTACCAACAACCACGTCGTTGAAAAGGCAGACGAAATCAAAATAAAGACGGAAACGGGCAAGGAGTATGACGCCAAGGTTGTTGCTCGTGATCCCAAAACGGACATTGCCTTGATCAAGGTCTCTGCCGGCGCTGACTTTCCTAGGCCCGCGCAACTGGGAGATTCGAACTCTATCCGCGTAGGCGACTGGGTAATGGCTTCCGGTAATCCCTTTGGGCTGGGACATACAGTCACATCCGGCATCATCAGTGCTAAGGGGCGCGTCATCGGGGCAGGACCTTATGACGATTTCCTCCAGACCGATGCCGCGATTAACCCCGGCAACAGCGGCGGGCCTCTGTTCAATATGAATGGAGAGGTGGTGGGCATCAACACCGCCATTGTAGCACAAGGCCAGGGAATCGGCTTCGCCATACCCATAAACCTCGCAAAGGAAATTCTCCCTCAACTCAAGTCCGGCAAAGTGACCCGGGGCTGGCTTGGAGTGATAATCCAGGATATTACTCCGGAACTGGCCGAGTCTTTCGGCATCAAACAGACCAAAGGGGTGCTGGTTGGCGACGTAGTTCAGGACGGCCCTGCGGACAAAGCCGGCCTCAAGAGAGGTGACGTGGTCACGGCATTGAACGGCAAGGATGTTGACAACGCTCACACCCTGTCCCGACTTGTGGCCTCAACCTCACCGAACACTCAGGTCACAGTGCAAATCATTCGTGACGGTAAGAGCAAAGATATCAAAGCAACCATTGGGACCATGCCCGATGAAGGCACTGAAGCACCTTTACCCACCAAAGAAAGCGCCTGGGGACTGACGGTGCAGAATCTCACGGCGGAGCTGGCACAACGCTTCGGATGGGATCAGAATGAACACGGCGTGGTCATTTCCGAGATTAAACCAGGGAGCCCTGCCGGCGACGCAAAACTGCGCCCCGGAGATTTGGTCAAGGAAGTGAACCGCCAAAAAATTCAGAACGTTAGGGACTACAACCAGGCTTTACAGAAGACCAAAAAGGGAGAAAGCCTCTTGCTGTTGATCAAACGCGGATCCAACACGTTTTTCGTCGCCTTGAAGGGCGCTCCCTAGCATCTTCTCCACATGAGTGAGGGAAGAGGAAAAGAGTTTCCAGATTTATGGAACCCACAACAAGTGGTCTCAGTTTCCTGGTGGAAACCTCGCCGGAAGCAATGCGACGGGAGAAGGAAAAGGCCCGAGCACTCCGTAAATCACAGTGGTGGCAACGCAAGCTGGCCAAAGGGGAGTGTCATTATTGCAGGAGGAAGGTTGTTCCCTCAGATTTGACTATGGATCACATCGTACCGGTAGTACGGGGCGGACGGTCCACTCGAGGCAATGTGGTTCCTGCCTGCGAAGCATGCAATAGCCGAAAGAAATACCTACTCCTCGTGGAATGGGAGGAATACCTCGAAGGGCTCACCAATTCAACGTCCTCCGGGGATTCCCCCGAATGATCGGCAGAAGAGGGAATGACACATGAAGGACTGCAAAGAGTGTGAGTTAGCCATATATTGTTACTCGGAATCGAGCACGTGGATATTTCGGACGAAGGAGGAAATGGTTGAAAAGCAGCAGACGATTACCAAATGCCCGGTGCACAGGGAGTTCACCCAACCGAGCGTGGAATTTCCGACCTCACCAAAAGGAGCTTGACAAAACCCCGTTCTTTTGGCTTCTTGAAGCGGCTTTTGAATGAGACTTCAATCTTTTGTCTTATCGGTGTTTCTTCGTGTGACTTCGTGTATAATTTTAATGGACCAAAAGGATGGAACAGGCTGTGAAAATATCAAAACATCGTGACGCTACCGGCTGCGGGAGCGTACCAAGAATGGCCAAAATCTTTTGTGCTATGGCATTGGTTGCCTTTGTTTCTCTTAATTGGGTAGTTTCTGTTCAAGGCTCTTCATCCGCTGAGCAGAACATGCCCCGGACCCTGGTTGCTGCCGCCGATAACCAAAACACCCCCCCCAAAGGAACTGTTCCTGAAAAGAAAGCCGCGGAACCTGAGAAACTAGCCAAACAGTCTCTCGCAGACAAGATTGCCCCTCCCCATGATTCGGCTGAGAAGTTTGTCCAGTTCATGAAAGAAAACAGGAAAGAGGACCCGAGTTTTCTGGAACAGCGCTATAACCGCTACCTGGCGGTGGTGGAGAACAAAGACTTGTGGCGCGAAAAGGAGAGTCGAGCTTTCCTGCTTACGCCCAGAGAAAAGTTTTGCCGCAAATGGAACCTCAAAAGGGCCTACGATCATGCCTTCCTGGATATCAAATATGGCGTGACCATCTCCGGTCCCCACCTCGTCAGCAGGATGACCTCCGCCCTCGATGTTCAGCCCGGCGACAAGGTGCTTGAAATTGGAACCGGTTCCGGCTACCAGTCAGCCGTGATTTCATATCTCACAGATCAGGTGTACACCATTGAAATCATAGAGAAGCTCGCTGAAGAGACAAACCAGCTCTACAAGGATCTCGCGGCCTCCGGATACCCCGAGTATGACAACATCAAGCGGAAGGCAGACGACGGATATTATGGTTGGGAAGAGTATGGACCATTCGACAAGATTATTGTCACCTGCGGCATCGATCATATCCCTCCCCCGCTCCTCAAACAGTTGAAGGTCGGCGGCTCCATGGTCATCCCCGTCGGTCCTCCGGGCGCTCAAATCGTTATGAAAGTGACCAAGAATACGGATCAGGATGGAAACGTGGTGATCGCCCGTGAAGACATCTACCACGGCCAGAGGAAGGTGCCGTTTGTCCCGTTCACCAAGAAGGGAGGCGGGACCCACTTTAACAAATGATGAATCCAGCTAATCCCATAGAACGGGGTTCAATTCCTGCTTCAACCTATCTGGCTGTTGCTTTTGTATCAGGGTCGATTCTCGCCTACGAACTGTTCATCATGCGCGTGTTCGCGATCGGTGGCTGGTCTCACTTTGGCTCAACCGTCATCAGCATCGCGATGTTCGGGTTCGGAGTCTTCAGCACCGCCCTTTGTATCTGGAAGAACTTCTTTGCAAAAACGCTGATCTTCTGGATCAACTTTGCGCTCCTGCTGCTCGGACCAGTCATGCTGGCCGTCAACTCCCTGGCACAGGAGGTCCCTTTCAACCCGATTTTTCTGGTTTCCGATCCGAGCCAGAAATATTATCTCGCCTCCTACTTCCTCCTGTACTTTATCCCTTTCATCCTCGGTGCAATGTTTCTGGGCCTGTTCTTTTTGATGGGGCAAGCCCATTTCGGTAAGGCCTACTTTGCCAATATGACGGGTTCCGGACTTGGGTGTCTGGTTGTGTTTGCAGGCATGTATTGTTTGCTGCCCGAACACTTGTTTCTTATTCCTCTCGCCCTATGGTTTACGGGAGCCGCCTTCTGGTTCGCCAGTCAGCACCAGGCCAAGCTCATCCCCGTTCTGATCGTATCCGCTGTTTTGTCACTGATCATGGGTTGGCAATTTAACCAGATCAATATCTCTCCCTATAAGGGTGTCAGTTACGCCAGAAACTTCCCGGACGCCAAAAGAGTCTACGAGGCAGCGAGTCCGTTCGGATATCTCGAGGTCTATTCCAGCTCCTATTTCCATTTCGCTCCGGGGCTAAGTGATACCGCCACGTTGTACCTGGACAAGATGCCTGAAAACGCTTACCTCGGGATGTATATTGACGGCGACGGCCCCATTGGGATCATGAAAAGTCTGGCTGAAGATGAACTGGAGTATGTGAAATTCCTTCCGCTCTCCATGCCCTACCTCTTGAAACCACACCCCGATGTGCTCGTGATCCAGTTCGGTGGGGGGATATCCACCAACATGGCGCTCCTTCTAGGGGCCGATAATGTCACCGTGGCCGAGGGCAACCCCATGATTATCGACGCGGTGAAGGACAAGAACTTCATCGCCAACTTCACCGGCAATATTCTTCAAAATCCGAGGGTCCACCTCATACCCAGTGACGGCAGAATCTATGTAAGAGAAGCCAAGAAACACTTCGACATCATCGACCTTAGCCTGGCTGATTCGACGGGTCTTTCTATGCCCGGTGGTTCCTCGATCCATGAGACGTATACCTACACTCAGGAAACCTTCCTTGCATGCATGCATGCTCTGGCAAAGAACGGCATACTTTCGGTTACCGTTTGGAACAAGGAGGACCCCCCGAAATCTACGATGAAGCTCATGGCCACTCTGGTCACTGCTGCTCTTGAAGCTGGTTCGCAAGATATCTCCCGGGACTTTTTCATCGCCCATACCTACCTCTCCTCCTTTTCCGTGCTTTACAAAAAGGGCGGTTTCTCGGACGAGGAGGTTCAAAAGCTCATAAGATATTGTAAGCGGACAAGCTTCGAAATAGTCTACGCTCCAGGGCAGCAACCTGCCGAGGGAGACCTTGACAAGGTTTTCGAAGCCTACCGGAATCTCTACTTTGCACCCCAGACAGATGAACTCTCGGAAACCGGCGTTGATATGTCCATGGGCTACCTCTACCGCCTCGTGGCAAGCCGTCTTATTGCAGGTGACTTGCAGACGGTCGAAAAGGGTTATGTCTTTAACGATGAACCGCTCACCAATGAACGCCCCTACTTTGCTGGCTACCTGAAAATCCCGGACATCCCTAAATTCATCGACAAGTTGGAAGCCATTTCCGATGAATGGGGGTACCTCTTGCTCTGGGCTACACTATTCCTGTCGGTTTTCTTCGGTTTTGTCCTCATGCTGCTGCCCATGATCTTCGGATGGCGAGCCTTCTTCCAGCGGCATCGCGGGAAGCCGGGAGTCATTGTCTATTTCCTCTGTTTGGGTATTGGTTACATCTTCGTCGAAATTGCCATGATCAGTAAGTACATCCTCTGTCTTGGCAATGCCACGGTGTCGGTGGCCATACTGGTCACGGGAATGCTCTTGTTTTCCGGCCTGGGCAGTTACCTGTCAGCCCGGTTTGTACCCATGGCCGGGCGGGCGGTCGTGGTCGTCTGTTCGTCGATCACGGTGGTTCTCTTGCTTTATTCGGTCTACATCGATCGTATTTTGGGTCTGGTCGGGTTATGGCCCTATGGGGCGAAGATCGTTTTTTGTCTGGCCCTCCTGTTTCCCCTTGCACTTCTGATGGGATTCCCATTTGCCCTCGGCATGTCCACACTTTCCCGGCTGAAGAAGGAACACTTCTTTGTGTGGGCATGGGGAATCAACGGATCGTTTTCGGTTGTCGGCTCCGTGCTGGTGCCAATCATCTCGGTCAGTCTGGGAATATCCACTGTCATCGTGATAGCCGCCATTATCTATCTCGCCGCCCTACCCTCTTTTTTCAACCTCCAGGTTCCCGATGCATAGACGATAGTGGTTAGTGGTTAGTGACTAGCTGAGAGCTAAAACCTGTGTTCAAAGCAAACACCTCTTTTTTGTTTGATCTTGCGATCATCGTCGGCCTCCTCATGACCATCGGTGTTTGCATTAATCTCGCATCGCCGGAACAGGCAGAAGCAGGCCCTTCGAAAGAGAAGCAACTCCCGCAGGTTTCCCAAGAACATCCATCCAAAACTGCATGCCCCGGCGAGGCATCACCGGCGAAAAAAAAAGACAGGTCACGGGTAGTCAATACTACTACTCAGCGCTCAACACCAAGCTCTCAGCACCAGGTCATATCCAAGGCAACTAAAAAGCCTCCAAGCGCCCCGGCCGTCAAATATCACGGGACCTTTGTAGAAACACTAAAATCAGCCCCCTTTCCCTATTCCGGCAAAGATGTCGACCCTAATTTCTTTGACTTTGTGGATCCCAAAACGGGCGATCGATTTCGCACTACCCGTACTCTCGAGCGCCTGTCAGAGAAGGACCATTACCGCGACAGCAGTGTCCTTTTCCATGTGCCAAGCCAGTTCAATCCCAAGAAACCCTTTACCTATGTGGTCTTCTTTCATGGCAACCGAACCGAGGTCCAGCAGTTCATGAAGGATTACCGGCTCGCTGAGCAAATCGCCAGCTCCCGGAAAAATGTTATCCTGGTGCTGCCGCAGCTTGCCAAGAACGCAGCCGATTCCAGTCCCGGCAAGTTCTCGAAAACAAACGTTTTCAAGGCTTTCATGCTGGAAGTTGCCCACGTTTTGACGTCAAAGCTGGGCAAGAAGTATCTGAAGCAATTGGAGCAGGCCCCTATCATCCTTGCTGCATTCAGTGGGGGCTACAAGCCCCTTGCCTGCAGCCTCGACAGAGGTGGTGCGGATTCGCGAATCAAAGGGGTCTTGCTCTTGGACGCACTCTATGAAGATCTTTACATATTCGGGAAGTGGATTTTACATAATGTCAGCGGAGGGTTCTTCATAAATATATTTACCGAAGATTCAGCCTGCGAAGAGAAGACCAGAATCCTGATCCAGTTTCTGCATGAACATCGTCTCCCATTCAAGGAAGAGTGGCCCAAAGGCTTGAAGAAGAGGGAGATTTGCCTGATCCGTAGCCCTCATGATCACCTGCAGGTGCCCCTCGTGGGTCCACCCCTGGAGCCCCTTGCAGAACTGTTGCGGAACCTGAGGAATTGAATCAGGAAATCCCCCTGATGTGGGGACGCGGAGGTAGGGGGGATGCGGGGACGCGGGGATGGGGCGCGAACCATCATGTTCACACCCCATCGCGAACTGCCATGCTTTGCCAGGCCAGTCGTTATTGCGACTCTTTCTTGCGACGCCTGGTAACCGGTTTGGGTCCTTTTCCCGGAACGGTTTCCGCCGGAACCCGCATCGCTTCCTGGAGTGCCAGTTCCTTCTTCAGCTTTCTTTCTTCTTGAAATTTAAGCAGCTTTTCGGGCAATCCCCGCTTTTTGGCCGCTTTGCTGCGGGCCTTGGACAAGGCTTTCGCCGACAACGACTGTCTGAGTGGAAAACCATATTTGTGCTTGTAGTCTCTAATGCTCAGGCTATGGGAACTGAGATGCTTGGCGGTCAGTTGCCGCATTTCAGCACCGCACTCCAGGCATATGACTTTATCTTCCTGGATTGACCCCCTGGGATCGATCTTCCCTGGAACCGCCTCTTCAGGAAGAGCTTCTTCGGATGGTTTGGCAACTTCCAGAGGCATCCCTTCCGTTTCTGATTTCTGCATGTCCCGAAGGGCACTAAACACCAGCTTTAATGATGACACGATCTCCTCAGTAGCGAGTTGATTTGTGGTCACCTGTGCCTGTACAATCTCAGCGGCAATTTCTAATAGTTTTTTCGCCATAAGCAGTCTCCAATGCAATGATAAATTGTTCTGGTCTTTACGCCTGGAACTGAACATAGAATCATGAAAACCAGGCCTGTTCATCGCCATCTAATTACTCAAACACTTCTATTTGTAATCCACAATTTGGAAGATTCATAGTACATTTACGCTCTTCCTACAACTTTTATTTGGCTAAGGTGAATATTTTTTCCTTCGATCGATTCTTTAAGCTACTGCCCGATCATGACATCAACCCTCTTGACCCAATGTTGAGAGTCGATCATCGAATTAAAATTTCACATTGCTGTCCTTCTAGAATTTTCAAATGTTCACTGTTCATTTGCTTTATAAGTGTTATAAGATTCTGCAGCAGGCAAAGAGGAAGGGAATCTCGGAAGGCTTATGATGGGTTGACGAGGTCTGCACTTCGAGCATGAGAAACTGCCATGAATGGAAATGGACTCTCATGATCATGCAACCCGGATAGGTAAACTCAATATAGCTCCACACAAAGGCATGTCAGAAACCCCTACGTCACCACGGCGAAAGCCGGGGGCAAGGATATTGCGCATAACCTGGATTCCGGCTTCCGCCAAAATGACGAGTGATGAGGATATTGGTCAGCCTATTGTGTGGACGTTTACTCAGTATTAGTGCAGGACTGAAGGACACTGGAATTTGGCTCTGATCTTCTGATATGTTTGAAGGGAGCAAGTCGGTTCGAAAGGAGGTGAGGATTACTCGTAGATATCTTAGGCTAAGAGTTAAGAGGTCCTCTTTATTCTATCAGCAGCGAGGGATCACAATGCATAGGTTTATCACGATGACCATTACCCTGGTTTTGTTGGGATTGTTGTGTACTTCCAACCAGTCATCGGCTGGTAGCGGGGAAGCCATGTTTGAATCTCTAAAATGTGGCGCATGTCATAAGCCCGACCAGAAAGCCGCAGCAATTCCTCTGAAAGAGATCGCCAAAGCATACCAGGATCAGGCGAATTTGGTCACTTACTTCAAAGGTGAGAGCCCCATGATCATCGAGTCTACCAAGGTCGGCATGATGAAGGGCCAATTGAAAAACCTGGCGGCACTGCCGGACGAAGACAAGAAGGCCCTGGCGGACTACATTTTGAGCTTCAAATAGATTTCGCCTTCCTCTTCATTCTGACTTCTGGCTTCTGACTTCTGTATTCTCATATGCAAACTTCAAAAGCGTTACGGTAAGCCAGTCTTCAATCGTTTCCCTGGATTGGATTCGAAAAACAGGAGGGAGGTGAACCTTCAGTTTATCCCACTGTTTTTCTAGGAATCCACTCAATATTACCCACCGGTAGTCAAGCCAATCGTTCCTTGCCAGCAGTTGCATTAAGCTGGGCCATTCCAGGTTCATTATGAGGAGGTCCGAGGGCGCTTTTAGAACATTCAAGTCGTCAGCAGCCAGTACTTTCACGAAGTTCTCTACGCCATTGAGAAGGATATTCTTTCGTGCCACCCGAACCGCCAGAGGATTCTTATCAATGGCCAGAACCCTGGAGGCCCCGAGCAGGCGGCATGATATGGCCAGAATCCCCGTTCCTGTTCCCATATCCACAGCACTGCTGATCGGAAATTGCTCGAAGAGTCTGGCAATGGCCAACAGGCAGCCTTTGCTCGAGCCATGCAGACCGGACCCGAAAACCAGGCCGGGGTCAAGCCGTATGACGATTCCCTCACTTCGTTCGGGGGGATGTTCGAATCCCGGGCGCATTTCGATGATAAAGGGGCCTATCTCCACTCTCTCAGCACTCACCTGCTGCCACTTGTCGTAGTCGAGATGATAGCTCTGTCGCAGCACCCAGCCTCGCTGCTTTTCGAGCCAGCCGGACAAACCCGGACCCGGCTCGCGCTCAAAGAACAGGTAATGGAAAGGTGGTTCCGACCAGATTCCCAGAAAACTGCTCTCCTCGGGTTCACCCAAAGGTAAATGGCTTCCGTGGTATTCATAGACAGTCAACTCCTTCGGGCGTGAGGTTGAAACTTTTATATCAGACTTAACCATCGTGCAAACTCCACAGTTTCTTTGACTTTTTCTCCAAGATGGTCCATTTTGTGTCCGACCTCAAAGGAGCCTCAAGCAGGCTTCCAAAAATTTCCGGAGGAAACCTATGAAGATCGAACAGGTATTAGTCGGACACATGGCCGTCTTCTGCTACGTGGTCTATGATGAAAAGAGCAAGGAAGGTATTTTAATCGACCCTGCAGGAAATGAGCAGCAACTCTTACTTTTTTTGAAGGAAAAAGGAATTACCCTTCGCTATATCGTCAATACCCATGGCCATCCCGACCACACCTGCGGCAACAACCATATTCACGCAGCAACGGGTGCTCTCGTGGTGATGCACGTGCTTGACGATGATTTATTCCAGAAACCCGAATTCTCCGGGTGGGCGCGAATGATGGGGATGGACGCGGCAGCCCCCGCCGATGTGCGCGTCCAGGATGGAGACGAACTGAGTTTTGGCAGCATAACCATGAAATTCATCCACACCCCGGGCCATACTCCGGGAGCGTGCTGCGTCCTGATCGGTAAAAACCTTTTCACCGGCGACACGCTTTTTGTCGGAGCGGTCGGACGTACGGACCTGCCAGGGGCTTCCTTCGATCAACTGATCACATCGCTCCAGACAAAAATCATTACACTCCCACCCGATACCATCGTATGGCCCGGACACGACTATGGTGACCGCCCCCAATCGACGGTGGAGCGCGAAATGAAAACCAATCCATACATCACGGACTTCTTAAATGGATAAGACCACTCCGGATCTGGAGCTCAACTATCATTACTTCTCTTCGGCCTTTGGCTGGGTTCTCGTTGCTGCCGGTTCCAAAGGGATTTGCCTGCTCCATTTCCTTGGCTCCTCCCCTCCTTCGCATGAAGGGTGCGAGACCGTCTTGTCTCAGACCTTTCCTGACACCCCGGTCTTGTTCTATCAACAAAACCCGTTGCTGCACAAGGCGGAAGAGGCAATATTGAAGTATCTTCACGACCGGCAGCCCATGCCTTCTTTCCCCCTCGATGTGCGCAGCGGCACCCCATTCCAGCATCAGGTCTGGAAGGCCCTCTGCAAAATCCCTTTCGGAGAGACGCGCTCCTATCTTCAGGTGGCTCAAGCTATCGGGAAGCCCCAATCCCCTCGAGCCGTCGGCCAGGCCTGCGGGAGGAACTTCATTCCGATACTCATTCCCTGTCACCGTGTTATCTCCGCCGATGGCCGATTGGGCGGCTTCTCCGGCGGTATCCATATCAAACAAGCATTGCTCGGAATTGAACATGCGCCCGGCTTTGCGTAACAGGACTTCTCACCATTGAACCATTTGCTTGCGGCAACGGAGGCTCAACATTGAAAGAGAAGAATTTGAAATTGAAAGATCAGATTGCGGCGCCTTCAGGAAAGCTGGGAATTCTTATTCCTGGCCTTGGCGGAGCGGTGAGCACAACCTTCATCGCCGGAGTGGAACTCGTCCGCAGGGGACTGGCCGAACCTATAGGCTCCCTCACTCAATTGGGAACGATCCGCCTGGGGAAACGTTACGAACACCGGGCGCCGAAAATTCTGGACTTTATCCCACTCGCCTCCCTGAACGATCTGGTGTTCGGAGGCTGGGACCTTTACGAAGCCAACGGCTACGAAGCTGCAATGTACGCTCGTGTGCTTGGCCGCGAGCATCTCGAACCAATAAAGGGTTGTCTTTCCGGCATTCGTCCAATGAAAGCGGTTTTTGACGGCCGTTTCGTGCGTAATCTCGACGGCACCTACGTCAAGCAGAACTTGAATCTGCGTCAGCAGGTCGATGCACTGAAAGAAGATATCCTTCAATTCCGGGGCGATCATGGAGTCGAACGCTGCGTTATGATCTGGGCCGGGAGCACCGAGGTCCATCTCCTCCCGCAGGCTGTCCATCAGTCCTACAACGCTTTGCAGGAAGCCCTTGATCGAAACGACTCCAACATTGCCCCCAGTATGCTGTACGCCTTGGCTGCCATCGAGAGCGGCATTCCCTTCATCAACGGAGCACCCAATCTTACCGTCGACATTCCGGCGTTGATCGAGTTAGCCAGGGAGAAGGACGTTCCCGTTGCCGGAAAGGACTTCAAGACCGGACAAACCCTCATGAAGACCATTCTGGCGCCGGGTCTCAAGGCGCGCATGCTTGGCCTCGAAGGCTGGTATTCCACCAACATTCTCGGCAACAGGGACGGCTTGGTGCTGGACGACAAAGATTCATTCCGAACCAAGGAGGAAAGCAAACTCGCGGTCCTGGAATACATCCTGCAACCTCACCTCTACCCTACCCTCTACAAGAACTACCACCACAAGGTGACCATCAATTACTATCCTCCCCGGGGGGACAATAAAGAGAGCTGGGACTGCATCGATATTTTCGGATGGCTGGGATATCCGATGCAGATCAAAGTCGACTTTCAATGCCGGGACAGCATTCTCGCGGCGCCCATCATTCTGGACTTGGTGCTCTTCATGGACCTCGCCCAGCGGGTAGGCATGAGCGGCATTCAGGAGTGGCTCTCCTTTTATTTCAAGAGCCCCATGCACAAGGAGAACCTCTATCCGGAACACGATCTTTTCATTCAACTGATGAAGCTCAAGAACACCCTGCGTTACCTCATGGGCGAGGAGCAGATCACGCATTTTGGCCTGGATTACTATATGAACAACGAGCATGAATAATGCAGGAGGCTTCTTTTGGCAAAACACCTTCACACGTTTGTGGACAATTATGATGGGATGGTAGGGTTTGGGTATTCACGGGAAGTGGATGAGAATTCCCTGAAGTTCTATCTGCAAAAATTTTCCGACGACGATCTCCTCAAGGCTTTGGTCCCGCGGCTAAGCGACGATGAGCTCAATCAGCTTTTTGAACTCATGAGCCAACTCATGCGGAAATATCTGACAGACGATGAGTATCACCAATACTTCCTCAAGGACGATCAGGCATAGGATCAGCGCGAGTGAGCTTTCACCCAGCGCGCCAACGCATCGAGGAGCCTCTGGTTCTGTTCGGGCAGGCGAATGGCAAAACGCACATAATGATCATCGAGCCCCTCAAAAGAATGGCAGTCACGGATGAGAATCCGGTCCGATTCCAGAAGGTCATGCCGTAGCTTTCCGGCTGGAGGAAGGTGCTTTCCCAGCCGCATAAGCAGGTAATTCGCTCTTCCCGGAAAAACCTGACAACCTTCAAGGGACTGAAGGAACTCCACCACCCTCCCTCGTTCCCTGCCGATGAATTTCAGAGTCTCCTCGCGATATTCCCGCTGTTCAAAACAATAGGGCGCAGCAACCTGCGCATAGGTATTGATCGACCAGGGCGGCAGGAAATGCCGCAGGCGCGCGGCCAGAGGTTTTGAGGTCAGAAGATAGCCGATCCGCAGCCCGGGAAGCCCGTAAAACTTGGTCATGGACCGGACGATGACCAGATGGTCCGAATCACCGAGAAACCGCTTCTGGGATTCCTCTTCGCAAAAATCGACGAACACCTCATCAACGATGCAAAAAACTTCGCCGCTTCTGTCTTGCTCGACCAACCACTCGCGCACGGCCTGGGGCAGCAGGGTCCCGGAGGGGCTTCCGGGATGAGTGAAAAGGATCGCTTCCGGTGAGAATTGTCCAACGATTTCCTCCAACTGTTCCACAGTGGGCTGGAAGTTGTCGCTTGGAGAGGCAAAGAGCTTGGCCAGATGCACACCCTGAAGCTCAAAGGCTTTCTGGTATTCGCCGAAAGTGGGAAGAACGATCAGGGCCTCCCGAACCCCGAGCACCTTGGGCAGCCAGTAGATGAGTTCGGTCGAGCCGTTGCCCACCACAACCTGATCCTGAGAAACCCCGTGGTATCGGGCAATCGACTCCAGGAGAACCCCATTCTGAATATCAGGATAGTGCTGCAGAAGATGATAGGTATGGCCGAGCACCTCAGCCAAACCGGGTGGAGGTCCGAAAGGGTTGATGCTGGCGCTGTAATCCAGAATTTCTTCCGGAGCACAGCCCAATTGGGCTGCCATTTCGTATACGTTGCCGCCGTGAACCATGGTCATTTTACAAGCTTTCGCTACGCTGCACTCATTTCTTGACGCCGGCTACCATAATCTGGCAACCGCATTTCGAACGCCGATCGCCACCAGAAACGCCACGAACGATGAAAGGTACATGAGCCGGATCATGAGTCCATAAGCTTCGAGCGTTATTGGTTTCTGAGCATCCCCGAGAGTCGGCTTTTCAACGGTCTGACCGAAATAGATGTTGGCTCCCCCCAGTTGGATGCCAAGAGCCCCGGCCGCTGCAGCCTCAGGATAGCCTGCGTTGGGACTCTTCATCTTACGGGCGTCACGACGCATCACCTGCCAGGCACGCCGCCAGTCGAGCTTCAGGCAGGCGGATGCCCCCACGAGGATGATCCCGCTCAATCGGGCCGGAATCCAGTTCGCAACGTCGTCGACTCTGGCTGCACACATGCCAAAATTCCTGTAGCGCTCGTTCTGATACCCGACCATGGAATCCATGGTGTTTAGTGTTTTGTAGGCGATAGCCCCGAGCGGTCCACCAACGGAGAGGTAAATCAGCGGGGCAATAATCCCGTCGGAAATGTTTTCGGCTACCGTTTCGACGACCGCACGGAGGATTTCTTTTTCTTCAAGCTGCCCGGTGTCGCGGCTGACGATCATGGAGAGACGCTCTCTCGCCAGGGCAACATTCCCGTGACGCAAGGCTTCGACGACTCTTGAGGATTCCCGGTGAAGACTGCGCGTGGCAAGGGTTGTGTAGGCCAGCCATATGATCACCGCCTGACCGAGAAAGACGTCCAGTTGCAGCGAAAGACCAATGAGGACCTTTGTTGCAATGAGCACTCCAGCCACCACCGACGTGCAAAAAACGCATCCCGCAGCGCGTTGGAGAGCCGCGGAAGCACCGCCATCGTAGAAAACGCCCTCTATCCAGTTGATCCAACGCCCGATCCATCGGGTCGGATGCGGCAACCAGCGGGGGTCGCCTACGAGCAGATCTAGAACGTAGGCTGCGGTAAGATGCCAGGGAAGGAACCACATCAGCGTAAACCTATCAGGCGATAGATTCGCTCCACATCGCAATGTTGGCGCACATGCTCAGCGAGGCGATCGAATTGTTCTTCTTTCCACTGCCGGTAGGATAAGGGGGCCGACGAGAGGGTGTTGGTTCGTCCCGACCGCCGCTGCAGATCATGCAAAAAGTGCCTCCGAAAGTCATCATTGTCAAAAACGCCATGAATGTAGGTTCCCCATACCCGGCCCTCGGGCTGGGCCAAACCGTCCAGTTCCGCCGCCGGACTCCCTCCACGGCGAATGATCCGAAAGAGGGGCTCGGAGGCTCCACGCGAGATGCTTCGGCCCATGTGGATTTCATATCCAAACAGAGGTTCGGAATGGTGAAATGAGAAACCGCCGTGATCCAAAAACACGGCCTCAACCTGGGACGTGATCTTTTCCGGAAACATCTCGGTGTCCATTTCGAGCAGCCCCAGTCCCGCCATTTCCTCCAGGCGACTTTCCACCCCATGAGGGTCGGTCACCCGAAGGCCCAGCATCTGGTATCCTCCACAGAGCCCCACGACCGTTCCTCCCGATTTGTAATAGGCAACGATTGCTTCGGCCATCCCAGTGCTTTGCAGATAATCCAGATCCTCGATGGTATTCTTGCTTCCCGGCAAGATTATGGCGTCGAATTGAAAAACACGCTCCGGGCGATTGAAATACTCCAGATCCACAGCCGGTTCCTGCTCAAAGCAGTCAAAATCTGTGTAGTTGGAAACGAACGGCAGTCGGACAACACCGATCGCAAGCTCGCTGCCGGGACCCCCTTGCCTGCCCTGCTGCATGCGCCGGCTGAGAGCCACACTGTCTTCCTCGGGCAGGGCAATATGGTCGAAGTAAGGAATGACCCCAAACACCGGGCGTCCGGCATGGGACTCGATCATTTCAACGCCCTTGACGAAAAGCTGCGGATCGCCCCGGAACTTGTTCACCACAAAACCGATGATCCGCTTCCGCTCCCCCGGTGTCATGAGCATGATGCTTCCCAGGAGCGCCGCAAAGATGCCCCCCCGATCGATGTCGCCAACAAGGATACAGGGAGCGTCGGCCATCTCGGCCATGGCAAGGTTGACCAGGTCATGCTCCTTGAGGTTCAGCTCCACCGCACTCCCCGCCCCTTCTAGGACGACTACGTCATAACGCTGAGCCAGACGCTCGAAACTCTCCCTCACCACGGGAAGCAGATGCTGCTTGTACTGATAGTATTCGCTCGCAGAAAAATTTCCGACGGCTTTGCCATGAACGATGACCTGAGACCCCACCTGCGAGGTCGGTTTCAGGAGGACCGGGTTCATATCCACATGAGGAGCAATGCCGGCCCCTTCCGCCTGGACCACCTGCGCCCGCCCCATCTCGCCCCCCTCCGGCGTGATAAAGGAATTCAACGCCATATTCTGGGCCTTGAACGGTGCGACGCGATAGCCATCCTGCTTCAGAATCCGGCAGAAAGCAGCAGCAAGAACGCTTTTCCCAACGTCGGATCCGGTCCCCAAAAACATCAAGCGCTTCGCTCGCACGGTCATCCTAGTTCCATCTTTCTTAGCGATCAGCCTTGAGCATTTCCACACTTCATAAACGAAGCCGCACACGAAGTGAGCGAAGCCGCCCTGTAATAGAACCAACCTCACCGCAGAGTTCACAGAGAAAAACACATAGATGACCCTCTGCACTGCTAACATTCACTCTCTTGAAACTCCGTCGGGATTTTTCTCTAACTTATTGTTTTCTTAGCGTACTCAGCGTCCTCTGCGGTGAATCTTTTTTGGTTACGGTCTCTGGCTGCGCTGCGTTCTCAGCGGTGAATGCATTTATTCCGCCCCGGCCCGGTAGTCCCGACACCGCTGCACAAAGGAAGCCGCTGCATGGGGAGCGCTCCCCCAGTGAAGATGCACATAGCTTGCCAGGGCCGATCCGACCGCATAACCCTCAGGACGATCGTTCCCGTACTTACGCCCGCGAATCTTATAAACATGGGTCAACGCGGGATCGGCCTCCGCCTCCACTATTTCCGAGTAGTGGAACTCATGCCCCCGAATGACCCGGTCCCTTTCACCCAGAAGACAACGCTCCTGCAGCACCACCTCCGTATAACCCAGAGCCTTGCGCCTTGGCAACATGCGAGTTCCGAACGGGAGCACGCCCGCCATGGAGTGGCGTTTCCCGTCAAGGGTTTCGATAAACCGGCTCAAGGTCATCAAGCCCCCGCATTCCGCATAAACCGGCATGCCTCGCAAAACGGCACGGCGGATGGCGGCGAGGAAATCGTTTTGAGAAGAAAGGCTATCGGCATAGAGCTCAGGATACCCGCCTCCAAGATACAGCCCTGCGGCATCTTCGGGAAAGCTTTCGCCGGCAACCGGAGCAAAAAAGCGAAGCTCGGCCCCTGCCCGGCGAAGCAACTCAAAGTTATCCTGGTAGTAGAAGCAAAACGCGGCATCACGGGCCACCGCAATCGATATCGTAGATTCCACGGCGAACACTGGTTCGACGGGGCTCTGACCATCTCTCTCAAAATTGACTGAAGCCTGCTTAAGAATTGCATCCAGATCGACATAGCGTTCCACTAGATCTGCCAGTTTCTTCTCCCACGCGGGCTCGATGGTGATTTCATAGGCGGTCACCAATCCGAGGTGCCGTTCGGGGATGCGGATGGGGTCCTCTCTGGGGATGCCGCCGAGCACCGGTATGTCCGGAAGACTCGCCGACATGGCCTCTTTAAGATACTCCAGGTGGCCCTCGCCCCCGATTTGATTGAAGATGATTCCGGCAAAATTCAGCCTAGGATCAAAATGTCGGAACCCGTACACCAGAGCGGCTGCACTCCTGGCCATGCTGCGGGCGTCCACCACCAGGACCACAGGAAGCCCGAGCCACTTGGCCATTTCAGCGCTGCTCCCCGAGTCGGTCACGCCATCGTAGCCGTCGAAGAGCCCCATGACACCCTCGACGATCGCCATGTCGGCGCCGTCCAGCAGCCGCCGGAACAGGGTCTCGCTGTATCCTTTCCCGAGCATCCAGCCGTCCAGGTTGCGCGAATGCAGCCCGGTGATCTGGGTGTGAAAGCCGGGATCGATGAAATCGGGACCCACTTTGAAAGGCTGCACGCGCAGCCCGCACGCTTTGAATGCCGCCATGAGCGCCAGGGAGATGGTAGTCTTCCCACACCCGCTATGCGTGCCACCAACTAGAAACGCAAACTTCTCTGCCACTCAACCCACCCTGTTATACCCGTGAGGGTTAGGATCTTTCTTTCTCACCGCAGAGATTCATATCAATAGGCTTTCTCTGGGCCTCTACGGTAAATCTAATCACTAACCACTAGCCACTGTTTCAACCCCGTCCGATAAACGACCGTCTCAATCTCGCTCTCATCGACTTCCCTCGCCTTAGCCCACATCTCCCGGTAGACGCGAAGCTGGGGAGCGTATCCTTTTACTTCTCTCTGTATGAAGATTTCAAGCTCTTCTTCGGGCGCCGGTCGAGAAGTCTTGAAATCAACCAGCCACCACTTTCCATCGTGAAAGGCGGCCAAATCGACAACTCCTACATAAAGCACCCCCTGAGTATTTACGGCCTTCTGCCGGTTCAGGACCTGAACGAGCTCGCCCAGGGCGTCGTGGCGGAGCATCAGGCCTTCCATCTCTTTTGCCAGCAACGGCCAGGAGTTGTTGAGATAGAGCAGGCGATTTTCGAACGCGCGGTGCAAAGTATCGTCCGGTCCGCGTTCCGAGATTTTCACGAGGGTCTGATCGACCGTTTCGCGCAGGAGCAAGATCTGGTCCTGATCATCGAGAAGGGTGGTTCCGGGAGAAATCCCCCCTCGAGGGGGTTCCGGCTCACCAGACTAAAACAAAAACTGTGGAAGGTTTGGATGCGGAGAAAGTCTCCCCCCATCAAAAGGTCCTGGAACTTTTTATGGCGCTTCAGGGCGCGGCGGGCATCCTCGATGAGCTGCGCTTCGAAGCTATCCTCCGAGCTCTCCTCTCGACTGGCGCGCAGCAGAAACCGGGAGACCCGTTCCTGCATCTTACCCGCGGCCTTGTTGGTAAAGGTCATTGCAAGGACCTACCGGGGGTGCTCGACCATGCCGAGCACCCGGAGAAACCAAGCGGTGAGCAGCATGGTCTTCCCGGACCCAGCCGGCGCTTCCAAATGAAAGTTGGAACCCGGCTCAAGAGAACGATAGCACTGTCGGGAATCAGGAAGAATCACCGCATCTCCGTGCGCAACCGCTCTGGTTTTGTGCCCTTTTCATCTGACCGAAGTCGCTCAACTTGATCCCAAGACCCTGCTTGTGAATGAAGAGAATCCCACTTAGTATAGCTCCACAGAACAAACTTACCATTATCGCAAGACGTCATTCCCGCATGCCCTTGGCGGGAATCCAGAAGAAAAGCCTGGATGCCCGCCTTCCCGGGCATGACAGCCGGGTATCGGACACCATTTGTGTGGCGTTGTACTCAACGGCTGATTCCGGGTGCTCGTTGCCACTTTGAGTTCGGAGGCCAGGTGAGAAAGATATTGCGAAATTTCCTTCTCTCCCATATCCTTGAGACGGCGTTTGCCGTGGAAGATGATAAACCGCCTGATCCACTCGACGTAGGCCTGCTCGGTCCGGACTGAGTAATGCTTCTTGCGGATCTTATCACGCACCTGATCGAGCAATTTCATCAGAGGAAAACCTCTTCCGTAATTTTCGTTCCATTTTTGGGCATGAACTTTAGTTAAGCTACTAAATATGCGATTGAACGGCAACATCGGATCATCACACTCTCTAAAATAACGCGGCGTTTACGCCGCCTACTCCCTGTTGGGCCATAGGGGAATCATATGAAATACTTGGGTGGACTCGTCTTGGTAAATGTTCTCGTTGTCGCAGCCTATTTCGCCTTCGCAACCCAAGTGAGCGGAAAACGGATTGCAGTCTTTGGAGGAATCGGCCTCTTCTTGGGCATCGCCCTAATGCTTTGTGATCGAATTACAGAAAGAGGCACTGGAAAGAGGCAGAGGGGTATTCGCTTCCTTTTTCCACCAAAAAACTTAGATCGGCTATAGAGGCACAAATTCCAGACATTTATGAGAAACTGCTTACAAGACATATCAGGCTTAAAGCAATATACGCTCACTGTAAAATGAGATATTTCAGACCCAAACAACCATTGGACATTCCGAGAGTTGGACGAAACGATCCATGTCCATGCGGCAGCGGAAAAAAGCACAAGAAGTGCTGCTTGGGAAAGACAAATTGATGTTTTTCGCGTTCAGATAATCCAGAGCACGCGGGGCAGCCACGTCCCTGGCGAGACTGCAACCTAAAAGGATTCACCGCAGAGACGCAGAGGTCGCAAATTAAAGTATAACCTAGAGAATGACCATTTTGCTGTGGACATTGGGAGAGGGTAGTCATGAGAAAGTTCATCGCAGTGTATGTTGATCTCGAGAATGTCGCCGGAATTTTAAATTTGGATAAGATGCTTCAGGATATCATTCTGGAAGAGGATAAGGAAGCCCCGGAAGAGTATATATTTGCCGTAAAGTTTGCCTGTGGCAATACCAATTCCATTGCCAAAATGCGAGAACAGTTGATCAATCGTAATTTCGATATTCGAGAAGCGCCTCATATTTCCGGAAAGAAAAATAGAGCGGACTTGATCATAAGTCTTGATGCGTTTGAGAAACTATATCTGGATAAGCCATCTATTGACCGCTTTGTTTTTGTCACCAGAGATTCTGATTTTTCCGTCATTATGGACATCTTGAGGAAATACGGAAAAGAAGTCTGGCTGATTACTCAGGCACTCGATTCACAACGGCCCATTTTTACCAGTTGCACCGACAACATTATTGTTCTTCCTCAACCTGAAAAGGCGGCTCCCAAAAAAGAAAAGAAGGCTGTGGAATTGAAAGGTGCGGGCCAGCGAATCGACGAAAAAATGCCTCAAAAGGAAGAGGAGGCTGAGCGAACGAAGGACAAGACCGCTGAGGATTTGTTCAAAAGAGTCCTCGTAAGCCTTGACCCGAGCGAGGAACACCTCCTGACCGTTATTGCCAACAAGATGAGACAATTGGATAAATCATTCAAGGTTAAAAATACCAGTTATAAGAAAATGACAACCCTGGCAAAGGAATTTGAAAAGAAAGGATGCTTTAAAACCATAAAAAATAAAGAGGGCCATCTTATGATTATCGATCTGGATGTCTCACGATAGATAATCGACAGATGTCGCGTCATGAGCTGAAGAAGTTTTGCAGGTTGCTCAGCTGAAGCATAACCCAGACCAGAAGGAAAAAACTATGAGCAAAGGCATGGACTCCAAGAAGGACGCAAAGAAGAAACCAACTAAGAGTATGAAGGAAAAGAAAGCCGAAAAGAAGGTCAAGAAAGAGACCAAGGGGTTCAATAAATGACGCGACCATCTTGAATAGAAGCGCGATACCATATAGTTGATTGTATTGGTGGAATCTGCAACTGCGACCGTGCCGACTGCCTCGCCATGCGCTCGACCCTCACTCACGCTACTCCGGTTATGTCTCGAGCCGAGTATGTTGCCGCCGCTGACCCCGATGCCTGTGCCGACTGCCGGGAATGCATGCGTCTCTGCCAGTTTGGCGCCCTCACCTATGGTGCATCAAACCAAAAGGCGGTTCACAATGAAGTCGAGAGATATAAAAGGGAGAAGTGATAGAAGAAGGTAAGCTGTGTTCAAAGAAAAGTCTTTTTAGTGATGGAAAAGAATGGCGCCACATGAAACGCATACGCTGTGCCACGATGGCAGCCATGGTCATCACCGTGGCCGCCTGGTGCACGCCCGGGTGTGGAGCAGGTGCTCCGCCCGACCTGGATCTCTACGTCTCGGCCGACCGGAGCTTTGCTCTCTACGAACCGGCGGGCTGGGAGGTCAGCACCCAGGAGGTTCTGAATGGGCAAATGGTCACGGTCGCTGCCCCGAAGGGACCGGATTCCGCGCAGATGATCTTCCTGAAGACCACCGACAGTTCTAATGACTCCGTAAAGTTAGCCTCGCTCACCTTGAAGAACCCGCGGCCACAGAAACCCGGCATGAAGGTCTCCTGGGCCAGGAGCACCCAAGACCGACGTCGTACCGTGGTGGAATTTGAATATGAGCAGGCGGACAAGACGCGCATCCGCGGCCGGCAGGTCTTCATCATGAACTACCCGGAGGCCCGCGTCTTCGGATACGAGACGGAGGCAGCCCGATTCGACACGATGCGGCCCGTTCTGCTCTCGGTGCTCTCGAACTTCACCTATCTCGATCCAGCCCAATGGAAGGGCAAGGTAAAACGCAGCAGCACTTCGTCGCCCGTAAACCTCCAGATGACAACCCGCACCCTGCCTGACAGTTCGGCCTCCTTGCTCGTGCCGTCCGGGTGGGGACAGCTGGGCGCGAAGGGGACTGCCTTGAGCAAAAGCCCGGACGGCGCTGCCGGATTTACTTTCTCCTCCACGGAGTTCTTTGCTCCATCGAAGATGCCTAACTTCGATAGTGCTACGATACCGGGGGGGCTTTACTATCCCTATATGGCGCCAGTGGATGCCTTGATGACCGTCATGATGAAATTCGGGTCCAGCCGTCTGCAGGTGCTGGAGCGCTCAATGGACCCACAGCGTGCTGCCGCGGTTGCTACCTTCCTCAAGCGAGGGGCTGATGTAGAAACGGCGGTCCTCACCTTTGACAACGAGAATGGCGTGCGGTGTAAGGGTTATTACGATGTGCTCGGCCTAAACCCGCTGCCGTCCGGGCAGTGGATGATCATCTTCTACGCAATCTGGGCACCGGAGGCGCGGTTCGACGGCTATCTTCCTTCTCTGGTGAAGATCTCGGAAAGCTTCAAGATCAACGAGAAATGGGCTTCGGATTATATCCGGCAGGGGATTGAGAACCTCAAGCACCTGATGGCCAGGACCTCCCGGACCATGGCGGACGCCGCTTCATCAGCCCGGGAGTCTGCCACGGTGGCCTTTCTGGAACGCAGGCACAGCGAGGACTACCTGGACATCAAGCGGACATCCATGATCCGCAGGGAACAGGAGTGGCTTTCCCGGGTTGAAGGCGGGGTTCTCTACAAGTCCGATCGCTGGGGTTTGAACCGCGAGTGGAAAAGGTTGATTGACGGCGAGCCCTACAATTACTACAACTACGGCGGGCTTAACCCAAAGGTCAACGAGGCGATAACCCCGCTGGATGTTTCCCGGGAAGTTTATGAAAGCGTCTTCGGTAAAGGTCCCTAATCACCCCTGGGTCCTTGATTGCCAACTATCTGGGGACTCGGCGCCAAAGCCGACCGTTTCGTCGCTTACGCTGGTCAGCCAGAGGAGCCAGACACATGAGATCCCTTGCACGCAACGATGACTCATCGTACACTCACTGAAATGAGAGGAGAGATAAGTGAAAAAGACTTTTTTCATCGTCATTCTTTTGCTTCTTCTGGTTTTGGGACTGTGGCTAGGCACCACCTACTGGTTTGGGATAAAGACTGAGGAGCAATACCGTACGCTGCTGGAGAAAGCCTCACAGTTTCAGCGCTTAAAGTTTGTGAATGAGGGCTACAGCCGTGGCTTTTTCACATCCAAAGCGCGCACGGTCATTGAATTTCAGCCACCACCCGGTACTGCTGCGGAGAACCAGTCAATGCAGCTCATTCTGACCCAGGAGATCGCCCACGGCCCCTTCCCCTGCGACAAATCATCGGCCCGGGAATGGCAGTTCAAACCCGTGATGGCAATTATTGAGACCGGGATCGTACTTAGTCCTGAGACTCAAAGCCAACTCGCAGGGATCTACGCCCAGATTCCTGAAATCGCATCCATGCGAAACTACACCGTCATTGCTCTGGATGGTAACGGCGAGGAAAACCTTCTCATTCCCGCTTTTCGGCATACCTTCGGCAATGAAGACAAAGTGGCCGTTGACTGGAAGGGTCTATCCCTTCGACTCAATTTCACGGCCGACCTGAAAGGGTACTCCGGTACTCTGAGCGTCCCCGGGCTGGAAGCCGTTGGAAAGGATCTCGACTTGAGAATCAATGATTTGAAATCCGCCTTTAATTATCACGAGGGCCTCAGCGGATTTTCGCTTGGAGAAGCCTCATTTAACCTCGCCCACCTGGAATTTGTCCAAAAGAATGAGACACCGCCACATGCTTTTCTGCTCCGAGGTTTCAATGCGAATTCTTCCAGCAAAGCATCCGGAGATACCGTCAATATCCTGGTCGCTATCAGGACTGATCAGGTGAAGCTCGACGAGACGAGATACGGTTCCGGTGTATTTGAGATGGAATTTCGGAACCTCGATGCCGCTTCGCTCGTCAAGCTCGAGCACACTGTTCGCTCACAACAGACTCACACCCCGCAGCAATCGCCGGAAGCCGAGCAGATGATGATGGTCGCCAGGTATATGGAGATCCTGCCCGGTTTGCTTAAGAAGTCGCCTGAAATTGAAATCAGGCAGCTTGATGTCAAAACCGCCGATGGAGACTTTACGGGCGAAGCCAAGGTAGCCTTCGACGGGACGAAGCCTGAGGCTACTCAGAATCTCCTGATGCTCGCAAATGCCATATCGGCTCAAGCCGAATTCAAGGTTGCGGAACGCCTCCTGCGTCGCGTAGCCACAGATGCAATGAAAGACAAGATCGTCACGGAATGTAAAGAGCAGAGGGGAGCGACTCCCAGTGACGAAGAGATAAGTGCGACCGCATCCGCCAGGATCGACGAAAAACTGAAAGCGCTTCGGGAGCAGCGTATTATCATCAAGGAAAACGGAAATTTCCGGGCCAGTGCGAGTTATGAGGCGGGACAGATTGTCTTGAACGGCCGCCCTCTGTCGATTCAGGATCTCTTGCAATAAGCCCGTGATAGGATAAGACAGCAATGGGAGATCATTTTAGGAAATGTTTCATGGGATGCGCCGTATTAGTCACATGCTGTTTACTATTGTCCGGATTTTCGCTTGCGGCAGATATGATGAGTCCTCACGGGAAGCCGGATCCCACCACTATGAGAAAAGTTGAGCCGGTAGTGCGCGCCTTTGCCAAGCAACTTGCCCAGGAAGGGAGTCTGGACAGAGGAATCGTCTTTGCGATGCTTGCGAACTACCTCTGGAAGAACCCGAGCATCTATGGGGCCGCCTTTGCTTTCGCTCCCGAAATAAAAGACGGGAAGGAGATCAAATCTTCACCCTATGTATACCGGAGGGGAGACCAGCTCATTCAAAAGGACCTCATTGACAGCTATGACTATAGGGCACCCGATCAGAAATGGTATGTGACGCCGGTCAAACTGGGAAAACCTGTGTGGAGTGAACCATACTATGACAAGGGCGGGAGCGAGGCATGGATATCCACCTTTTCCATTCCGATATACTCGGAGGGACAAGCTCGCCGGCTGATCGGTGTCATCACCAGCGATATCCTGATTCCTGAGCGGTAGTCATACGGACAATAAGACATGAACAGCCGGGAACGATTTTTGGATACTATGCGTTACGGCAAGCCCGACCGTGTCCCTTATTTCGAAGAAGGGATCAGGAAAGAGGTCTTGAAGGCATGGCGCAAGCAGGGATTACCACGTGGCGCCGATCTTTCCCGGATGTTTTCCTATGACCGCTATGAGGAGATGGAGGTGGACGTGGACCCGCATCCGGCAGTCAATAGTTGGCCCACCTTATGCTCCGAGCTGGATGTGCTGCGGCGAAGCCTTGATCCATATGATAACGGCCGTCTCCCGGCGGACCTGTCTGCTCACGCAAAGACTGGAAAGGCCCGTGACTATGTGCTGATCTTGCGAGTCCACCGAGGGTTTTTCCTTTCTATGGGAGTATACGGCTGGAACAGATTCAGGGAGGTAATCTATTTGCTCATTGATGATCCGCAACTGGTGCGCGAGAGCATGGCGATCCAGGGTGAGTTTGCAGCTAGGCTGGCGGAACGAGTGCTGAACAAAGTCGATGCGGACGCAGTGGTGTTTAGTGAACCGATCGGAGGAAATGACAGACCTCTGATCTCACCTCGGATGTATGAAGAATTCGTGCTGAGCAGCTATGAGCCGCTCCTTGCCGTAGCGAGGCAATATGGTGTGGAGACGATTATCCTGCGCACTTATGCCAATGCCAAAGTGCTGCTGCCAAGTATCTTGAAGATGGGTTTCAATTGTCTGTGGGCATGCGAGGTAGACACTGAAGCAATGGACTATCGCGGTCTCCGCCAATTGTTTGGCAGAGACTTGCGCCTCATAGGGGGCATCGATCTTGATGCGCTCCGGCACGGCAAGGAAGCGATCAGGCGTGAAGTCGAGGAGAAAGTTCCTCCACTCCTGGCACAGGGAGGCTATGTGCCGCTGGCTGACGGGAGGATTCGTGAGGATGTTGCCTTTGAAGACTATATTTACTATCGGCGACTGTTGGAAGGGGTGACCCGGATGTGATTCGGGTGAATCGTGAAGTGGCTCGCAATCGGCTTATTTGGTTAGATTATTGTAGGCTTCAATAATCTGTTTAGCCTTGACTTCAGCCAGTTTTCGAAACTCCGGAGGCAAATCGGAGTATTTGTCAGGGTGGTAATTACGCATGAGATAGTGATACGCCCTCTTTATTAGCTCCTTAGATGTACCCCTATCTAGTTCAAGCACTTCAAAACTTCTTCTAATTTCTTCGTCCTTTTCATCCTCCAACTGTTTCCGATGAATACGTTGATCTCTTTCCCTCTTGTTCGATAGCTCTAACTTGTCAAGTGCCTCCCGGGAGAATTCGACAGTATCAGAAATCTGGCCGGGTTTCTTTTGTATCCGAGTTTTGGAATCGGTACCAGTTCTTAAAGAACTGACCATAAGGTAGTTTTCGAGGACTTTAGCGTCCGCAATAGCCCTGATCCGCATTGGCATTTCCCAGCATATGCAGTCCTTGATCAGTTCGGCCGTGAGAACCTCCCACGTGCGAAGCTTTTGTCAGGGTCGTTGATAGGCACCCTAAAACAGAGATACCGGATCACTCTTTGAGGATGACCCTGTTACTTTACTGATCAAGGTGTGTGGCTTTCATTCCACACCCGTGATAAGGTTTTGGGGTTAGGGATTTTTCCCTCAAAACTCTTCAAACGGATATAAAATGAATCTCCTTTGCCTATACTAACGATCTTCGGATTGAACCCTTAATCCCCACGAATTAAACTCATCAATAATCGTTTCTGAAACAAAAAAGCCGGGATGCACTATCAGGCAACCCGGCTATCTTGACTCAAGACCCTTGGCTTTCCGTCCTCACCTCGCGGTGAGTTTGGCTTTTTACAGATTGTCAACTTTTTTTATGAAGCAATACCGTCGAAATGTAAACGATGATTTTGGGGAGTAGGAAATGGGTAGAATGAACTACCCAATCGTGCAATTAACCCTTTGCAGTGACGGCCCGGAAACCAAGACTATCGAGGAATGCTGACCCCACCTCTCAAGAGGGCGTTTGGCATGAGAGAGGGCTGGCAGCATAAGGATGAGTGTCAGAAAGATGAAAGTGCCTGTTTTGCAGATTCTTTTTATGTTCATTTCTTCTCCTCACGGAAATTCAACACGTTACAGCTGCAAGAGTCCTGTTCGCCCTGAGGTATAGCCTGTCCTGAGCGTGTCGAAGGGGGTGAAAAGGACTTTTGCAAGAGGCTCTATATTCTCAGCAAAAACGCGCCAATCAGGTAACCGACCACAGTAGCGGTTCCGACACCGATCAATCCAGGAATCATAAAACTGTGATTGAAAAGATACTTGCCGATGCGGGTCGTTCCGGTCCGGTCAAAGTTGATAGCGGAAAGATCGCTGGGATAAAAGCAGAAGAAGAAGTAAGCGTAGCACGCTGGAATCATTCCTATCAGGAGATTGATGGGAATCTTCAGCACAAAGCCGATCGGCACCATGATGAGCAGGCACGCCGCCTGGCTTTTCACAAACGCTGAAACCACAAACATGGCCACGGCGAAGAGCCAGGAATAATGGCTGACCATAGCCTTCATGTTGGCGACCAGGATTTCTTTGTTCGTATCGATAAAGGTATCGCTCATCCAGGCTATGCCCATAAT
>Ga0209048_10000843_pt1 | contig 32625 bp, 23 predicted proteins | sample FrelakmetCRP12CR_FD_187146 | JGI IMG/M metagenome (GOLD analysis project Ga0209048, IMG submission 187146) | Freshwater lake sediment microbial communities from the University of Notre Dame, USA, for methane emissions studies - CRP12 CR (SPAdes)... | ecosystem: Environmental > Aquatic >...
CTCCGTGTCCCCGCGTCTCCCCTTCCCCGCGTCTCCATGTCCCCGTGTCCCAGTGTCTCCCCCTCTCCGCGTCCCCGCGTCTCCGCGTCTTCCCGAGTAACCTCGATGAAAGCCTTGCAGGACTCGACCGCCTTTGCGATTTCCTCTTGCGAAGGGTAGTGTTCGGCAAATTTGACGAGATCGCAGTTTTGCAGGAATTCCACAAGAAGCACCCTATGGTCGGCGGAAAAGGGAGCATCCCGGCTGATGTCCGAAAGGAACTCCTCGGTAGTGCGCCTGGGCGCATGAATGCCGAACCGGTTTTCAATGTAGCCCCTGAGCACATCCGATATCTTTGAGAAGAAGAGTTTTAATTCTCCACGTTCGATGAGTCTTCCGTCAATGATCTCCTGGAGCTGACGGTAGGCTAGCTCGTGTGGAGGAAGAGCCGGCTCGGTGTGCCGTTTGTTTGTTGCTCTGCGCCGCTTGAGCAGGAAAAAGGCCCCGCCGCCGACGAGGGCAGCGGCTCCCAGGCAGACCAGGATGGTCAAGAGGGAAACAGGCTCTGCAGGCAGACCGACGGGCCCCTTTATGGGATTTAGCGTCAGTTCCTTTTGGTCTTTTTTGAGGAGCGAATTGACCTTGATGGTAATCTCCTCCGTTGTGATCTCATGCTCCCATGCGGCGTCGGCGATCGAGCTGGTTCCCGCTCCCGCGCTGCCATCAGCTTTCTTGCGAAATCGCACCTGCATGGGAGAAATGGTGTAGTCGCCCGAAAGGAATGGTTCAAGCGTGTAAACCTTCCCTGCTAGAACCTTGCCTTCGGGCGTGAGTCGCGGCTGGTGGTCCCGGTAGTCCCTTATGCCGAATTCGCCGAGCTTTTCCCCGAACCGGGGAAGCTCGGCTTCATAGCCGTCTTCAACCTCAGCCTCGATGGTAAACAAAATGCTCTCGGCAATGCTTATGGCATCCCTGTCGGCTGCCAGCCGCACGCAAAATGGCCCCTTGCGGTACTCCTTTCTGATCTCGTTGACCTTTGGCTTCACGGCCTCGGCCTCCGGCTTTCCGGTTCCGCTGCAAGAGGCCGAAACAAGAGCGAAGAGCAGCACAACTAGAAAGAGGAGAAAAACAGGCCTTCGCATCAGGTGTATCTCCTCTTCTCACGATTCCTGAAGAAGGCCATCATATCTCGAATATAGGCCCTGCCCGTCTCGATGCGTATCTGATCGATCCCCATGGACCGAAGCATCTCCCCAAGTTCTCCGGCGCGCTTCAGAGACAGACTTTCGTATCGCTTTAGGACCTCACGATCCCGGGTGTCAATCAAGGCGATCTCACCCGTTTCAGCATCCTCGAGCTCGAGCAGGCCGACATCGGGGAGCCTGGACTCCCTGGAGTCCGAAATGGAGACTGCGATAACATCATGCCTTCGTCCCAGCACCCGAAGGGTCTTCTCGAACCCCTCCGCTTGAAAGTCGCTGATGAGGAACACAACGGCTCTCCGGGACTGAACCCGTCCAAGGTAGTCGAGTGCCTTGGCGATATCGGTCCTGGTGCGCCTGGGACGGAACGACAGAATTTCCCGAATGACTCGAAGCACATGCCGGGCTCCCTTGCCCGGAGGGATGAACATCTCTACGTGGTCGGTGAAGACGATGAGGCCTACCTTGTCGTTGTTCTTTATGGCGGCAAAGGCGAGGAGAGCGCAGATCTCGGCAGCGAGCTCATTCTTTGTCTGCTTAACGGACCCGAAACTCCCCGAGGCACTGAGATCGACCAGGAACATGACCGTGAGCTCACGCTCCTCGCGGAATTTCTTCATAAAAGGCTTACCGGCCCGGGCGGTGACGTTCCAATCTATACTTCGAACGTCATCCCCGATCTGGTACTCGCGCACCTCGTCAAACTCCATCCCGCGCCCTTTGAATACACTCTCGTATTCCCCGGCCAGAACGTCGTTTACGACCTTGGTAGTGTAGATCTGGATGGTTCGAATCTTTCTGGCGAGCTCCTTCGGGATCATGGCACCTTGACCGTATTGAAGACCTGCAGGATCAAGTCTTCCGAACTCTTCTCCTCGGCCTCCGCTTCATAGCTAACGATAACCCTATGGCGCAGCACATCCATACCGACCGATTTCACATCCTGCGGCGTCACATATCCCCGCCCCTGGATCAGAGCGTAGGCCCTGGACGCCATGCAAAGGGCAATGGTTGCCCGAGGGGAGGCGCCGTAGCGGATGAGGTCCCCGATGTTGAGGCCGTAATCTTCCGGAGCGCGGGTCGCCTGAACGATATTGAGGATATAGTCTTCGATCTTTTCATCCATGTAGATCTCATCGCTCAAACCGCGCAGCCTCAGAATATCCGCAGGCGAGAGGACTGCCGTAACCTCGAGGTTGGGAGCGGATCTTGCCATGCGCTTCAGTATCCGATGTTCCTCTTCCATGGTTGGATAGATGACCTTGACTTTTAGCAGGAATCGGTCCACCTGGGCCTCGGGCAGGGGATAGGTGCCCTCCTGCTCGATGGGATTCTGAGTGGCAAGCACCATGAACGGGTCTTCGAGCTTGAAAGTCGTATCGCCTATGGTCACCTGCCGCTCCTGCATTGCTTCTAGAAGAGCGCTCTGGACCTTTGCCGGGGCCCGGTTGATCTCGTCGGCCAGAATGATCTGGTGGAAGATGGGGCCCTTTTTTACGGTGAAATCCCCGGATTTGGGGTTGTAAATGAGAGTGCCGATGAGGTCCGCAGGCAGAAGGTCAGGCGTAAATTGAATGCGCTGGAACGAGGTCTGCATGGCCCTGGCCAGCGTCGTTACGGTCAGGGTTTTGGCCAACCCCGGCACCCCTTCTATGAGGACATGGCCGTTGCAGAGGATTCCCACCAGAAGTCGATCGATGAGATCGCGCTGACCGACGATGACGTTTTCCACCTCCAGCCGGAGCCGTTGCAGGGTCCTGCTCTCCATGAGAACCTGTTCACTGATTCGTTTCACATCCACCGACATTGAGTCTGTTCCTCCCTATACTGTTTCTCATCTTTCTGCCAGATTCGATGCCAATTGGTACACAAAAAGAATTCCTCAAAAAATGCACGGAGCGAATTTTAGGTATTCTCTGCGAAAAATCAAGGGGGTCCTGCGGGGGTGCTGATACTCAGGAAGGGATTGAAAAAATTCCCTTAGTGTGAACCTTTCTTCAACCTTACAGGGGATCACTTACCTGAGCGAAGTAACTTCTCAGAAAGTTAATGAGAACGCCCTGATATTTTTAATGAATTCTCTCGGAGGAACCATGAACTCACTTCTTGTGGTTGCAGGGAATGCAAAGCAGCAGGACGGTAGAATCCTTCACCACCGGCTGAATTTTGCGGATGGTCTTCCGGCACCTTTCGCACCATGACTTCTTGGAGGAGCTCCCGTAGTCGCTCTCGGTTGCGGGGATCGGTAGGGTTGCCGCGGGTGACGAATTGCTCCTTGGGAGAGGATCCAACAGCGGTCCTGCTGCGGCTTCGAAGACGATTCCCAGCTCCGGCAGCGGTTCTTCCTGCTGAGCAGCCTCGGCCTGTGCCGGAGTCAATTGATCTCTGCCGCCCTTATGAGCAACCCGTTCTTCCGCCGGCGTCCGGCCGGGCGCCGGCGGTCCCGGTGATGGATAGACAGGTCCCGCCGGCAGAGCCGCCATGGACCGGGAATAGAGAAGCAGTTGTTCCACCTCTTTGAGCTTGGCCTTGCTGAATCGCCCGAAGAGCTTCGGCGAGTTCGAGGTCAGATCAGCCCAGAGCGTTTCCAGGACCTCCTGTGCAAGGGTGAAAACTTTGCTTGAAACGGCCCCCTTCGCCAGAACCAGGAAATCATCCCGTTGCTCCATGCGGCCGTCACGAAAAGCCTCCGTCATGAGCATCAGTGCAACGGGTTTATCGTTCGCTTTGATCGCGCAACTGAGGGCCACTCGGGTCATCCGGTCGTCCCCGGGGTTCAGCTTGAGCTTCTTCAGCGCCCACTTGAGGGCTTCCTGATAATCGCCGCCCTGATAGGCATCCCTGGTTCTCCAATAGTACATGTCCGCCTTATCGCGGAGTATCTGTCGCTGCGCGTCCTGCCGCTCCACAGGTCGATTCCGCTATCTCTTCCACTATTCAAAGCCGTTTATCCGGCCTCCATCAGATGCTCGCCCAGGTCAAGAGTCCTGAAGGTACTGATTGATCCGTTATACTTGGAGTGGATAGCCGGTTGGGAGGAATAGTATGAGAGCAAGGTATTTCCAGGTGGCAAAGCGGGGGAGGCCTCAAGGCTTCTTGCCGCAACGCTTTTTGCCACCCGTACCGGGCAATAAGGGATCTGATTTTGGCCCGCTTACGCAAAACCCTAGTGAAGGATCTGGCTTAAAAAGAGCTTTGTGCGCTCATGCTGAGGACTGGAAAAGAACTCCTGTGGGGTATTCTGCTCGAGGATCTGACCGAAATCCATGAACAGCACCCGGTGCGCCACACTCTTCGCAAAACCCATTTCATGGGACACAACAAGCATGGTCATTCCCTCGTGAGCCAACTGCATCATCACGTCGAGCACTTCCTTAACCATTTCCGGATCGAGAGCGCTGGTGGGTTCGTCAAAGAGCATCACCTTCGGCTTCATACAGAGACTGCGGGCAATGGCAACCCGCTGCTGCTGGCCTCCGGATAACTGGCCCGGGAATTTCTTTGCCTGTTCCGCGATGTGGACCTTCCTCAGGTAGGCCATGGCCATCTCTTCAGCTTCAGCACGAGGCGTTTTGCGCACCCAGATGGGTCCGAGAGTCAGGTTTTCCAGAACGGTCAAATGGGGGAAAAGGTTGAAGTGCTGGAACACCATCCCGACTTCCGCTCTGATTTTTTCGATGTTTTTGAGGTTATTCGTCAGTTCGATATTGTCAACAACGATCTGGCCGCGCTGGTGCTGTTCGAGTCGATTGATGCAGCGGATCAAAGTGGATTTGCCTGAACCCGAAGGGCCGCAGATAACGATCCTCTCCCCTTTATTAACGGTAAGGGTGATGTCGTTGAGCACATGCAATTCGCCAAACCACTTGTGCAGCTCCGTGATCTGGATGATCGGGTTGCTGGTGGATTCTTTGATGGTGGTGCTGATCGTTTCGTCTACCATATATCTCTCTTCTTCTGTGTAATTTCCCAGGTCATTTCAAAATGTTACCATCTCTGAGAGCATGCCTGAAAACTGCTTCACGTTCCCAGTTGCCTTTCCAGGTCGCGGCTGAAGTTGGTCATGGAGAAACAGCCCATGAAATAAAGGATGGCAATGAACAGGAAAGCCTCGGTGCTGAAACCCATCCACTCGGGATTGGCAAGGGTGACCTGGGTGGTTTTCATGAGGTCGAAGAGTCCGATGATGACCACCAGGGAGGTGTCCTTGAACGCTGAGATCAAAATGCCGACTGAAGGAGGAATAACGATTTTCAGCGCTTGGGGCAAGATGATGAGGCGCATCGTCAAGTAGTAGTCCAAACCGAGTGATTCAGCCGCCTCATATTGACCGCGTGTAATTCCTTGCAGACCGCCCCTCACGACCTCGGCGATGTAGGCGGCTGTAAACATGATAATCGCCACTTGTGCCCGCAGTATTTTGTCTACCGTGACTCCCTCAGGCAGGAATAAGGGAAACATGACCGACGACATGAACAACATGCTAATGAGTGGTACACCGCGGATCAGTTCAATGTAAACGACCGAAAGGCTCTTGATGGCCGGCATCCTGGAACGCCGCCCGAGGGCCAGAATAACTCCCAGAGGATAGGCCGCGGTGAGGCCGAAAAGAGACAGGAGCAGCGTCAGACAGATGCCGCTCCATTGGGTGGTTTCGACCTCAGGCAAACCCAATATACCCCCGTGCATCAGGACGCCCATGATCACAATTCCGGCAACCCAAATGTAACCCAGTCGTTTCTTCCAGTGGCGTCGGTCACGGGTGTAATAGAACAGGCCGATAAGTATGCCGATGCTCACAACGGGCCGCCATTGCTGGTCCCATGGATAGAAGCCGAAGAGCATGAACCGCAGGTTCTTGGTTACCACCGACCAGCAGGCGCCATCGGTCGCTTTGCACTCTTGCCCGGTTGAAGACCACAGGCAGTCGACGAAGGCCCATTTGATGAAGGGCGGCACGACCAGGTAAAGGCAAAATAGAACAAGGAGCGTAATGATGGAATTGAGAGGACTGTTGAAAAGATTGGCCCTTATCCATCCGATCACGCCGACCGAGGTGACCGGCGGTTTCACTTCTTCAGTCGTTGCCGGTTGTACTAATACCTCCACGGAGCTACCTTTCCACCAATGCCATTTTTTTATTGTACCAGTTCATGAACGCCGACGTCACCAGGCTGAAAAAAAGGTAAACAACCATTATGATGGCAACGCCCTCGATCGCCTGACCGGTCTGATTGATCGTCGTGTTTGCCACGGAAACGAGGTCCGGGTAACCAATGGCGACAGCAAGAGAGCTGTTCTTGGTCAAGTTGAGCATCTGACTGGTCAGGGGCGGGATGATCACCCTCAGGGCCTGGGGGAGTATGATGAGTGTCAGCACATGATTCGGTTTGAGCCCGATGCTCATGGCGGCCTCCGTCTGGCCGCGGGAGATAGCCTGTATGCCGGCGCGCACCACCTCAGCCACGAAGGCCGACGTGTACAACACCAATCCCAGAAGGATGGCAGCGAATTCGGGGCTGACCGAGAGTCCACCCTCAAAATTGAATCCTGAAAGACTGGGGATGTTCAAAGCTGTTGGTGCTCCGGAGATGAGCCAGGTAATCAGCGGCAGAGTGATGACCATGCCTGCCGACACTGACCATAGGGGAAAGGATTGGCCGGTCTGCTCCTGACGCTTTCGAGCCCAGCGGCCCAGTAGATAGCTGGCGACGCAGGCAATGACCAGGGCTATTCCCATGCGGGCATAGGCGGGATGTGCAACAGGAAGGGGAAAATAGAATCCGCGGTTATTTAGAAAGAAACCGGTCACCGGATTGAGAGACTGACGCGGCCCGGGCAGGCTGTCATGGAAAACGGCGTACCAAAAAAAGAGCTGCAAGAGGACCGGAATGTTCTGCAGGACTTCGATATAGCCGGCAGCGATTCGGGAGACCAGCCAGTTGCTCGAAAGACGCGCCACACCGACAAGAGTCCCCAGAATGATCGTCAAAATTATTCCTACCAGGGAGACTTTGAGGGTATTCAAGATCCCGACCACAAGGGCTCTGGCGTAGGTGTCGGCGGACGAATAGGAAATCGTCGGCTCACCGATCTCAAAGCCGGCCTCCCGGCTGATGAAGCTGAAACCTGTAGCAATGGACTGTCTTCGCAGATTGGCCTGGGTGATGGCAAAAAGGTAGTAGCCCAGCATCAGCACCAGGCCTAAGGCTAAGGCCTGATAGACCAGCGCCCGCTTTGTGGGATCATGCCAGAACGGGATGCTTTGGGGTTCGGCTGACCTGGCTGACTCCGTCTGACCTTCTGACACAGTGTGGCTCTTTCGTCGGCTAGGTGGTTTGATCTGAAAAGCTGATCCTCACCGCAGAGACGCCGAGAACGCAGAGAAAAACGGATGAAAGTCATTGTTTTCTCGGCGGCCTCTGCGTCTCTGCGGTGAAGAAAAAGACTACGGGTGTTATTTGAACGGAGGAGAGTACATCAAACCGCCGTCCTTCCACTGGGCATTGAGGCCACGTTTGAGGCCCAGCTTGGTTTTCTCGCCCACATTGGCTTCGAAAACTTCCCCGTAGTTGCCGACCTTCTTGACAATGTTGTACGCCCACTTTTCATCAAGCCCCAAAGCCTTGCCGTTGCCCGGAGTCACGCCCAGGAATCGCTGTATGTTTGGATCTTTGCTGTTGAGCATCTCGTCGACATTCTTCGAAGTGATGCCCATATCCTCAGCCGCAATCATCGCCAGGACGGTATAATCGACAATGTCACGCCACTGGTCGTCACCGTGACGCACAACCGGGGCTAAGGGTTCTTTGGATATGATTTCCGGCAGGACGATATAGTCGTCAGGGTTGGGGGCGACGGAGCGAATGCCTGCCAACTGAGAAGCGTCGGAGGTCAGAACGTCACATCGCCCGGCAAAGAAGGCCTTGTTGAGCTCGATGTTTTGTTCGATGACCACGGGTTTCATCTCCAGTTTGTTTGCCCGAAAGTAATCTGCAGCGTTTTGTTCGGTAGTCGTACCCGGTAGCACACATACGCTTGCACCCTTCAGTTCTTTCGCGCTCTTGACCCCCAATTTCTTGGGGATGAGGAAACCCTGGCCGTCATAGTAATTGACCTGGGCAAAATTCAAACCCAGATCCGTGTCCCGCGTCAGGGTACGGGTGGCATTCCGACAGAGGACGTCTACCTCCTTGGACTGGACCGCAGTGAAGCGGGTTTGAGTGGTCAGGGTGACATATTTGATCTTTTCCGGGTCGCCGAAGATTGCAGCAGCAATGGCTCTGCCCGTGTCCACGTCCAGTCCACGCCAGACGCCTTTTTCATCGGGCATGCCAAAGCCAAAGAGGCCGCCGTTAACACCGACGGTGAGATAGCCGCGAGCCTTCACTGCATCCAGGGTTTCGCCGGCCATGGCCAAGACCGGAGCCAACAGTAAGGCCACCGCCAATGACACAAGAATGCTTGCTTTTACGCTCTTCATTAGTACCTCCTCCTAAACTCCCAGGTCATCATGCCAAGGTCGGCCCGGGGGACCTCTCCCCTGTCCCGACTTACTTCCCATATGAGTTTATTCTGTTGAATTAGAACTAGCAGGGAAATTGTTGTTTTGCACGTACAATAAAAGCAGACCCTTTATTCTATAGCAGTTTGTGCCGACCCCTGTCAAGAATCCTTTGCCAGGGGCCAAAAAGCCCGTGATAAATGTCCGACTGGCATCCCCCCCAAACTGAAAACCCGGGCAAAATTGTCCCTGCGTTTTGAGAAGAAATAGACTACACTCGGCAACCACACTGAGCTATAGATGTCATGACGCCCACTTCGCAGGGAGCGCAAATTCCCGTTCCAGGGGTCAGATTGAGCGAGATCACTAACAGACTCTCAAGCTTGTTTTTCCGTTCATCCTGAGGTATCAAAGCATGAACGGGAATTCAACATGTTACAGTTGCAAAAGTCCGTTCGCCCTGAGGTATCGAAGCCTGTCCTGAGCGTGTCGAAGGGGGTGAAAAGGACTTTTGCAAGAGGCTCCATTGAGAGATCATTAGTCCCCGAGGTTTTGGCCAAAGAAAGATGGAGATAGCCATGGAAAACTGCAATCTTGACTTCCAGATTGAAAAGTTGGGCGAGTGCCGAATCCCGTCGCCCTTGTCCGGCGTACACTTCGTGGATGACGACGAGAGGATATCTTATCACTCAAACCCGAAGGAAATTGAGGTTTGTTGGGATGCAAGGGCGGAAATTCCCAGCTTCGAGGTAGCTGGACCACGGCAGAAGATCTACTTCGATCCTTCCAAGCTCAAAGCCGGGATCGTCACCTGCGGTGGGCTCTGTCCGGGTTTGAATGACGCTATTCGCGCGATTGTCATGAGTCTTTTCCATCACTATGGTGTGCGCACCGTCTTTGGTTTCCGTTACGGCTACGAAGGACTTTCACCCAGGCATGGCCACACTCCTTTCGAACTCACCCCGGATTCGGTCCGTGAAATTCATGAGAGAGGTGGGACAATACTGGGTTCATCGCGCGGTCCTCAGGACGTGTCCGAAATGGTCGACACCCTCGAGCGGATGAATGTCGGACTCCTTTTTACCATAGGAGGAGATGGGACCTTGCGCGGCGCCCAGGCGATGGCGGAAGAGATCGGCCGGCGCAATCTAAAAATAGGGCTGATTGGCATTCCCAAGACGATAGACAATGACATACCTTTCGTGGAAGAGTCATTCGGTTTCGAGACGGCTGTCACCGAGACACGAATTGCCATATATTCAGCTAGAAGTGAGGCTGACGGGGCCAGAAACGGCATCGGTCTGGTCAAACTCATGGGCCGCCATTCCGGATTCATAGCCGCATATGCTACGCTTGCCAACAGTGTGGTAAACTTTTGCCTCGTCCCCGAAGTCCGTATCAGTCTTGAGGGGTTTCTTGGCGCTTTGAGGGAAAGATTGCAAAAAAGAGGCCACGCCGTGATCGTGGTGGGGGAGGGAGCCGGGCAGGACCTGATGGAGGCCAGCAATGCCAGGGATGCCTCAGGGAACCTCCGCCTTGGAGATATCGGCGTCTACCTGAGAGATCAGATTCGGCAACATTTCCAAAAGGCAGGCTTAGAGGTGACCTTGAAGTATATTGATCCCAGTTATACGATTCGGAGCATGCCGGCAAATGCGCGTGATTCGGTCTTTTGCCTGCTCTTGGGTCACAACGCGGTGCACGCTGCCATGACGGGGCGCACCAACATGGTTGTAGGCTTCTGGAAAAATGAATACACCCATCTGCCTATCAGACTTGCCGTCTCAGGGCGAAGGCAAATCGATCCCGAGGGAAAGCTCTGGACCAGTGTGCTGACGGCTACGGGGCAGCCCAAAGATATGTAGGAAAACGAGGAGAATAATCATGAATGGAGCCTTGCCTGAAGACCGGTGTACCATTGACGGCCTATGCATCAACACCATCCGCACTCTCGTCATTGACGCCGTCCAAGAGGCGAACTCTGGACACCCCGGCGCCCCCATGGGATTGGCGTCTGCCGCATATATCCTCTGGACCCGAATACTCAAGCACAACCCGAAAAACCCGGAATGGCCCGATCGGGATCGCTTTGTGCTCTCGGGCGGACATGCCTCGATGCTTCTGTACAGTCTTCTGCATTTGACAGGCTATGACCTGAGCCTCGAAGACCTCAAGAACTTTCGCCAGTGGGATAGCAAGACGCCGGGCCACCCGGAGTACGCACACACACCTGGCGTGGAAACAACCACCGGTCCTCTGGGACAGGGCTTTGCCAACGCTGTCGGTATGGCCATGGCCGAACGGCACCTGGCTGCCATCTATAACCGGCCCGGCCATGAGATCATAGACCACTATACCTATGTGATGTGCGGCGATGGGGACATGATGGAGGGGATAACTGCCGAATCAGCGTCCCTGGCCGGGCACCTGGGTCTTGCCAAACTCATTTGTCTCTATGATGATAACAAGATCACTATTGAAGGCAGCACGGACATAACGTTTACCGAAGACGTTGCGCTGCGGTTCAAGGCGTACCACTGGAACGTGCTGAGGGTCGATGATGGTAACGACCTGGACGCAATCTTCGCGGCCATCACCTCGGCTCAGGCACAATCCCGGCAGCCCACGTTGATTCTTCTGCGCACTCAAATTGCCTTTGGCAGTCCCAACAAACAGGGGTGTGCATCCTCCCATGGCGAACCCCTGGGCAAAGAAGAGGTTCGCCTTACCAAAAGAAATCTCGGGTGCGCTGAAGATGCCTTTTTCTGCATACCGGATCAAGTCCTCGATGTTTTCAGAAGGTGTGTGGATAAGGGAAATGCGGGGGAAATCCTTTGGCGGCAGAGAGTTTCAGCCTACACCAAAGCATTTCCGGACCTGGCTAACAACTGGAGGGATGCTGTCGCGAGAATCCTTCCGGATGGGTGGAATACGGGCCTGCCGGATTTTTCCGCAACCAATACAATCGCCACTCGAGAAGCTTCCGGCATGGTTCTGAATGCCATCGCCAGAAGCGTCCCCTCTTTGATTGGGGGTTCTGCCGATCTGGCTCCTTCCACGAAAACCCTCATCACCAGCTCCCACGATTTTCAGAGGGACCACTACGATGGCAGGAACATCCGTTTCGGAGTGAGAGAACACGCCATGGGAGGAATCCTCTCCGGAATGGCCCTTCATAAGGGTCTTCGTCCCTATGGTGCAACCTTCTTTGTGTTTGCCGACTACATTCGGCCGGCCATACGCCTTGCCACCCTCATGAAACTGCCGGTGATATACGTTTTGACCCACGACAGCATCGCAGTGGGTGAGGACGGCCCAACACATCAACCAGTTGAACACCTTGCCAGTTTGAGAGCGATACCCGGTCTCACCGTTATCCGCCCTGCCGACGCATCAGAGACCGCGGAAGCATGGCATCAAGCCATGACGATCACTGACGGCCCCGTCGCGCTCGTCCTGAGCAGGCAAAAGCTTCCGGTTTTGGACCGGTCACAATATGGCTCAGCTGAAGGACTTTCCAAGGGCGCTTATATTCTGGCGGACTCGGCCGGCAAACCCGATATCATCCTTATCGGCACCGGATCGGAGGTGCACACAGCCCTTCAGGCGCGCCAACTGCTTGCAAAGGAAGGCGTTTCAGCCCGTGTGGTGAGCATGCCCAGTTGGGAGCTCTTCGAGAAAACCTCACAGGATTACCAAGACCGGGTGCTGCCGCCGGAGGTGACTGCCCGTATTGCGGTCGAAGCTGGAGTACCCATGGGCTGGGGACATTATGTGGGACGGGGTAGCGCTGTTATAGGAATAGCTCGATTCGGAGCGTCAGCACCGGGAGAGGTGCTTATGGAGAGATACGGGTTTACCGCTGAGAATGTTTTCCAGAGGGCTATGGCGCTGCTGAAGGGGCACAAACGCTAAGTTGGGTGAATATCGAATATCGAACAAGGAACTGCAGAATGTCGAAGGAGGGCCTAAATGAGGTCTCCTGTTCTGCTGCTCCACCCACCGGTGGTAAAGCCATGTGAACCTCCAGCCGGCATCGCCAGACTTGCCGCCGCGCTGCACCAATATGGAATACCCTACACTGCAGTAGACATGAACATCGAGGCTCTGCTCGGTCTCATGAATGGTTCTCCGACTTCCGCTGACAGGTGGACTCTTCGTGCCGTTCGCAAGCTTTCAAAGAACCTGAACCAAATCCGAGACCCGGCCATTCGTCAAAACTTCGACCGCTACCAGCGAACAGTGATGGATTTGAATCGCCTCATTGAGATGTCGTTGCCATCAAGTGAGGTTCGTCTCAGCCTGGTAAATTACCAACACCGAAAATTCTCCCCGGTGAGGAGCGGCGATCTCCTGCGAGCTGCCGAGACTCCCGAGGAGAACCCCTTCTTCCCGTACTTTCAAGAACGGCTCGACCGGATCGTTGAGGCTGAAAACCCGGATCTTGTGGGCCTGTCGCTAAACTATCTCAGCCAGGCGCTGTGCACTTTTGCCATACTCGGATTCCTCAGACATAAATACCCCGAAATCACCCTGGTGCTAGGCGGAGGCCTGGTAACCTCATGGATAAGAAGACCCGGTTGGCAAAACCCCTTTACTGGCCTCGTGGATCACCTGGTAGCAGGAGCAGGAGAGCGTGTTCTGCTCTCACTCGCCGGTATTGACGATCCGGTGCAGACACACTTCATCCCAAGTTACGACTTTGTTTCAACCATCCGCCAGGCCAGGGGATCAGGCGCGAACATTGAAGTCAGGGCCCGGTCCGGCACAACGCCTACTCAGGACTCAGGACCCGGGACTCAGCACGACAATTATCTCTCCCCCGGATTCATCCTTCCATACAGCGCATCAAGCGGCTGCTACTGGAACAAATGTACGTTTTGCCCGGAGCGAGCTGAAGGCAATCCGTATCTGCCGATCCCCGTCGACCAGGTGGTAGGGGATGTGCAATTCCTTGTGAAAAAGACCAAACCGGTGCTGCTTCATGTTCTTGACAACGCTATCAGCCCGCGCTTGCTCAGAGCTTTTGCTGACCATCCTCCCGGAGCCCCGTGGTATGGGTTCGCCAGGGTGGCCGGGCATCTTGCCGAGGAAGATTTCTGCGTCGCTCTGAGGCGCTCGGGGTGCACCATGCTGCAGCTCGGCATCGAATCGGGGGATCAGAAGGTGCTCGATAACGAACAGAAGGGAATCAATCTCGAATTAGTGTCGCAGGCGCTGAAGAGCCTCCGGCAGGCAGGCATCGCAGCCTATGTTTATTTGCTTTTTGGGACTCCTTCTGAAACTCTGAAAGAGGCTCGCAAGACGCTCGAATTCACCGTGCGGCACTCCGATGAGATCGGTTTCCTTAACCTGGCCATCTTCAATTTGCCCATTTACGGGCAGGAAGCACAGGCATTGGAAACGAGAATGCACTATGACGGCGATCTTTCCTTGTACGCTGATTTTCACCACCCCAAAGGCTGGCATCGGGCTGTGGTGAGGCAGTTCCTGGACAAGGAATTCAAAAGACATCCTGCCATCGCCTCGATCATCAGGCGGGACCCTCCGATTTTTTCTTCCAATCATGCCCCCTTCTTCGCCAATTTCAGTTGAATTTTTTTCCTTGAGATCGGCCAGCCTGTTGAGTTAGCCCCTATGCCCTTTTTCACTCACGGCTCATCTTCTTTTCAAGTCGGCGGGTGAGGTAGGAAAGGGGATAGGTCAGCAGGAGGTATAACCCCGCAAGGGGCAGATAGGCTTCGAAAGTCTTATAGGTTGTCGCATTGATGACTTCCGATGCTTTGGTGAGTTCTCTTACGGAAATGACCGAAAGGAGCGACGAGTCCTTGATCAGCGAAACAAACTGTCCGGTGACAGGGGGAATAATGCGCCTCAAGGCCTGCGGGAAAATGATGTGGCGCATGGTCTGCCAATGGCTTAGGCCAATAGAGTTGGCGGCTTCCACCTGGCCTTTGTCGATGGATTCAATGCCCGCTCTGACAATCTCCGAAATATAGGCTCCGGAAAAAAACGCCAGGGTAATGATTCCAATTATCAGCGCATTGTCAAAATGGATTGCCGCGGCGATGCAAAAATAAAAGACATAAATCTGAACAAGCAAGGGAGTTCCCCGGAAGAATTCGACGTAGAGGGTGGCGAGTTCTCTGACCAGGACGTTCTTGGAAATCCTTCCAAGCCCTCCAATCACGCCCAGGCAGAAGCCGAGACTGATCGAACCGATGGAAGCCGCCAGCGTGTAATAGAACCCCATGAAGTAGAGCCTGCGATATTCCCATGGCACTCGCCAGTTCCAGGGATAATCGATCCCTGCAAAGAGGAGATAAAGACTCGCACTTAGCCCGATCCAAAGCAAAAATCGAACAAGAAGACGGTAGCGCATTTGTGCATCATCGAAGAATGTCGTCTATGGATAAACCCTTGGGGCCATCATGAGCCGAGAGCCGCTCCTATAGTAACAGACAACCCCATGACCCAATCGTCTCAATTTCGGTAAGGCGTTATGAACGCTCGATGGGAAACTATCAGGAAAGAGCATACTGCATTTTGGAACCTGATTCAAAAAGAATGCACAACCATTATTCTTTTGAGGATCTTCCATTTCCGCCACCTGCCAAACAATCTCCAGAAACCAGCGAAGCGCCGGTGATTTGTCGTCCGGACGCCACGTCTGTGTGGACTCTTCTTGAAGGAAAAGTCTTTCCGCTTTGGGCCGGCCGCTCTTGGGTCGATTTTTCCGTGTACCTCATCGGCGCGGCGATAAAGCCGGTCGCTGAACACATCGTAGATCTGTTTGTTACGTCCGCACCCAAATTATCTGCCATTTCCCCCTCAAACCCCATCCGTTCATCAGTTAGAAGAAGTTCCAACAGATGGTGAGCTCTCCCGAAATCTGGGACTCAAAAATTCGAGGGGCTTTGTGGTAGGCCTTTATTTGAATAAATGCCAAGAGAACAAAACTACAAAGCCTCAAGCCAGTTGCGGAACTACAACGCGACGGCGATAGCCAGCAGCCCAAACGCCGGGGTCATCAAGTTGGCGGATGTTCACAAAGAGCTCTCCGTCGGAGTCGACCACATCGGCAACGAAGAAATTCCCCTTTGACTTGAGCAGGAAGAATGTTGCGTACCCGTCAGCCCGAAGCCAGTTGCGATACTTTTTCACAAAGTTTTTTATCTGGGCCTGTGTGAAGCAGAGTTTCCTCACATCAGTATTCAGTTCGCCGAACATTTGCGAAAGAATCGCATCCTTTGTCATCTCGTGGACATCGACAGGAGTTTCAGCCGTTGGATTGCCTATTTCATCGGCGCCCCAGTTTTTGAAACCCGGGTCGATGCCACCGACAAACACGTCTTTCGCATCTGCCAAGATTTCGCTTCCGTCGACAGCGTCGATGGTAAGCCCGTAATCACCGGAGATGAGCCGCAGAATAGGTTTTGTGACAACACCCGTCCAGCAATTCTCCTTGCGGAGAAAATTTTTCAGTTCAGCAAGCCATTCCTGGCCCGCTTCGCCCGACAACTCCTTACTCAGATCGCAGAGTACCCCGAGCATTTCCAGAGGGAGGTCTACAATCTTACGAATTAATACACTGAGCATGTCTTTCATAGTCAATTCCTTTTCTCTTGTTTGACTTGTCTATTACGTGAGCCTACCGGCTTCACCGATCAAAAATCCGAGACCTGCCACCCCAGAACGACCCAGAAACACGGTACCTGCCACCGACCCCCGTTCCCGATATCTGGCGTTTCTGCCCATAGGAAACTCCTGGCAAGTCCCGAAATCCGGGCCTCAAAAGCCCGAAACTTTTAAGCCAAGTGCTGCTAAAAGTCAGAGACCTGACCCCAAAAAATCCGGTACTTGCAAGCTGGGCAGAATTTCGGGACGTGGGTGTCAAATGCCCGGTCTTTGATCCTCCCTGATTATTGACCCACTCTTGACCTCCCGACCTACCCGATGACCACTTCATAAAATCGAGGTGTCGGGCTCCCGTCAAACAGCGGCCTGACGCGCTCGCCTGCTTTGTCATGGGCCGGACTATTGTGCGTCGCCTGGAAAGCCGCTTGATCTTCAAACTCGACAATGGCCGCGTAGTTGCCCTCTTTCAATGGTTTCAGGAGTCTTCTCTTTATGAAACCCTTAAACGTTGAGAATTGTTCGTTGGTTGAGGCAAACCACTCCCGAAACTCGGCGTCTTTGCCCTCCTTGATGGGCGGAAAAGCGATTACAACTACAAACATGGCATCCCCTTTCTTGGCTCACGATTCATAAGCATTTCCCAGGTTGAGGCTTTTACGGCGACTGTGCCTCAATCTGATCGACAACCTTCCGATATTTTTCGTGGATCATATTTCTGTCAAATTCATAAAATTCGGCGAGCATCTGATCCTGCTCCTCTTTCGTGAAATACTCCATGCAGGGGTAGAAAAAGTGCTTGTCTTCCTTTTGGATGTGGAGCGGGTAAAACCGGGCCAGTTCTTGGAGATAGGCGATCACCTCCGGCGAGGTGTTCTCACCCTTCAAGTATCTTTCCTTGGCTCCGACCAGTTTTCTTACCATCTCTCGGGAATATTTGTGGTCCTCGACTAGTTCATCCATGATCTCGGCATGCTCCGCAGACAGCGGCTTTTTGGCCAAGTCCCGGAAAAGGATATCCTCTTCCTTGCCGTGATGGGTCCGGTCCGCATAAGTCCGGATGAAGTCAACGGCCGTATCGATAAAAACCGTATCGACTTTATCGGATTCGTTAATCTTTCTGATCTCACCTTCAAACTGACGGAGCATTTTTTCGATCAAGCGGTGCTCCCACATCATGGGGCCAATCGGTTTCATAACCATCTCCTTTCTTAATAATGATCGGGGTTCCTAGAAGCCAATCTAAGGCAGGCACGCAGAAAAGTCTTTGATTTAGGTCAACTGCCCGCTGCCAGCCACCGGCTATAAGGCTCAAAAACCAAAAAGACCCTGGCTTTCACCAAGGCCTCATGGGATACCCTAGTGCCTGAGGGACATGCGAGGGAGTGGCTCACAAGGTAATCTCAAAACTCCCTATTATGAGAAAATGAAGTTACGGGCCAACTCCAAAAAACCCTCATCCAACCGCTCTTCACAAACATCGTCCGAACAATCCCAACACCGCTGGGAGTCGCAGCGCAACTCAACCGGCTTCTTTGATCCAGAATTTTCATTGCTTCGGGTATCCATTCTGCACTCCTTCCCGTCCCTGTCTCAACTCTTTGGGACCCCAATTCCTGCAATGCCTATACAATCACTAGGAATACTTTTTGCCAGGTGGTTACCGCCACCGCTCCTCCAACGCTCGCCATTCCCAGCGTAAACCGCATCCGTTCCCCGTTCCGCTTCCCAAATCCGCCACCTGCAGTACCCCTGCCACAGGCAGCCAGCGCTCATCCATCCAGGGCGCGCCTCACCAAGCCTTTCAATGGGCAACGCAGACGGCGAATCAAACTCTTTCAAAAGCAAAAGCCCTATGAACTCACAGTCCACAAGGCTTTACAATCTTCCGAAATATTGGCGCATTAGATTCAGATAGTTGGCAGAAACAACGAGAGCCTCCGCCGGGTCACTTGGATTAAAAATTGATTCAAATGTCTTGCTCTTGTTTCGCTGGTCCAGTTTGCGGGATTAGTAGGTGTAGACGGCATATTTGCTTGGAGCTTTCAAGACCTTGTCAAGTTCGTCTTGGATTTTCTTCCGTTCTGGATTGGCACGCCAGTTGTTCCACTCCTCAAGGCTGAACCAAGTGCTAATGACGAGTAACTTGTTCGCGTTGTTCACATCCCGCAGAGTTTCCCCGGTAAGGTAGCCCTTCTGAAGCATTGCTTTGCTGCGCAATTGCATCAGCAAATTACGGATCTTCAGCTCATTGCCCGGTTGAATTTCTCGCTCAATAAATACTCTAACAGCCATGTTCTCCTCCGTGATACTAGAATGAGATCAGAATATTCCGAACCCATCTAGTCACTGTAATTTTATCATCAGCTTCTAGTTCCGTCAACGCAGACCCTTCACCGTCGATCCTACACGGTTGAAGTTGAATAGGAATCTGGTCTCGATTGCGTGAAAAGGAGAAGAACGTTAAATCGCCTTCTTGAATCCACTCGCTTTGGCCTGAATTTCTCCCCTCAGCCTGAAGGGAATTGTTAGGTAAAGGACGTTCCGTTTGTATATGCTTTTGACATCTTCACATTTTTGTTTGCTGATTTTTCAGTGAACAAGGCAGCTGTCGAAAATTTTAAAAAATGGTTGAAATCTACGAGTTTGATTATCAAACACGACGTCATCGGACGTTTCCTGAGTCACCTGGGACTGTGGGGGCAGCACAGTACTTCTCGCCCGGAAAACCGAAAACACCCGATCCTGGACTAATTGCCATCGAAGATCGTGATGACGCATGGACCATGTAGAAAAGACCCGCCCTAATGGTCCGCTGAACCTGCAATCATCCCGATGCCGCCAAGATCTACCCCGGCTGCAGCTTTGCCATTATTTGGGAGGATGGACCGGCACTGGCCGTCAAACCTTCAGAATGAAAAAAGTCTTGACAATACAACCAATATATGCATCGTCTAAAGGAAGTTAAACTGTTTTCATCTCAGAACTATGAGCCACACTTATAGAGTTCCGCTCTCTGAGGGGGGCGAAATGAGCCTTAAGATGTTTGTATTTTGCCGTTAGACGAGGGGGCTCAGTTCCTCCGTTTAACGGCGTCCAAAACAGCACCTTTTTCTAAAGCCAAATTCCGTCCAACGTGGAGACAAAAAGCCGCGGGTTCCGTCGGTTAAGACATGAGGCAGATTGCCGCGCATACTCGCATTGAGTCCAATGGATTGAAGTTACTGTTGTTGTGTATTGATGAGCTGATGAGAATGAGGGGGAGCAAGGGGGAAAGCATGTTTCGAAAGACGAAGTTCTTTCTACTGGCATATTTAGTGGTAATCACAGGCGCGGTCAGCATGACCTTAGCGGCGAACGTAGTGAATTCTAATCAGAAAGGGGGCTTCCCGGGCTCCTTCCAACCGCGGATCACGGGAATTAGGGTTGGAGATCGTGGGGATGTGGGTGCTCCCGGTTATAGGTCCGCAGACTATTACTGCGATATGTTTCTCCTCGCTGACGGACACACGACCGTCTTTGCACCGGGAACCCTACCAGGGCAGAAGGATTACCTGTTCTTTGTGATGACGGGGACCTACGTGAATACTGTGTCTAAGAGCAACCCTTCCGGGGGAGCGACATCCGGAATGGTTGTTCTGGTGTCTTCGGGGCCAGACACCAACGGCATATGGAAGCTCGATTTCGCCCCCGGCTACGGATATTCTCTCTGGGTGGGTGATGGCAGCTCTTCCGGCGATGGCCACAGTTGTGACACGCAAGGCTCAGTATTTCGATCCCCAATATTACACAACTGGTGCCCGGAGATTCCGGCTGGAGGTACTCAGGACAGCACGTTCGATCTCACCTACGTGGGGGTCGGGTCAGTCGTCATAGATCCGACAAACCTGGGACCACGAGAATTGCTGGCGATCTATAACGGAAATAACAACTGTATCGGGCATAACGGACCGCCTACGGGAGGGGCCAAGGACATAATGAGCGGTTACTATGCCACGACCGCAGTAGCCACTTCGGATCATTACGGCAAGTTCTGGCCAATCTATCGAACCGGTTTTGAGATATCCACTGACAATGCGCTGTTGGGACCGAACGCCCCTGAGGGTGCGTTCGACTATGACGTCTGCAGGTCCTGCCTGGAGAAGAGGTGCACGAGGCCCGATCACGGGCACTACGGTCGCTACCCCGTCTTGACCCCCTCTTTCACGTTAGAACAAGCCGTTGCCAGCGGCAACAGGCTCGCAGTGACGATAGGTTCGCAGGAGCCCAGCGCATTTGTCGATGACGTGCACGCGTGTCTCATGTGCGAAGAAGGCAAACTTGATATTTACCTTTACACTTTGCAGGGTTCGAGCTGTGACCAAACATACTGCCCGCTGTCCCAGCACGGCAGCCGGGGCACAATCAGAGTGGCCCGAGCCAAACTCAACGGTGGGACCGCGCCGCTCAAATTCATGTGGTGGTATGGCCACCCGGACTCGGTAAAATACGACAACTACGTCAATGGAACCTATGAAGCCTCTTTTGATTTGCAGATCGAGAAACTTGGTGGCACTGAAATTCCCTTCACCAATGCCGGCACCGGACATGACGCCGGGGGCCTCAATAGCCCCATATTTCCAATGGATGACAATCTCAGTTCGAGGAACTACTCCACCTGTCAGTATGGAGGGGTTGGCGGTAATTATGACCAGCGGCAATCGATGGGTTCGATCAGCTACGTCCCGGCGGCCAAACAGTATCTGCTGACCTTCCTTTGTGCGTCCCCGTCGGACCCGGCCCTAGGTATACCCCAAGGCGGCTTTGACGACGCTAATCCTCAGGACGGGGCTGCGATATTCTACTCCACATTGGATGCCGACCTTTATGCCCTTTCCCACCAGGATAAATGGAGCCCGCCCAAGGAGGTCAAGGGTTCCTGGGAACCCTTTACGCCAACCACGCCGGTGTGTATGGATACCAGTACCAATAAACTAGTGGCATGCTCGGACAAGTGCAGCAACTGTTTCTCGCCGAGCGCAGCACAATGCGTGGAAACCCTGGATGAGCAGGGGAAGAAGGGGGGGTGTACCCTCGATCGGTACGCAGGGTTTTATCCGTCATTCATGTCCACAGTGATCAATAAAGATGGGAGGAGCAATCCGCTTCACTACAATCCAGGCTACCTGTCAAAGACCGGATACATCTTTTCCATGGCGGGGTGTCTGGGTCCAAAATGCACCACACACCGTGTTTATAACTCGCGGCAGTTTTGGATTGACGTAGAATAATCGGATGAAGCACAAACGTTTGTAATCAGCCCGTCCGACGTGGACTCCACAGGTCTTTACCTTAAGTGGCGGCCCTAATGTCACCGCGGGCATTCTGGATGGCTGGTTCGTCGAGGCGATGCCACGACAAATCCATAAATCCGACCGGTTGTTTCTTTTCGTCAAAACCTTTTTTAGGCGAGGATTTCTCGGTTTGGACCCGCTCTGTACGGATTGACTTTGGATGTTATGTCAGCGAAAGCTTGAAGGCCAGGCCGTCCGCATAGATGCTGCATCGTTTTTTGAAGAGCTACATGGAGATAATGTCACAAACGGGAGATTTTATGCATGACTGAATCGACTTATAATGGCTAGGATTTGAGTTCCATAATCTGCCCCCATGAAGATTGAATATACCTTAACAGCGCCTGGAATTTTTGGATACTGCAATTTCTTCAGGATATTATTCTGATATCTTGCTCCCTCTGAGCCAATTCCAATTTTTACTCAAGACCTGGAGGTGACCTGCCCTGGGCTCACTTCTGCGGAAAAGGCAAAATCAGCCTGAAGGTGACTCCCCTGTCGGGATTGTCCAGAATATCCAAGGACCCGTCATGGGCTTCCGCAATCTTCTTCACAATGGCCAGGCCAAGACCGGTTCCCTCTTTCTTGGTGGTGAAGAACGGAGCAAAGACGAGATCCCTTTGATCTTTAGGAATCCCATCACCCAGATCCCTTACGTCGACGATAATCCTCCTCTGCTCCTGGTGACAGACAACCATTACCATTTCTGCTTCGGGCGAGGCATGAACCGCATTCACCACAAGATTTATGAGGACCTGCTTGATGCGCATGCCATCCAGAGGTACCGGCGTGATCTCACCCAAGAACTGACTTTCAATCCTCACCTGTCTGCCTTTGGCCACAGTCTCAGCAACGGCAAGGCTTTCCTGAACGAGCCGGTCGATTCTCTCGTCCGCCAGCCGCAATTCCAGGGGCCTAGCAAAATCCAGCATGTCTTTGACCATACTTTCGAGCCGCGTGGTTTCTTTAACCACAATGTCCAGTTTCTCATGGCAAGGATTATTCGGCTCGATGCGTCTCTTCACCCAGAGGGTGAAACCGCCGATGGCAATGAGAGGGGTCTTCAAGTCGTGGGCCAAGCTTGATAAGGCTCTTCCCATTGCGGCGAGGCTCTCGGCCTCCCGGAGGCGCTGTTGATGTACCTGTTCCCGGTCACGCAGTATTCCTAGTATTCCGCCTACGGCATTATAAAGAACTATCTCCATGATCTCGTTGAAATCACTAGAGGAAAAGGCTTGCCAGTGGATCACTGTGAACGGAGTCAGGATAACACTGATCGCGACGGAAGTCGAAAAACCGCCACGCAGACCGAACCAAAATGCCGCAAGCATCACCGGCAAAAAGAACAGCCCCTGATAGAGGACATGATACTTATGTCTACTGATCTCTGTGTAATAGTGAAGAACGGAGATGCTCACAACGAGAAAGACGATGATGAGGACTCTTGACTTTGTGTTCATCGACGACATAATCAGCTTCTTTTCACTGGGTGTACTCTCGCCCCAAAGCCTGCTAGCATTTCCTCCGGTTTCCCGCGTCGCGCTGCGCTGGCGGCATTACCCGTTATCGAAAACCGGATGTTTAAGCTACCGCTCGTGCCGGGCGAAATAAGCCTCCCTCTGCCGTGGCAAAGGTCGGTGCAGCGGCAGCGAAACGCAACAATCAGCAGCGCGAATCAAGGCGAAAATTTTCAGCCTTTCTGTTACTTTTATTATGATATCATCTAAGTCAAACTGATGTCTTTGCCCACGTCGGATATGCGGAGAGGATATGTGGGACGGGAGCAGCAACTGCCGCCTTATCCGCAAAAGAGCTTGCACACACAGCCGCGGGTATCTATTTTGACATTCGTACCGGAGGAATGCCAAATACTATTGTTACTTAATCCAAAGCCAGAAGAGGATTGCGGATCAAATCGCTCTTCCTGGTGCCACTCAATTTGATACTGGCGATCCCATGCTGTCTCTGGAATGCTGCACAACCGATCAATAAGCGTTTTTCATATGTGCATTAAAGCAAACGTTGATAAGCCCCGCATGAGGTGACTGCTAGAACGAAAGTCTGAGTGTCTGTTGCCGTGAAATTGGAGATATCTTGCCAAGTCGTTTCTTGGCGATATCCTCTTGATATCTCGCTAATCGGTAGGTCGTTCGTAGCAATTTCAGGCCGGACCGGTGACGGCGATGGGCGGGAAAGACTGGGAATATTCGGCTTTCTGCGAGATCTTGCCAGCCGCATAGATTCTCATTCTACATGGGTGCTTCGGCACCCGTGATCTCTCCAAAATATCGCTGGGTAGTGGAGAGATTCAAGCGCCTCAGAACGACTTCGCCGAATGTCATCTTGTCGAGATCGCCGCCAGCTCCTCTTCGATGACGCCCTGGAAGAGCGGCAGTTTGTAGGCGTTCTGCTCCAACGGTTTGGCGCCCTTGATGGCGGTTTCGCCGGCAACCCGTAGCGTTTCCGCATCCAGCTTTCGGCCGGCGATGAGCTCCTCGACTGCTTTCAAACGCCACGGCACCGGCGCTGCGCCGCTCAGGACGACCCTCGCCCTCGCTACTTTGCCTTTGTCCACCACCAAGGCCAGGGCGACGCCGGCCAAAGCAAAATCCCACGATTGCCGCGCCCGGACTTTCCGGTACGAGCTGCGAAATCCGCCAGGCGGCGGTGGCAATGAGACACCCGTGACCAGTTCCCCCTGTTCCAGGGCGGTTTCCCTCTGAGGGTCCTTTGACGGTGGAACGTGGAATTCGCCGACGGGGACCTCTCTCTTGCCTTTCGGCCCCTCGATGTGGACCGTCGCCTCCAGGGCCACGAGAACGGGCGCCGTATCGGAAGGATGCACGATGTAGCATGAATCGCCGCCGAAGATGCAATGGAACTGGTTTTCTCCGGCAACGGCGTAGCAGGTGTCTCCGCCCTTCCGCAGGCAATGGAAGTCACCGCGATAGTACCAGCAGCGCGGTTTCTGGCAAAGGTTGCCGCCCAGCGTTCCCTGGTTTCTGAGCTGAGGGCTTCCCACTTCCGATGCGGCCATGGCAAGCCCGGAGTACATCTCTCTGACCAGCGCGTTCTCCGCCACCTCGGTGATGGTGGTGAGCGCACCGATTCGGAGCCCTCCCTCCTTCGTTTTTCGAATCCCTTGAAGCTCCTGGAGGAGGCTCAGGCTGACCAGGGTTTCCACTTCGAATACCCGCTCCCGAAGGCAGCCGAGAAGGTCGGTCCCCCCCGCGTGCACCGCGGCGTTCCCTGGAGCAAGAAATTTCAAAGCCTCCTCGATGGATTTCGGACGGATGTATGAAAATTTCGGCATCATGGCTTCAGCCCTCCTTCAACCGTTCGGATAAGAGCTTGCAGAGCTGCATCGGACTGATGGGCGATGCGGTGACCCTGATCCCGGTTGCATCATAAACCGCATTGGCAATGGCTGCCGCGGTCGGAATGGTGACGGGCTCCCCGAGCCCCTTTGCCCCAGTGGTGTTGATTTCGGGTGAAAGGAGCTCGATCGGCAGCGAGACCAACTCCGTCGGGACGTCAAGGGCCGTGGGAAGCTTATACTCGTACCAGTTCCGGTTGAGCATTTTGCCCGTCTGCGTGCCGTCGAGGACCCGGCCTTCGGTCATGGCGAGGCCGATGCCCATTGTAATCCCGCCGAAGACCTGATTGTCATAGGTCAAGCGGTTCATGACACGGCCGCTGTCATGAGCGCCCAGGAAGCGAAGGATTTTGACCTCACCCGTTTTGATGTTCACTTCCACTTCACAAAACTGCGCAGCGAAAGGATTGACGATCTTACCGGCCGGGTCCGGGTCGCGGCTGCCGATTCCGATGATGACTCCACGTTTCTTGAGACCAGCAAGAGCTGAGATTTTGACGCTCTTGGAACTGTCCGACCGGGAAGCGATCGTGCCGTCCATGAGCGTCAGATCCGATGGATCCACCTTGAGCTCTTCCGCGGCCATGGACAACAGCTGTTGCTTCACGTGAATGGCGGCGGCGCGGACTGCGGGGGACTCCGTGGGCACGGTCTTGCTGCCGCCGCTCGGTCTGGTGTACTGGGTGGTGCCGGTATCGGCGTTTTCAATCTGGATGGATTCGGGCGGCACTCCCAGTTCCTCTGCGGCGACGCAGGCCATGACCGTTTTGGTGCCTGTTCCGAGGTCGCTCGCCCCCATGTTGAGGTTCACGCTGCCATCGGAAAACATCCGGATGATGATCGTGGCAGGCGGCATCGCCCCTCCCGCAAACCAGAGGCCGCTCGCCATGCCGACGCCTCTTCGCAGATCGCCCTTTCCCGAATCATTAGCCGCAGGCTTGCCCGTCTTTCCCCGGGCATCTTTCCACCCGAAGGCCCTGGCGCCCTCTTCCAGGCACTGCTTCAAGCCGGAGGTGACGTAAGGGGGTTGGCCGTCCCTTCCCTGGCTAACGGTCGGAACGTTCTTCACCCGAAGTTCCACAGGGTCCATTTTGAGGGATTTCGCAAGAGCATCCATCATCTGTTCCAGCGCCCAGGAACCCTGAGGGTGCCCGGGTGCACGGAACGGGCGCGCGGGACCGGCGTTCACGTAGACGTCGGTGCTTTCAATCCGGACGTTGGGGCAATTGTAAAGGTCCCGAACCTGCCAGTCCACCAGGGCGGTCCCGCCTGCCGGGTAGGCCCCGCCCGTCGCAAGGAGGCTGAAATCGAGCGCCGTCAACGTCCCGTTTTTTTTGACTCCAGCCTTGAGCCGCATGTTGCAGGGCGGCCGGTTTCCCACCATGAGATAGGTTTCCTCCCGAGAGAGGATCAGTTTCACCGGACGCCCTGCGCGCCTGGCCAGGAGTGCTGCAATGGCGGTGTATTTCCCCGGTTGCAGTTTGCTCCCGAAGCCTCCACCCATGTAGTGTCCGATGACCCGAATTTTGGCGAGCGGTAGGCCCAATATCGCGGCAATCTCAGACTGGATGGCAAAGACCCCCTGAGTGGATTCCCAGAGCGTCAGCCGGTCCCCTTCCCAATGCGCCACGCAGCCGTGAAGTTCCATCGGGGTGTGGATCTCACAGGCGGTCCGATAGTTTTCCTCCAGAATAAGATCCGCCTCGGTAAATCCCTTGGCCACGTCGCCCCGTTCGTATCTTTCGGTCTGGACAAGGTTCCCTTCGTCCTGGACAGGCGGCGCTCCGGCCTCAAGGGCCTTTCGTTCATCAACCACGAAAGGCAAAACTTCATATTCGACGGTGATGGCTCGGAGCGCATCCCGGGCTTGATAGGGCGTCTCGGCCGCAACGGCGGCAACGGCGTCTCCCTCGAAACGGCAATGAGGGTCGAAAAGTTTTCCCGAGATTTCCTTGGGCGGCCTCCATTGGCGGTAGGGCCACTTGAGATTCGCTTCGGGTGTGGCGCCGCTGATTACGAAACGGACTCCGGGCATCTTCTCGGCCCTGCCGGTGTCCAGTCGCTTGACGAGGGCGTTGGGGTGAGGGCAGCCGAGGATGGCCCCGTAGAGCATGTTCGGAAGCCGGACGTCCGAAGAGTAAACTGCAGAACCGCTCACCAACTCGTATGCATCCACTCTCGGGAGCGGCTTCCCCACGAACCTTGTCTTTCCCCATGGTTGGGGTGCTTCGCCGGGGCGGGGCGTGTCCGGAACAGGAAATGTCTCCACCTTCTTCTCTTTGTCAGGATTTGCTGCCACCACTCACCTCCTTGCCGGCTTTGAGTTCAACAGCGCGCCGGGCGGCCTTGAAAATGTGAGCGTACGCGCCACAACGGCAGAGGTTCCCGCTGACGCCCTTTCGAATGTCGTTCGGCGTCGGACTGGGATGCTTCCTCAGGAGACCCTCGACGGCCATGACCTGCCCGGGGGTGCAGTATCCGCACTGGAAAGCGTCGTGTTCGAGAAAAGCCTGCTGTACGGGCCCCAGGTCTTCGCCCTTCATCAGGCCTTCGAGAGTGACGATTTCGGCCCCTTCGCACTCCATCGCCAGGGTGAGGCAGGCATAGCGGGGCACATTATTGATGAGTACTGTGCAGGCCCCACATTCTCCCCGCTCACATCCGACTTTGGTTCCCGTGAGCCCGATCTGTTCTCGAAGCACGTAGAGAAGCGTCCAACGAGGTTCCATCAGGAGCGTGTGCCGGCTGCCGTTGATGAGGAGATTCACGCGGGTCGTCTCATCCGCCTTGGCCACAGCCTGTTCCGCTTCCGGCGGCGCGGCGAGGAGTTCCCCCGAAGCGCCGACCGCCAGAGCACCGACGCCCATTGAAGTCAGAAAGCTCCGGCGAGTGATCCCCTTGCGGCCTTCGCCGTGCTTGCCCTCAGGATAATCTACCATGGCATCCTCCTGGATAGTTTTTTTAGTGACATTCCTGGTTGGGGGGCGCCCCCACCATCCCCCTTCACATCTCCATCACCAGGAGCCATACTGAACACACTATAATAGTAAAAATCATGGGTATGAAGGCTATCTTGAAATACTCCATAAAAGATATGGGGTATCCGGAACGCTCGGCCATGCCCACCGTGACTACATTGGCGCTGGCCCCGATCATGGTTCCGTTTCCTCCCAGACAAGCGCCCAGTGAGAGCGCCCACCAGAGAACGCCGTTCTCGGCGCCGGGAACCACAGTGCTGAGATACGCCACGATGGGAAGCATGGTGGCCGTAAAAGGAATATTGTCGATAATCGCCGAGGCCAGCGCCGAAACCCAGAGGATCATCAGGATGGCGACCATCAGGGAGCCCCTGGAAATGTCTTTCACCAGGTCGGCGATGACCTGAACCAAACCCGTTTCCTCAGCGCCGGCCACAACGATGAAAAGCATCATAAAAAAGATGAGTGTTGGCCACTCAATCTCGTGCTCCAGCATCTCGACGATGTCCACACGACTGACGACCATCAGCATTGAAGCCCCTATGAGCGCAGCAATGCAGGGCTCCATATGCAAAGCCCCATGGATAACGAACAGGGAGATCGTGATTCCCAGGATTATTCCGCCTTGGATGAGCAGGGTTCGATCAGTGATCTGGTATTCCTCCCGCAACCGCTCGATCACCTCTTGAACGTCGGCCACTTTGCCCTTTCCGTACTCCTTTCTGAACCAGAAAAGGAAATAGACGATCGTTATCGCCAGAGCGACGGCGTTGACCAGAGTCAAATGCTGGACGAAGTCAACGAATGTTAACTTTGCATAAGATCCGATCATGATGTTGGGCGGATCGCCAATGAGCGTTGCCGTCCCCCCCACGTTGGAGGCAAAAGCCTCCGGCACGAGGAAGGTAACAGGGCTAAGGTTGAGAGTCAGGGCAATTTCGATGGTCACCGGGATGATCAGGAGCATGGTGGTCACATTGTCCAGGAAAGCCGAGATGACCGCGGTGACGAACATGAGGACGGAGGCCAGGACAAAGACGTTGCCCTTCGCCAGTTGATAGGATTTGTAGGCCATCCATTGGAACACGCCGGTCTTTTTCAGAATACCGACAATGATCATCATGGCCATCAGCAGGAATATTACGTTCATGTCAATGGCATGCATGGCCTCTTCGAAAGTGAGGATCATATAGTCCGGGTGAGCGACTCCGGCTGTGTAAGTAATGGTTAAGAGTAAAGATGCACCCAACAGGGCCGCCAGCGTGCGGTGGACGAACTCCAAGGCAATCAGGGCATAGACGAGAATCAGGACGGCGGTTGCGATCCAGAATGCAGGAGTCACGGATCGCTCCAGCTTGAAGCTGCAGTGTGCCAGGTAATGGGCGTTTCCTCCTTCATCAATCTTCTCTTTGACCACATTTGCCAGGGCCATCCGGCCCGGACTTTTAAAGGAGGGCTTTGTTGCTTCGAATTCTATCGTTGAATGGGGTAACATCCCCGAGGGGAAGAAAAGCTCCGTCTGATATCTGCCGGCCTTGGAAGTGGTGACCACTTGATCGGGTTCCACCTTTTGGCCGTTGGCGAAGAAACTCAGCTCAACGTCCTTGAGGGGCTTTCCCTGCACATTGGTGGCAGTCCCGGAGACAATGAGGATATCACCTGCGCCTGTCGCCTTGGATTTCTCCGCACCGAAACTCGGAGTTGTGGCAGCCAAACAGAAAGAGGCAAAAACGAGGAGAAGGAACGGTAACACTCTTCTCATTATTTCATCGCTTTCTTCAATAACCGCAGTCCAACGACTATCGCACGGGTTTGAGCTGAACTCGGAACGGCCGAAGAATACACCGATTCTTCAGGCTGGGAACCAACAAAATCACCGCAGAAACGCAGGAACGGGGAGAAAATTCATAGATTCTCTCTGCGTCCTCTGCGTCTCTGCGGTGCATGTTTCCTTTGGTTGCGGCTGAAGCCGCACTGTGACATGGCAATCCAAAAAGATTTCGACCTATCCTCTTGACCCCAGACGCAAGCCTCCATGAATAAAGTACACGTCACCCGCGATGGCCTCATTTCGGTAGAGGTCACCGACGAGGGCGGCCACCTCCTCCGGTTCAACCAGACGACCAATGGGTACATCCGCCAAAATCTTTTCCAGCGCCTTCTGATCCATGCCTTTAACCATGGGCGTAGCAACATATCCCGGTGCGATGGCAACGCAGCGAATCCTGTTGGAAAGACCGCGCCGAAAAAACTCCGCCGTAATGACTTTGGGCATCACTGACATAGCCGCCTTTGAAGCAGAATAATTGATCTGGCCCGCCGTTCCCAGAGAACCCGTCGAAGAGACAAGACAGATCAGGCCTCTGCAGTTATGGTTGATCATACGCTCGGCGCATTCGCGCACAGTCAGGAAAACACCGGTAAGATTGATATCGATGACGAATTGGAAGTCTCCCAAGCTCATCTTTCTGGTGACTTTCCCAGTTTCCTTGTCGGGGGAGAGCATCAGGCCATCCTTGATGACCCCGGCAAAAGGGGCCACCAGATTGATTTGTCCGAATTCCCCTATGGCTGTATCGGCAAGAAAGGCGCAGTCATCTTCCTTGGTCACATCGCAGACCATTGTGGCAACCTTTCCTCCCATCGCTTTCAGTTCAGCCTTTGTCTGTGCAAGAGCCTCATGTGCCATATCTCCCAGGACCACCTTCCCGCCGTTTTCGACCCAATATTTGGCGACGGTCTTTCCAATTCCCATGGCGCCGCCGGTTATCACGGCCACAGCATCCTTAATATCCAGCATGGTTTGTCCCTCTATTGTTTATTTCTCTTTTTGCACGAGTTCACGCATTGCACGTTCTTTCGTCTCATAAATGTGTGGCGCCACATCCCGCTTTGCCAGTTCATCGCCGAGTTTCATCCTCAGGAAGGTGCTTGTTGTATAGCGCGTAGTGGTTTCGTAAAACTGCATGACATATTTCACCATATCCGAATATTCATCGACCAGTTCCGGAGCAATGTTGAAATTGTCATAGTTAACAATCGTATAGACCTTCTTCCCCAGAGGGCCCAGCATCCCCTCTACGAGTCCCTTGATTTTCCGGATATCTTCAGACGACTTGACATAAAGATTTTCAAAGTTGACGAAGAAGAGATTCTCCTCGGGATTGTAGGTTAGACGCTCCTCGATAGGCAGACTCAGCAGATCGTTCTTGAGACCCATTGGCTGCGGCTGGAAAATCCTCGCGTCCATCAATTTGGGGCCGTTGTTGATGATCGGTTTGAAATCCATAAGAGCCAGAATGTCCCTCTCCAAGTCAATCCCTGGAGCTATTTCCATCAATTCCAGGCCCTCTTCCCGGAGTCTGAAAACGCAGCGCTCCGTAACGTAGAGAACGGGTCGGTTGTTCATTGCGGCATATCTGCCGCTGAAGGTTTTCTGTTCGACTTGATCGATGAATTTCCGTTCTCTTCCCTCCTGCTCGATCTTCACCTTGCCGTCTTCCACTGCAACCTTTAGCCCCCCTGCGGTAAAAGTGCCCACAAAAACAATATGTTTTGAGTTTTGGCTGATGTTGATAAATCCTCCCGGTCCAACGAACCTCGGTCCGAATTTACTGACATTGACGTTCCCCTCTTTGTCGACTTCCGCGGCCCCAAGGAATGCCATGTCCAGACCGCCTCCGTCATAAAAATCGAACTGGTAAGGCTGGTCGACCAGGGCAACCATGTTGGTCCCGGTGCCGAAGTTGACTCCCGAGTTGGGGAGCCCGCCTATAACTCCGGGTTCGGCAGTGAGGGTAAGGTACTCGATCATCTGCTCTTCATTGGCAACCTGGGCAACTCCTTCCGGCATGCCGATACCGAGGTTGACCACACTGTTGGGCATCAACTCGAAAGCCGCCCGCCTGGCGATGATTTTTCTGGGGCCCATTTCCATTGGCGGAATTGACTGCATGGGCATCCGGATCTCACAACTGTAAGCCGGATTATAAAATTCAACAAAAGTCTGCCAATGGTTTTCAGGCTTGGCCACCACCACGCAGTCGACGAGGATCCCGGGGATCTTAACCTGGCGGGCATTGAGCGTCCCACGATCGGCTATTCTTTCCACCTGCACAATGGTAATACCACCGGAATTCCTGGCGGCCATTGCCATGGCAAGTGCTTCCAGGGTAAGGGCCTCTTTCTCCATGGTGATATTCCCATCCATATCCGCCGTCGTCCCCCTCACGATCGCGACGTCAATGGGCAGAGCTTTGTAGAAAAGGCATTCTTTTCCGCCGATGTGGACCAACTCGATGAGGTCTTCTCCCTTTGTCTTGGTGAGTTCGTTGAGTTTTCCGCCATCAATCCTTGGGTCAATAAAAGTCCCAAGTCCGACGTAGGTCAGGTGGCCGGGCTTGTGCCCCGCAATGTCGCGGAAAAGATGGGCCACTACTCCCTGGGGAAAATTGTAAGCCAGGATCGTGTTGGCTCGGATCAGTTCTTGAAGTTTGGGCGCCAACCCGATGTGCCCGCCAATGACCCTTCCTATCAGCCCATCGATGCCGACATGATTCAGGCCTCTGGTTTTTCCATCCCCCTGGCCGGCGGCGTAAATGAGGGTCAGGTTCCTGGG
>Ga0209048_10000844_pt1 | contig 32617 bp, 30 predicted proteins | sample FrelakmetCRP12CR_FD_187146 | JGI IMG/M metagenome (GOLD analysis project Ga0209048, IMG submission 187146) | Freshwater lake sediment microbial communities from the University of Notre Dame, USA, for methane emissions studies - CRP12 CR (SPAdes)... | ecosystem: Environmental > Aquatic >...
CGAACGGCAGCACCAGCAATGCGGCAACTCCAAGCAGTTGTCTCATATTATTTCCCACGAAGCCGCCTCGACAGATGGCGCGCGCTGGCAATGCTAAGGAGACCCGGAAGGCAAGACCAGCAAGGCAAAAGGACTACCTTGCCCGGGATATGGGTTGGCCGGTGCCGCAGGCAATCGACGATCTGCGCGCGCTGACGAACGCCCCCGCGCGCAGCGCCTACGGCATGCTGCCGATGATGCGCGCGGCCTCCTCCTGCGTGAACGCGCGCATCGTCTGCGACTTGACGTTGCCCATCGAGGAGACCTTGAGCAACACGGCGGTCACGGCCTCGTCGCTGCCTTCCAGTGTCACAACCATGTCGTGCTTGCCGAGCGTGTAGTACATGCTCTTCACGGTGACGCCCAATCTGGTCGCCATCGCCTTGAACGCGTCCGCGCGCGCCGGTGACTCTTTCACGCTGCGGATACCCTGCTCGGTCCAGCTCACCAGACTGATATACGTTGCCATCGCCATCCTCCGTTGTGATTATTCGACTTGACACCGCCGCGCTTGCAGCCCGTTCACCCCGGGCCCGTCGAAGGGCCGGTCGGCTTGGACAAGCTCAGCGCGAACGGAGCGGAAACGCAGGCGCCGGACCAATGGAAGCGGTGGCCGCCCGCGGCGCTTTTGCTCACCCCACGAGCCCGGCGGCGCCAGTGATACTCCCATCCAAAGACAGTTCAATGACTTCTCGTGGCGAGCCGGCAATCACGACGAAGACGCCGCGCGCGGAGCCAGTCAGCGTGCTTCGAAGCCGAGCCGCAGGCGCAGCTCGCGTGCGTCGCCGCCGCCGAGCAGTGCAAGCCATGCGCTGGCCTGCTGCGGGGCACTGCGCCGATGATGTGACCGCTGCGGTGTAGACGGTGGCGAGTTCGAATTCACGCGGTAGCGCGCCGATCCACTGCACGCCGGGCGTGCTCAGGATCTCCGTCTTCTGCGTGCAGCCGATTGCACCGGCGTGGCGTGAAGCGGCGAGCGCCTTCATCGCCGTGGAGCCGTTTGGATGCGGGCACAGTCGTGCCTCGACTTGGCCACGAATGCCGAGTGCCTCGATGACCTTGACGAAATGAATCCCGGCCGTGGCGCGCTGTGGATCCGGAAAGTGAATTTCCTTTGCAGCGCACAGCACGACGCTCAGTTGCTCCGCGGTCTCGACGCTCACCTGCTCGGCACCCCCTTTCACGGCAAGGCCCGTGCGCACCACACCCAGGTCGAGGCGCGAATCGGCGCGCACGCGGCCTGCCGCGGCAAGCGCGTCGATCAGCGTTCGCGTCAGGATGATGGCGTCGGCCGGCACACCCGCATCGAACTCTTCCAGGATCGCGCCAACCGAGCCGAACGTCGCGTTGAGCGCGCAGCCCCACTCCTGTTCAAAACGACCCTGCAACGCGCTCGCGATTGCCTGCGCTGCGCCCACGCTCAGCAGTTTGAGTTGCATCGGCGTCAATCGACCTTGAGTTTCGCGTCCTTGACGACGTTCGCCCACTTGGCGATGTCGTCGCGCAGGTTGCGCTCGAACTCGTCCGCGCTCATCGTCATCGGCACGGCGCCCTGCTGCGTCCATGCAGCGCGCACATCGGGCTGGCTGACGATGCGCCGAGCGGGGAACGAGGCCGCTCAAGAAGACTAGACCGATAGCGACAAATAACAACGCCAGGGCCGCACTTGCGCCGGGCCGCGAGACGAAGAACCTTAGCGAGCAGCCGGCAGACACACGTTGCCCGGGGCCCGGTGGTCAGCTATGACACACAACTTGATTTGATCCGTACCGCTTTCACCGAAGAACCTGTCCCGGCGGCGGTCAAATCAGAATGCCAATCCGGTTGCCGGCTTGCGCCGGCATTGGCTTTCAGCGCGAGTGCTGCATTCACGCGAGCTACTGACAGAAGCGATCATATCCGGCACCGGCCCTCCGCCGCAGATCGTTTCGCCAATTGTTTGAACCGCGGCCCGATTTCCGCCGGCGCCTACGCGCAGACAAAGCCGGCAGAAGGACGTACACCGGTACACCCTTTGCGCTCGCATTTCCCGTACGAAACGAGCGCCTCATTCGCCGCAGCTGGTTCCTGAACCCGCTACGCCTCGCTGCACGGCAGCGCAAACAAAGCACCACGAATAGACTTCGCGCCATGCATCGACGTCATTGCCTGCGCCTGCTCGCGTCCACCATGGTCGCGCCCTTCGCCGTCGCGCACGCGGCAACGCCTGCGTTTCCCCGCACGTCAGCGGTCCCCGGTGGCGTGGCCCGCATCAGGCTGGGTGCGGCCGAGAAGGCGCCACGCGTGCACCTCGGCGCGGAGCGCGTGCTCGTGATGCGCGAAGGCAACGAGTGGGTCGCACTGGTCGGCATCGCGCTGGCGACCAAGCCTGGCTCGAAGCTGCGGGTGGAGTCGCGGCGTGCGGATGGCCGCGTCGAACGATTCGAGATCGCCGTGGGGCGCAAGGCGTACGCGACACAGCACCTGACGGTGCCGCCGGGTCAGGTCGAGCTTTCGCGCGAGGATCTTGCGCGCTTCGAGCGCGAACGCGCGCATCTGGCCGAAGTGCTCAGGACATTTACCGAAACGCCGCCGCCGACGCTGGTCATGCTGCAGCCAGCGCCCGGGGTGCGCTCAGGCACGTTCGGGCTACGCCGCTACTTCAACGGCCAGCCGCGCAATCCACACTCGGGCATGGATATCGCCGCGCCGGAGGGCACCGCAGTTGTGGCTGCCAGTGCGGGACGCGTGATTGACATCGACGACTATTTCTTTTCCGGCAATACAATCGTGCTCGATCACGGCGCGGGACTGCTGTCCCTCTACGCGCACCTCAGCGACATCGACACGCGCGTCGCTGAGACCGTGGCCGCCGACACGCCGATCGGCAAGGTGGGCGCAACCGGCCGTGTGACCGGGCCGCACCTGCACTTCTCCGTGTACCTGAACACGGTCGCGGTCGATCCGGCGCTGTTTCTGCCGGCGTAGATGCGGCCGGCTGCTTTGTGCGCGGCGGCGCGTTGGCCATGCACTGTGTCAATCAGCGCTACACGAGGGTGTTCGGAGTCAGGACCGCGCAGCGGCTGCCGCGAATTGCGCGAGCGCCGTATCCGCGTCGCCAAGTTCAAGCTCGATCGCGAACATGCGCTTTGCGTAGTTCGACAGCGCGTATTCCGCGGTCATGCCGATACCGCCGTGCAGCTGGATCGACTGCTGCGCAATCGTGCGCAGTGCCCGATGCGCGAGCACCTGCGCGGCATCGAGTGTGTGCGCATCCATTTTCATCGCGGCGGCGAGCATCAGCGACTGCGCCTGCTCGTAGAGCACGAGTAAGTCGGCCATTCGGTGCGCGAGCGCCTGAAAGCGACCGATTGGCTGGCCGAATTGCTTGCGCGTGCGCAGATAGTCGGCCGTCAGGTCGAGCACCGTCTTCGCAAGACCCAGTCCCTCGGCGATGCGGCCGATGCGTGCTGCGTCGACACCGGCGCGCCACGACTCTTTCGCTTCCGGGCCTTGCGCGAGGACAGCGGACTTTGCGCGCTCGAAGCTCAACTCGGCAGCGGCACAGCCGTCGATCTGCCGGTATGGGCGGCGCGAAATCGCATTGGCATCCACCACGCAGAGCGCCCCGTCGAGCAGGAGCAGCACGGCTTCCGCGTAACGCGCGTGCGGCGCCCACGCGCACACCTGCCCGCCCACGACGCGCGCGTCGCGCAGCGGAATCACGATCCCTCCGCCGGCGATGCGTTCGAGCAGCGCATCGCGTGCGTTCGATGCGGTCACAGACGCCACGATGGTCGGCGCGGCGATCGCGCTGTCGATGAACGGCTCCAGCAGCCAGCCACGTCCCAAAGTCTGTGCGACCAGCACGGCATCGATCAGCGGCCGGCCGAGCCCACCGTTGTTCTCAGGCACGACGACCGCTGCAAGGCCGAGGTCGACGAGTTCACGCCACGTCGCCGGTGCGGCGCCTGAATCCGCCTTCACCTGCGCGCGCCTTGCCTCGATCGTACAGCGCTCACGCACCCAGCGCTCGCAGGTGGAGAGCAGCAGCGACTGGTCTTCGGTGAGATCGAAGTTCATCGCTACAGCTCCAGCACGTGTTTTGCAATGATTCCGCGCTGGATCTCGTTGGAGCCGCCGTAGATCGTCGTCTTGCGCAGGTTCAGATACATTGCCGGCTCGGGCGCCAGCCGGCCATCGTCGCGCGTTGCCAATCCCGCGGCGCCTTTCATCTCGGCGATCAGTTCGGCAATGCGCTGGATGATCTCGGAACCGCGGATCTTCAGCATCGAGGCCATCGGCCCCGGTGCGCCGCGCGCACGCGCTTCAGACAGCACGCGCAGGTTGAGGATCTCAAGCGCCATCAGTTCGATCTCGACGTCTGCCAGCCGCGCCGCGAACAACGGGTCTTCGATGAACGGCTTGCCATTGCGCAGCTGCGTGCGCGCCAGCCTCTTGGCGCGCGCGAGTTCGCGCTTGCTGATGCCGATGTTGGCGATGTTGGTACGTTCGTGCTCGAGCAGGTACTTGGCAATGGTCCAGCCCTGGTTTTCCGCGCCGATGCGCTGCTCGACGGGCACCACGACGTTGTCCAGCCACACTTCATTGACCTCGACCGAACCATCCAGCAGCTCGATCGGTCGCACGGTCACGCCCTTACTCTTCATGTCGATCAGCAGGAAGCTGATGCCTTCCTGCTTCTTCACTGTCGGATCGGTGCGCACGAGGCAGAAGATCCAGTCGGCGTGCTGTGCCAGCGTGGTCCAGGTCTTCTGGCCATTGACGACGTAGCGGTCGCCTTTCAGTTCGGCGCGCGTGGCAAGCGACGCGAGGTCACTGCCCGCGCCCGGCTCCGAATAGCCCTGGCACCACCAGTCCTGCGCGCTAGGAATACGCGGCAGGAAGCGGCGCTTCTGTGTTTCATCACCGAACTTCATCAGCACCGGGCCGACCATGCGCAGGCCGAACGGCAACTGGCGCGGCGCGCCGGCGAGCGCCATTTCCTCGTCGAAGATGTGCTGCTGCACGACATCCCAGCCCGGCCCGCCCCACTCGCGCGGCCAACTCGGCGCGCCCCATCCCTTGCTGTGCAGCATCTTCTGCCAGCGCATCGTGTGATCGCGATCGACATGTTCGCCGCGCTCGACCGTCTCGCGGATCTCGGGCGGCATCGCCGATCGCGCAAACGCGCGCACCTCGGCACGGAAGGCTTCTTCTTCCGGGGTGAAATTCAGGTCCACGGTGTCTCCGATGGGTCGACGCGATGTGCGATCGAGCGTCGTTAAGCGCAAGTGTACGCGGCGGTCTAGCGCTCGACAGCGCCCGTCAGATCGAACAGGCTCGTCGCTTCGAGGTCGAGCACCTCTTCGCCCGTCTGCTTGAACATCTGCCACCGCCAGCGCAGGATACCGAGCGTGGGCTGGGATTTCGAGCGGCGCGTTTCGATCACCTGCAGCCGCAGCCGCAGCTGATTGCCAGCACGCACCGGATTGAACCAACGCAGATAGGCGAGTCCCGGCGAACCGAAAGATTCCGAACCGGCCAGCGGACCGTCAACCGCGAGCCTCATCGCCAAGGCGCAGGTGTGCCAGCCGCTTGCGATGACGCCACCCCAACGGCTCGCTCGGGCGCGCACGACATCAGTGTGAAACCACTGCGGGTCGAACTGTCGCGCGAAGTCGATGATTTCTGCTTCGCTCACGCCGATCGGGCCGGCCTCGATGATCTGGCCGGTGTGAAACTCGGCAAACTTCATCAGTAGGTTTCGATGTGGAAGCGCCCCTTGGCCAGCAGATCGGGCCGCAACGCTTCCCAGTCCATGCCGCGGCTGCGGGAGATAGCGCGGAACGCTTCGATCACGCCCTGCTCCATGCCTTTCAGGCCGCACACGTAAATGTAGGTATTCTCATCGGCGAGCATCTTAGCGACCCTGTCAGCGCGCGTGCGGATCACGTCCTGCACGTACTGCTTCGACTGGCCCGCCACACGCGAGAAGGCGAAGTTGATGTCGATGAAGTCCTTTGGCAGTTTCATCAACGGACCGAAATAGGGCAACTCGTCCGGCACGCGCGCACCGAAGAAGAGGAGCAGTTCGCCACCCTCTTTCAGTTCACGGCGACGACGGCGACGCTCCGTCATCGCGCGCATCGGCGCCGAGCCGGTGCCGGTGCAGATCATCATCAATGACGCGCCCGGATGATTCGGCATCAGGAACGTCGTTCCATACGGGCCGACCACCTGCACCTTGTCACCTTTCTTCAGGTTGCACAGGAAGTTCGAGCACACACCGGCGACCTTCTTGCCCTCGTGATCCTCGGTGACCCGCTTCACCGTGAGCGACAGGTTGTTGTAGTGCGGCCGCTCGCCGTCGCGCGGGCTGGCGACCGAGTACAGCCGCACGTGATGCGGTTTGCCGTTGCCATCGACGCCCGGCGCAATGATGCCGATCGACTGTCCCTCCAGCACGGGAAACGGCTGGTTTTCGAAGTCCAGCACGATGTGGCGGATGTCGCTCGATGCGCCGTCGCCGGTCAAGCGCAGGTTGCCGCTGACAGTGGCGATCACCGGATTGCCGATCGAGTACAGGTTTACGTAGGGGTGCGACGCCGACCACGGCGGGGTGGCAATGCCGCCGTGTCCCGCGGTCGCAATATTGGTGATTTCCTTGACCTGCGCCGGAACGTCGGCCTGCACTTCGGCGACCTGGCTGTCGAGTCCGGTCTTGTCCGGCAGCACATCCCAGCCGAACTGCTCGGTCAGGGTGTACGGCTTCAGCTTGCCGACATTGCGCCAGTTGTCGATGGCGCCGGTCGGACACGGCGGCACGCAGGAGTTGCAGCCCTTGCAGACGTTGAAGTCGACGACGTAGTTGCGCTCATCATGCGTGATCGCCTTGACCGGGCAGGTCTCCTCGCACGTGTTGCACCGGATGCAGATCTCCGGATCGATCAGGTGCTGACGGGCGATGAGTTCGGTGGGTGCGTTCATGTCGTTGCCAGCTCGTCCCGCTTGCGTGGCGTACCGCTAAGGCGCTTCAAAGTTCATCCTTCGACCGGCTCAGGGCGAACGAAATTGATTATTTGGCCGTTCGTGCCGAGCTTGCCGAAGCACCAAGCGCCGACGGGGAGTTCGAGGACGGCACCCTACCCAAATCTCACATATTCAAACTCAACCGGCTGGTTGTTGATGCCACGCGCCGGCGGGGCGATCCAGTTGGCGAACTTGCCGGGCTCGATCACGCGGCCCATCAGCGACGCAACGAAGGCGCGGTCCTCTTCGCTCGGCAGCCAGGCGCGGTGCTTGTGTGTCCAGTCGGCCTCGGAAATCACATGGCCGTCGGGATCGATCTTCGCCGCGGCCAGCGGACCGATCTTGCGGTTGAACGCCTTGTGCGGCGCACGCAGCCGGAACGGGATGCCGGCCTTCTCGATGATCCGGTTCCATCGGTCGATGCCGGCCATGGCGTCCTTCACGTAGTCGTCGCGCAACTGCTCGTTAAGCGCGTTGAGCGCCGGCGCCTGCACGACAGCGAGCTTGTCACCCCGGATCTCGAGCACCGGATAGGTTTGGTCGGTCAGCACGTGATCGTCGGCGCGTCGGGTCTCGTCAAAGCGGCCCTTCAGTCCGTTGGTGTAGAAGGTCGCGGCGTTGGACGACACGTCGGAGCCGAACAGATCCATCGTCACGCTGAAGTGAAAGTTCAGATACCGCTGGATCGTCGGCAGGTCGATCGCGCCGGCGGCGCGAATGCGCGCGACGTCATCGGTCTTCATCTGATTCATCACGTCGCAGGTGCGCTGGATGACGCGGCTGACGCCCGATTCGCCCACGAACATGTGGTGCGCCTCTTCGGTCAGCATGAAGCGGCAGGTGCGCGCGAGCGGATCGAAGCCCGATTCAGCCAGCGAAGCGAGCTGGTACTTGCCGTCGCGATCCGTGAAGAAGGTGAACATGAAGAACGCCAGCCAGTCGGGTGTCTTTTCGTTGAAGGCGCCGAGGATGCGCGGGTTGTCGGCGTCGCCCGAGCGGCGCTCGAGCAGCGCTTCGGCTTCCTCGCGCCCGTCACGGCCGAAGTAGGCCTGCAGCAGATACACCATCGCCCACAGGTGGCGGCCTTCTTCCACATTCACCTGGAACAGGTTGCGCAGATCGTATTGCGACGGACAGGTGAGCCCCAGATGCCGCTGTTGCTCGACCGACGCGGGTTCGGTGTCGCCTTGAGTCACGATCAGACGCCGCAGCACGCTGCGATATTCGCCCGGGACTTCCTGCCACGCGCCGTCGCCCTTGTGCGCGCCGAAGTTGACCTTGCGGTTCGGGTCGCGCTCGGCGAGAAAAATGCCCCACCGATACTCGGGCATCTTCACGTAGCCGAAGTTCGCCCACCCCTTGGCGTCGACGCTGACGGCGGTGCGCAGATACACCTCCATTTGCTGCGAGCTCTCCGGCCCCATCTCGCTCCACCAGTTGAGGTACTCCGGCTGCCAGTGCTCGAGCGCGCGCTGCAACGTCCTGTTGCCGGCCAGGTCGACGTTGTTGGGAATATGCTCGCTGTAGTTGATCGTCATGGGGATTCCTAGACTCGGTTCCAGTCGAATTGCGCCTTCTTGCCGCTGCCGAAGACTTTCAGCGCACCGGACGGGCCCACTGCATTGGGACGGATGAAGATCCAGTTCTGCCACGCGGTCAGGCGACCGAAGATTCGGGTTGCCATCGTCTCGCGGCCGCCGAAACGAAGGTTCGCTTCCATGCCCGTCAGCGCGTCGGGCGACAGGCTCGCACGTTCTTCGAGCGCAATGCGGATCTCGTCATCCCAGTCGAGTTCGTCTGGTGTAGCAGTCACGAGACCGAGTTCTTCCGCCTTGCGCGCGCCGACGGCGCCGCGCACGCGCTCCCGCGCCGCCTCGAGCGGCACCGGGTCCTCGTGGAATCGGGCTGCGATGCGCGTCAGGCCGTTAACCATCGGCAGCGTGCCGAAGTTCATCGACGACAGCGCGATCGCGGATTTCTCCGCATCCAGCATATAGCTGCGATCCGCGGCGAGTGCGAGCTCGAACAGCGTGCCGGCAAAACACGCGCCCGGCTCGATCAGCGCGAACAGGCTGCGGGAGGTGACATCGAGACGCGCCAGGGTCCGCCGCAGCATGCCGATCGTTTCGCGCACGAACCAGTGGTGTTTGTACTCCTCGAGCGCGCGATCGACATCGAGCACCGCCTGCGCATCGCCGGCGGTCTTCAGCACCCAGAGGCCGATATCCAGTTCATTGGTGCGCAGGCTGAGGATCGCGTCGTCGAGCTCGCGCGCCATCGCGAGCGGCCACCAGTGGCAGCCGAGCGCCACGATCGCGTCGAGCGACGCCAGCCCATGATTTGCCGGCGCGCGCACCGTGATCGTCGCGCGGCGCGCGGCGCGATCGAGGCGCACGTCGACGAATTCATACTGATATCCGTCCGCGTCGATGCTGCGTTTCAGCGGCTCGAGCGCCACGCCCTTCTCATCGGCCGGCCGATCACACTGCGCCGCAAGTTCCAGCGCGCGGTTGCGCACGAAGTCGTCGAACTGCTGCGGTTTGACGACGTGATCGACCAGCCGCCAGTCCTTGGCGCGGCTTCCGCGCACCCCCTCGGCGATGGTGCAGAAGATGTCGGCGTGATCGCGCCGCACCTTGCGCTTGTCCGTGACACGAGTCAGTCCGCCGGTGCCGGGCAGCACACCAAGCAGCGGCACTTCGGGCAGGCTTACCGCCGAGCTGCGGTCGTCGATCAGCACGATTTCGTCGCAGGCGAGCGCGAGTTCGTAGCCTCCGCCCGCGGTGGTGCCACTGCACGCGGCGATGAACTTCAGGCCGGAGTGCGCGCTTGAATCCTCGATGCCGTTGCGCGTTTCGTTGGTGAACTTGCAGAAGTTGACTTTCCACGCGTGCGACGAGACGCCGAGCATGTAGATGTTGGCGCCGGAGCAAAAAATGCGCGGCTTGGCACTGCCAACGATCACGCTGCCCACCTCGGGGTGCTCGAAGCGGATGCGCTGGAGCGCGTCGTACAGTTCGATGTCGACGCCGAGGTCGTAGGAATTCAGCTTCAGCGTGTAGCCGGGACGGATGCCCGCGCTCTCGTCGACGTCCATCGTCAGCGTCGCGACCGGTCCGTCGTAGGCGACGCGCCAGTGGCGATAGCGCGAGGGATCGGTTTGATAGTCGACGCGGTCCGCAATCGTCCCATCGGGCGTATTCAGCGCGGCAGCCATTGGCAGCTCCTGTTCAGATCAGCGCGGCCTGGCGCAGGCGCGCAAGGCTCGCTTCCACGTCTGCGCCCGAGGTGTCGACGACCGCATCGGCCTTTGCATACAGCGCCTCGCGTGCCCTCAGAATGCGACGCAGGTCGTCCATCGCCTCTTCGTTGCCCGCCATCGGCCGCAGGTCGCCTTGCCCGATCACGCGCGCCATGTGTTCTTCGGGGGTGGCCTTCAGCCACACCGTGTGGCAGTTGGCGAGCAGGAATGCATAGGTTTCCGGCTGCGACACAATGCCGCCGCCGACCGACAGCACAGCGCACTCGTGCTCCTCCACCACCCGTTCGAGCACGCGCTTCTCGAAGCGCCGGTAACCCGCCTGACCGTAAAGCGAAAAGATTTCCGCCACGGGCATGCCGGCGTCAAGCTCGATCGCGCGATCGATCTCGATGAACGGCACATCGAGGTCCTGCGCCAACCGCGGCCCCAGCGTCGATTTGCCGGCGCCGCGCAGGCCGATCAGTGCGATGCGCCGGCGACGCTGGCTCGCGTCGTCGCCGAAGTCGCGCGTCAGGCGGAACACGACATCCTCGAGCCGATCCGCCGGCACGCGTTCGAGGAGGCGGCGGATCTGGCGCTTGTCGTCCGTTTCGTCTCCGTGATTCGACAGCAGGTCGGCGAGCGTTATTTGCAGGACGCGCACGATTCTTCTCAGCAGCAGGATCGATATGTTCCCCTCGCCCGCTTCGAGATGTGCCAGGTGACGCTCCGATACGCCGGACTCGCGCGCCGCCTGCTTGCGCGACATGCCGCGCCGTTCGCGCAATTCCCGCACGCGCCCGCCGAGCGAACGCAGGAATGCCAACTCGCCGTCCTCATTCCGAGTTGGCGGGGTGGCGCTGTCGGCCACGGGAAATGCAACGGTCACTGGCATTTTCTTGCAGGCCGGATCACGAGGCGATGCAGAATAGTGCAACGATTCAATGGCCGTCAAGGCGAAAGCTCCTGGCCTTGTCCAAAAACATGCAATAAAGTGCTTGACGCGCCGGTTCTCGCGGGTAGCATCTCGCGAGCCGATTTCCAACCTGCAAGTCGGGCGGGGGACGAGTGAAGCTGGAAAACCTGATCGCGGGTCGATGGCAGTACGGGCATGGAGAAGGCTTGCCTCTGCATAACCCGGTCACCGGCGAGATGGTCGCGTCAGTCTCGTGCGACGGCACTGATCTCGCCGCGGGGCTGGAATTCGCACGCGACACCGGCGGCACTGCATTGCGCGGCCTGACCTATGCGCAGCGCGCCGACCTTCTCACCGCAATCGCTAACACGCTGACCAAGCATCGCGACGCGTACTTCGACATCGCTCGCCTCAACAGCGGCGCCACAAAGGCGGACGCCGCCATCGACATCGACGGTAGCATTTACACGCTGAAGACCTACGCGCGCGCCGGCAAAACGCTCGGCGAAGCGCGGCGGCTTGCGGAGGGTGCGGCGCATTCACTGTCGAAGGACGGAACGTTCCAGGCGCGCCATTACCTGGTGCCACGTACCGGCGCCGCCGTGCTCATCAACGCGTTCAACTTTCCTGCGTGGGGACTTTGGGAGAAGGCCGCGCCTGCCCTGTTGGCCGGCATGCCCGTGTTCGTCAAACCGGCGACATCGACCGCGTGGCTTGCGCAGCGCATGGTGCGCGACATTGTCGATGCCGAAGTGCTGCCCGACGGCGCGCTGTCGATCGTTTGTGGCGGTGCGCGCGATCTGCTCGATCACGTCGACGAGACCGATGTGATCTCTTTTACTGGTTCCGCCGATACCGGAGCGCGAGTCCGTACGCATCCGGCCGTCGTGCGCGCCGGCGTGCCCGTCAATATCGAGGCGGACAGCGTCAACGCTGCAATCCTCGGACGCGACGCGGCACCGGCGTCGCGTGAGTTTGCCCTTCTCGTGACCGAGGTAGTGCGCGAGATGACGCAGAAAGCGGGGCAGAAATGCACCGCGATCCGGCGGGTCCTGGTTCCCGCGGCGATCGCAAGGAAGGTGACCGATGCGATCGCGGACGGGTTGGCGCAGGTAAAGGTGGGCGACCCTGCCCACCCTGAAGTGACTATGGGGCCGCTCGTCAGTCGCGTGCAGCAGACCGCCGCATTTCAAGGCATCGCGACGCTGCTGCAGGAAAGCGAGCGCAGGACCGGCGACCCGTCGCACTTCAAACCGATCGACGCCGATCCCGGCGTCGGTGCATTCGTGCCACCAACGCTGCTTTACTGCGCCAAGAGTGCGACCGCGCGGCTCGTGCACGAGGTCGAGGTGTTCGGCCCGGTCGCAACGGTCATTCCCTACGCATCGACGGCCGACGCAATCGCCCTGGTACGCCGTGGGCGCGGCTCGCTGGTGGCGTCGGTTTTTTCGAGCGAAGCGGAATTTCTCTCGCAGATGATTCCCGCGATTGCCGATCTGCACGGCCGCATCCTCGTCGTCGATGCCGCCGTCGACAGCAAACACACCGGCCATGGCAACGTGATGCCGACGTGCACACATGGAGGACCCGGTCGGGCGGGCGGCGGCGAGGAACTCGGCGGCCTGCGCGCGCTGGCCTTCTACCATCGGCGCATCGCGCTGCAGGGTTCGGCGGCGCGCCACGAGGCGATGGCGCGCGACGGGGCGGACGCGGCGCTCCTCACCACGTAGGAGAACAATGACTCCCGAGCAATTCGGCACCTTGATCCAGCAGGTCACCTTGACGATCGCCGGCAAGCCGCTCGACGATGCGCTACAGGGCGAACTGAACACGCGTTTCCCGACCGGCATCGCGGTATTCGAATCGATCCGCGCAGCCGTCAAACAGGCGGTCGGTGCGGGCTGGATGTGCAACCGCGAAGCGGGCGGCATCAAGTTCGGCCGCGTGATCAAGCCGGGCGACGCAACGCACGGTTTCTCCGTCGACGTAGTCGAGATGAACGACTGCGTCGGCCCGCATCACCGCCACCCCAACGGCGAGATCGACATGGTGCTGCCGCTCGAAGGCGACGTGCGCTTCGACGGCTCTCCCGCCGGCTGGCGCGTCTGCGGGCCCGGCAGCGCGCACCATCCGACCGTGACCGGCGGCCGCGCGCACGTGCTGTACCTGCTGCCCCAGGGCGCGATCGAGTTCACCAGGTCATCCTGATTCGCAAGGAAATCGAAGATGCCGGTCGTCAGCCGTGCCGATCATTCGGTGAGTCCGCCCCGCATCGACATCCCGCGCGACTACAACGCCGCGGAAGACCTGATCGAGCGCAATCTCGTCGCCGGCCGTGCGGGAAAAATCGCGTATATCGACGACCGAGGCAGCTACTCGTTCGGCGAGCTGGCGCGGCGCGTGAACCGCTTTGCAAATCTGCTCACGTTGCTCGACGTGCATGCCGAGGAACGAGTCTTCCTGTGCCTGCTCGACACGATCGATTTTCCGACCTGCTTTCTCGGTGCCATCAAGGCCGGCGCGGTGCCGGTTGCGGCCAACACGCTGCTCACCACGCGCGACTACGACTACATGCTGCGCGACAGCCGCGCGCGGCTGCTGGTCGTCTCCGCCGCGCTGTGGCCCACGGTTGCCCCGATCGTGAGCAACATCCCGACCCTCAAGCGCATCGTGATTTCCGACGGCGAAGTAGAAGGGCATTCGTCGCTCATGCTGCTGATGGAGAGGACATCGACCGAGCATCCGACCGCGGCAACTACCAGTGACGATCCGTGCTTCTGGCTCTATTCGTCGGGATCAACCGGTGCGCCAAAGGGAACGGTGCATATCCACTCGAGCCTGATCCTGACGGCCGAGCTTTATGCGCGGCCGATCCTCGGCATCAAGGAGAGCGACGTCGTGTTCTCGGCCGCCAAGCTCTTCTTCGCCTACGGGCTTGGCAACGGACTGACGTTCCCGCTCGCGGCCGGCGCGACGACGATCCTGATGGCCGAGCGTCCCGCGCCGGCGAGCGTCTTCAAGCGCATCGTCGAGCACCAGGTGAACATCTTCTACGGCGTGCCGACGCTGTACGCGGCGCTGCTCGCCGCACCCGAGGCGCCAAAGCGCGAGCAGATCGCACTGCGCCGCTGCACTTCGGCCGGCGAAGCGCTGCCGGAAGAAATCGGCAAGCGCTGGACGCAGAAGTTCGGGGTCGACATCCTCGACGGCATCGGTTCGACCGAAATGCTGCACATCTTCCTGTCAAACCGGCCGGGCGAAGTGCGCTACGGCACGACCGGCAAACCGGTGCCCGGCTACGAACTGCGGATCGTCGATGAGGAAGGCCGCCCGGTGGCGCGCGGCGAACTCGGCGAGCTGCAGATCAAGGGGCCCACGGCAGCGGCGATGTACTGGAACAACCGCGCCAAGACGCGGGCCACCTTTGTCGGCGAATGGACGCGCAGCGGCGACAAGTACCGCGCGACCGAGGACGGCTACTTCATCTATGGTGGACGCAGCGATGACATGCTGAAGGTGAGCGGGATTTACGTGTCACCCATCGAGGTCGAGAGTGCACTCATCAACCACCCCGCCGTGCTCGAGGCCGCGGTGATCGGCCGCGAGGACAGCGACCAGCTGACCAAACCCGCCGCGTACATCGTGCTTAAGCCCGGCCACACGCGCTCCGACGCGCTGGCTGAGGAACTGGCGCAGTTCGTCAAGTCGCAGCTTGCGCCATACAAATACCCGCGCTGGGTGTCGTTCGTCGACGAATTGCCAAAGACGGCGACCGGCAAGATCCAGCGCTTCAAGTTGCGGGCGCAGCTGACTCAGGGTTGACCTCGGTTACGCTCTTGCCCGCCAAAAGTAAGCGGCAATCGATTTCAAGACAGGAGACACGCATGGCCATCAACAAGAACCGCCGCGCCACGGTCGGCGCCATCGCGGGTGCGACTGCGCTGGCAGCCACGAGCACGATCGCGCTGCCCGCGCTCGCGCAGGACAGGAAGCTCAGGATCGGCCTGATGCTGCCATACACCGGCACGTTCGCGCAGCTGGGTGAGGCAATCACCAACGGCTTCAAGCTGCATGTCGCTGAAAACGGCGGCAAGCTGGGTGGCCTCGATGTCGAGTACGTCACGGTCGACGATGAGTCGGCACCGCCGAAAGCCGTCGAGAACATGAACCGGCTGGTCCGCCGCGACAACGTCGACGTGGTGGTCGGCACCGTGCACTCGGGCGTGGCGCTGGCGATGGCCAATGTCGCGCGCCAGACCAACACGACGCTGATCATTCCCAACGCCGGCGCCGACGACATCACCGGGTCGCTGTGCGCGCCCAATATCTTCCGTACGTCGTTCTCGAACTGGCAGCCGGGCTACGGGATGGGCAAGGTCATGGTTGACCGCAAGGTCAAGAACGCGGTCACGCTGACCTGGAAATACGCGGCTGGCGAAGAGTCGGTCAACGGTTTCAAGGAGGCGTTTACCGCTGGCGGCGGCAAGATCGTCAAGGAGATGTTCCTGCCCTTTCCCAATGTCGAGTTCCAGCCGTTCCTGACCGAAATCGCTTCGCTGAAGCCGGAGGCGGTGTTCGTCTTCTTCGCCGGCGCGGGCGCAGCGAAGTTCGTCAAGGACTACATGGCGGCGGGCCTGAAGAACATTCCACTCTATGGGTCGGGATTCCTCACCGACGGCGTTGCCGAGGCGATCGGTGAAGTCGGTCAGGGCCTGATCACTGTTCTGCACTACGGCGACGGCATCAACAATCCGAAGAACGTCGCGTTCCGAACCAGGTACGCCAGCACGTACAAGCAGCAACCCGACGTCTATGCCGTGCAGGGCTACGATGCGGCACAACTTCTGGCCGCCGGGCTGACCGCGGTCAAGGGTGATCTGTCGAAGAAGGCCGAATTCCACAAGGCAATGAGCACCGCCAAGATCGACAGCCCGCGCGGCCCGTTCACGCTATCCAAGGCGCACAACCCGGTTCAGGATATGTACATCCGCGAGCTGAAGGGACGGGACAACAACGTCATCGGGATCGCCGTGAAGGCGCTCGCCGATCCGGCGCGCGGCTGCAAGGCGTAGCTTCCTCGCATCCTGACGCCTAAACTGCCGGCGGCCGCAAGGCGCCGGCAGTTTTGTTGTCCATGGACTTCCCATCACTCCTCATCCAGCTTCTGAACGCCGTCCAGTACGGCCTGCTGCTGTTCCTCGTCGCCAGCGGACTGACGCTGATCTTCGGGATCATGGGGATCATCAACCTGGCGCACGGCAGCTTCTACATGATCGGCGCCTACGTGGCATTCGTGCTGGCGAGCGCCACCGGCAGCCTGCTGATGGCGATCGCGATCGGCGTGCCGCTTGCGCTCGCGCTGGGCTGGTTGCTCGAATGGCTGGTGTTTTCGCACCTTTACCGGCGCGATCACCTCGAGCAGGTGCTGCTGACCTATGGCCTGATCCTGTTCTTCGAGGAAGCGCGCAGCCTGCTGGTCGGCAACGACGTGCACAGCGTCGCAATCCCGGAGCTTCTACGGGCCTCGATCGCGCTGACCGACACGCTGAGCTACCCGGTCTATCGCCTGTTCATCTCGCTCGTGTGCCTGGCGCTGGCATTGGCGCTCTATCTGCTGATCCGGCACACGCGGCTGGGCATGATGATCCGCGCCGGTTCGCACGACCGCGACATGGTCGCCGCACTTGGTATCAACATCAATCTTGTCTACCGGATCGTGTTCGCGCTCGGCGTGGCCCTGGCGGCGTTCGCCGGCATGATCGCGGCGCCGGTGTCGACCGTGTATCCCGGCATGGGCGGCCACGTGCTGATCATTTCGTTCGTGATTGTGGTGATCGGCGGCATCGGTTCGGTGTCGGGCGCGCTGGTCGCGGCATTGATCATCGGGTTCACCGACACGTTCGGCAAGGTGATCTTCCCGGACTACGCCGGCATCCTGGTCTACGTCGTGATGGCCGCGGTGCTGCTCTGGCGGCCGGAGGGCATTCTGCGCCGCGGATGAAGCGCTTCCTGCCCCTGCTGAAGTACTGCCCACTGGTGCTGCTGATCGCGCTGCCGTTCTTCGCGCCGCCTTACTACACCGAGCTGCTGGCCAAGATCCTCACCTTCGCGATCTTCGCGATGAGTCTCGACCTGCTGATCGGATTCACCGGCCTCGTGAGCTTCGGCCATGCCGCGTTCTTCGGCATCGCCGCCTACGCACTGGTGCTGCTCACGCCGAAGTACGCCGCAGTCAGCCTCTGGATCGCGTTTCCGGGCGCCGTGCTCGCGGCGGCGGTCGCCGCGCTAGTGATCGGCATCTTCGCGCTGCGCACCAAGGGCGTGTACTTCATCATGGTCACGCTCGCGTTCGCGCAGATGGTGTTTTCGCTCTTTCAAGACACCAAGCTGGGCGGTGGCTCCGATGGCGTCTTCCTCAACACCCGACCGGATGCAACGCTGTTCGGTTACACACCGTTCGACCTTGCCAACGGCCAGCACGCGTATTACTTCGTGCTGGCGATGCTGGTCGCAACACACCTGCTCCTCGCGCGCGTGCTGCGCTCGCCATTCGGGCGCGCGCTGGTCGGCATCAGGAGCAACGAACACCGGATGCGGTCGCTGGGCTTTGCCACCTATCGCTACAAGCTAGGCGCGTTCACGCTCGCGGGCGCGCTCGCCGGCGTGGCGGGCTTCTGCTATGCGGTGCTGTTCGCATTCGTGAATCCCGAGCTGCTGTCGTGGCACAAGTCGGGCGATGCGATCCTGATGGTGATCCTCGGCGGCATGGGTAGCCTGGGCGGTGCGATTGCCGGCGCGTTTGCGTTCGTCGCGATGCAGGAGTCTTTCTCGCAACTCACCAAGCACTGGCTGCTGGTGATGGGCACGGTGATTGTGTTGACGGTGCTGTTCCTGCCGGGCGGGCTGGCCGCAGTGCCGGATCGAATCCGACGCACGCTTTCTGGTTCAGCACGGCGTGCTGCCGGGATCACCCCTCCTCCCTCGCGGGAGGGGGGCGGGAGTGAGGGGGGCGCCCACACCGATGGCTGAACTGCTGGTCGCGGAGAAACTGACGCGCCGCTTCGGCGGGCTGGCGGCCAACCAGGACGTGAACCTTTCGTTGCAGCCTTCGCAACTGCACGCGCTGGTCGGCCCAAATGGCGCCGGCAAATCGACTTGCATCAACATGCTTTCCGGTGATCTCGCGCCGACCTCGGGACGCGTGCTGCTCGAAGGCCGCGACATCACGCGCCTGACCTCGTTTCAGCGCTCGATGATCGGCATCGGCCGCAGCTTTCAGCGCACCAACATCTTTCCGAAATTCACGGCGTTCGAGAACTGCCGGCTGGCCGCGCAGTCGCGCCGACAGCGTGCGTGGCGGCTTTTCACTGACGCAGCGCTGCTCGTCGATGCGCGCGACAAGGCCTCGGCCGCCCTCAAGCGCGCGGGACTCGCTCGCCGAGAAGAGATCGCCGCCGGCACGCTGAGCCACGGCGAACAGCGCCAGCTCGAAATCGCAATGGTGCTCGCCACTGATGCGACCGTGTTGCTGCTCGATGAACCGCTCGCGGGCATGGGCGCGGAGGAATCGGCGCAGATGGTCGATCTGCTCAAGGCCTTGCGCACCGATCACTCGATCCTTCTGGTCGAGCACGATATGGACGCCGTGTTCGCGGTCGCCGACGTGATCACCGTGCTTGTCAACGGCCAGGTGCTCGCCAGCGGCAAGCCCGAAACGATCCGCGGCAACCGTGACGTGCAGCAGGCGTACCTCGGGCAGGACGAGGTGTTGCATGGCTGAGCCGCTTCTGGAGGGACGGGGCCTGCACACCTACTACGGCGTAAGCCATGTGCTGCATGGTGTGGACTTCACGATCCGCGGTGGTGAAGCGCTCGGCCTGTTGGGCCGCAACGGCATGGGCAAGACGACGCTGCTGAAAACGCTGATCGGACTCATCAAGCCGCGCGACGGGCGCGTGCTTGTGCGTGGCGAAGACATGACGCGTTCGCCGACGTATCGCATCGCGCAGCAGGGCATTGCCTACGTGCCCGAGGGCCGCGGCATCTTTCCTACGCTGTCCGTGCGCGAAAATCTGATCATGGCCGCGCGTGCGACCGATGACCGCAACGAGTGGACGTTCGAACGAGTGCTGACAACGTTTCCACGCCTGGCCGAACGGATCAATCACGGCGGCGGCCAACTGTCGGGCGGTGAACAGCAGATGCTGACCATCGGCCGCGCGCTGATGACAAACCCGAAACTGTTGATCCTCGATGAAGCGACCGAAGGCCTCGCGCCTCTGATTGCGCGCGAGATCTGGCGCATCGTGCGCGAAATCGCCGCGTCCGGTATCGCCACGGTGATCGTCGACAAGAACCACGCTGCAGTGACGGCCAGCACATCGCGCTCGATGATTCTCGTCAAGGGGCAGGTCGTGTTCGATGGCGCCAGCGAAGAACTACGTCGGCGCGGCGACCTGATACAGCAGCATCTCGGCGTATGAAGCTCATCGACGTCGGCGGCCATCGGATCGAACATGTGCGGCTTGCTTCCGCGCATCCGCGTGCCGGCGCGCCGACGATCGTGTTCCTGCACGAAGGGCTGGGATCGGCTTCGATGTGGCGCGACTTCCCGCAGCAGGTCGCCGATGTGACCGGCTGTGGGGCCATCGTCTACTCGCGCCTTGGCTACGGACGCTCCGACGCGATCACCTCAAAACGCGCCGTGCGCTACATGCACGACGAGGCACTGCTCTCGTTGCCCGCACTGCTCGATGCGCTCGGAGTGACGGCGCCGATCCTTTATGGCCACAGCGACGGCGCTTCGATCGCGCTGATCCACGCCGGCGGCACGCGCAGGGACGTGACCGCGCTGATCCTGATGGCGCCGCACGTGATGGTCGAAGACATTTCGGTCGCGAGCATCGCGCAGGCGAAGGTGACTTACGAGACGACAAGACTTCGCGAAAAGCTCGGCAAGTACCATGCGAATGTCGACTCGGCATTCTGGGGCTGGAATGACATCTGGCTCGACCCGGCGTTCCGCGCCTGGAACATCGAGGAGTACCTGCCCGGCATCCGCTGCCCGATCCTCGCCATCCAGGGTGAAGACGACGAGTACGGCACGATGGAACAGATGGAGCGCATCGCGCGCCAGTCACGCGATGTCGACCTCGTCAAGCTCGCCGACTGCCGCCATTCGCCGCACAGGGATCAGCCGGCCGCGGTGCTGAGCGCGGTGGGCCAATTCGTCGCACGGTTGCTCGATGCGCGCGATTCGACCTTCTGAGCGTTGCAGCGATGGCCGCCATCGTGAGCGCGCGGCTCCTCTGCTCTTTCCCTGAGGGGCCGAACGAAGGCTAGCCGACAACGCTCAGATGCTCCGGCGCTAGGCCGGCACGGTACCGATCAAACATCATCGCGTATGCCGATTCGAGATGCCGGGTGAAGAGCCGGGTGTCGAAGAGTGGTTGGGTCAAGCGGTTCTGCTCCAGTTTCTCCCTGATCGACCGCAGCATCTCGGGTCTGATCGCCAGTTCGACCGCCAGGTTCTCGTACTCCTGCGCCATGGTCGTCACCAGTTCAGGAAGATCGATCGCCTTGAGAAGGCTGGCTGCAACCCTTCCCGGAAAGGTCGTCCCGGTGCGGGTCAGGACCGGCAACCCCGCCCACAGGGCGTCACTCGCCGTCGTATGCGCGTTGTAGGGCAAGGTGTCGAGGAAGAGGTCGGCGAGGCGATGTCTGGCCAGATGTTCGGACAAAGGCATGCGCCCGGTAAAGATAAGTCTTCGTTCAGACACGCCCCGCTGCACGGCCTCCTTGATCAAATTAGCAGACGCCTGAGGATTGTCTTCGAGCACCCATAGCACGCTGCCGGGTACCCGCTTAAGAATACGCACCCACGCCTCGAAGGTGCTCGGCGTGATCTTGTAATTGTTGTTGAAGCAGCAGAAGACGAAAGCCTCGGCGGGGAGGCCGAACTCCGCGCGGTCCATGGGTCGATCCGACATCCGCCGTTTCGAATCGTTGGCTTGGTAGCTGTTGGGGAGGTAGACGATCTTTTCCGCATAGTGCCTGCGGCTCGCCTCCGGTATGACCACTCGATCGGCGATCAGGTAGTCGATGTAGCTCACCCCGATCGTTCCGGGAAACCCGAGGTAGTTGACCTGTATCGGACTTGGTTTGAGGGCAAAAACGCCGAGCCGCGATTCCCCGAAATAGCCGTTCAGGTTGACGAGTATGTCGACTTTCTTTTCCCTGATGAGTCGGGCGACCTCAAGATCGCCGGCACGTGTGATGTCGACGATCTCATCGAAGCTCTGGCTGACTCTCTTTCGATACTCGCTGCCGTCATCCCAGCCATTGTCGAAGGCAATCAACCTGAATCTTTCCCTGTCATGCGCTTCGAAAACGCCGCACAGGAGAATGGTCGTCGCCTGCTGCCGAAACTCGCCGCACAGGTACCCGATCGTGATTCGGTCGGCATGATCGGCAGCCTCTCGTTCAGGAAGCGCCGCCGGTGGCGGATATTCGGACGCCGCGAATACTTCGGCGCACTTCAGTAGGTCTTCTTCCGACTCTGCCACCGCCTGATAGCCGAAGGGCTCAGCGCATTTCTTGCCGGCCGACAGGGCGGTCCTGATTGACGCACACAGTTGGTCAAAACCGCGCCAGTCACAACACAGCATCCTCGCATGCAGCAAGTTTCCCGCGGCAAAAGGGTACTCCGGGTTGATCCTGACCAGAGCTTCAAACGACTTGATTGCATCTACATACTTTTTCGCCTTCAGCAGCGCCTGACCGCGGTCGCTGTAGGCGTCTTCGTAGTCAGGCCTGAGCCGAATCGCCTTGTCGTAGCTGGCAACCGCGTCGTCGAATCGCTTCAGGTCCAACAGGGCGTTGCCGCGATTGCGAAAAGCATCCGCATAGTCGCGTTTCAATGCGATCGCCCGATCGATGCTTGCGAGCGCTTCCCGGTGCCGCTTGAGTTCGACCAGGACACTTCCACGGTTGCTGTGCGCCTCCGCGTAGCCTTGCCGGAGTGAGATGGCGCGGTCATAGCTCGCCAACGCCTCCTCTAGCCGCCTGAGTCCACACAGGGCATTGCCTCGGTTGTTGTACGCCTCTGGGTAATCACGCCTCAGCGCAAGTGCCTGGTCGAAGCTCGCCAACGCCGCTTCGTTCCGCCCCAGCTCGACCAGGGCATTGCCGCGATTGTTGTGAACCGCGGCAAGGTCCGGCTTCAGCGCGGCTGCGGTGTCGAAGCTCGCCAACGCCTCCTCCAGACGCTTGAGTTCAAGCAGTACGTTGCCCCGATTGATAAGCGCGTCAACATAGTCCGGTTTCAGCGCAATCGCGTTCTCATAACACGCCAGCGCTTCTTCCAGCCGCCCAAGCTGCTTCAGAACAATGCCGCGATTGTTGTGCGCGGCGAAGTTGTTGGGATTCGCCTGCAGCGACTCGCCGATCAGTCGCGTTGCCTCCTCGTGCCGACCGGCCTGCACCAGGGCAAGACCCAGCAGATGAAGTCCATCCGGATGTTTCGGATGCAAGTGAAGAAGCTGCTGACATATTGCCTGCGCCTGCGGAATGTGTCCGCCCTGAAGCAGCCGCGCTGCGTTGGCCAGCAATGTTTCGACGCCTGGATTGCTTGAGCTTTGCTTTCGGGTCATCGGTCGTAATGCCGCCGTGCGGTGATCCCACCGAACCGGGAAGAAGAACCCGGGGCGATGACGCGCATCGGCGTGAGAATACCGTCCGGACGCCGGACGATCCTTACGTACGGGTCAACGGCGGCTTCGGCACCACCGCCGTCGCCTCCAGTTCGATTTTCCCGGGACTGTCGAGCAGATCGGAGACGAAGATCATGCTCATCGCAGGAAAATGCTTACCCATGTACCTGCGCCAGATCGCGCCAAGATCGCGGCGCGCAGCGAGGTAGGCCGGCTTGTCACAGCAGTAGGCGGTGATACGGCAGATATGTTGCGCCTCGCCGCCGGCTTCGGCGAGCACCGCGAGGATGTTCTTCAGCGCCTGTTCAAACTGCGGCGCGATCTCTTCGGAGTGGAATTTCTGCTGCGCATCCCAGCCGACCTGGCCCGCGATGAAGACGATGCGCCCGGCATCGACGGCGATGCCATTTGAATAGCCAATAGGCGGCGCCCAGCCGGCCGGCAACAAAACTTCCATTGCTCACTCCTTCCATCATCGCGGCTTGCCCTTCGTCCTTCGTCAAGCTGAGGAACTCAGGGCGAACGGCACGACTTTCAGCAAGATCTCGCGCTGTGCCTAGTCGCTGTATCGCGGCGGATCGGGATCGTCGGCCCAGTTGCGATCGGGCTGCGGCACTTTCGTGAGCCACTCCTTCACCAAGGCCACGTGCTCGGCCTCCTCGGCCTGCAGCTCGAGCGCAGCGCGGCGCACGGATTCGGTGGTCGCGATGCTGGCGATCTGCGCAAAGAACTGCTCGGCACGCTCCTCGGCGGCGAGCGCAAGTTGCAGTGCATGCCAGGGTTGCATCAGATAGTGCACGTCGCCGCTCGGCACCGTCTCGGGCGCCTCGTAGCCGGGCCAAGACATTGCGCCCGGCGGCACTGCGGGTGCCTCGGTCCAGTTCATCTCGAACATGATCTGCGCCGCATGCTTGGCCTCGTAACCAGCCATCTTGCGGAACATTGCCGCCACCTCGCGGTTGTTGTGCGTCTCCATCGTGTCGGCGAATTCGGAGTAACGCTCCACGGCTTCGTTCTCCATCGCCAGTGCCAGCGCCATGAACTCTGCCAGCGTCGCCGGTACGGTTGCCGCCTTTTCCGTCACGCTCATAGTTCGAACTCCGTTTCCAGATCTTCGACCGTGTACTTGGGTTTGCCGCTGCGATAGTGCGGATAGGGGTTGCGGCTGCCGGCGTACAGCACACCGATATTGAAGCCGTCGTCGGTCATGATGCGTCGTGCGGCGCGCGCGGGATCGTCGGTGGGCTCCACCGGCGGCGGATGCACGACTGACTTCCACTCGCGCTGCTCGGGGCGGAACGTCACGCAGGGACTCAGTACCTCGATGAACGAGAAGCCCGGGTGGCGGATCCCCTGCGCGATGATCTCGGCGGTGCCATTCGGATCGCCAGAAAAAGCGCGCGCGACAAAGTTCGCACCCGAGGCAAGCGCAATCACGAGCGGGTGGAAAGCGCGGATACCGGTGCCGCCGGGTGACAGCTTGTTGTCCCAGTCGGGCTCGGTGGTGGGCGACGCCTGTCCCTTCGTCATGCCGTACACGTGGTTGTCCATCACGATATAGGTCATGTCCACGTTACGCCGGCACGCATGCATGAAGTGGTTGCCGCCGATAGAAAAGCCGTCGCCATCGCCCCCGGCGACCAGCACCGTCAAATCAGGACGAGCCACCTTCAGCCCAGTTCCCGCCGCCAGCGCGCGTCCGTGCACCCCGTGGAAGCCGTAGCACGACGTATAGGCCGGAATCCGCGACGAGCAGCCGATCCCGGAGACAACGCCGACCTGATGCGGCTGTAGTTGAAGAATCGCGAACGCCTTCGTGATGGCGCTCAATACCGTGAAGTCGCCGCACCCAGGACACCAGATGGGCTTGTAGTCGGACTTGTAACTTGCCGCAGTAAACGCCACTGGCGCGACTTCATTCATGCGGACACCTTCTCAGAAACATGGGAGTTCGCCCAATCGGCGATCGCTTTCGTGAGTTCGCCCGGACGCAGCGGGAGCGGCCCCGGCCGGTGGTAGGCCGCAATGCGCGGCAGGTCGTACATCGCACGCAGATAGCGGTAAAGCTGCCCGCCATGGTTCTGCTCGACGACCAGCACGCGCGAAACGCCGGCCAGCGCAGCGGAAAGATGCTTCGGCCGAATCGGCGCGATCAGCCGCAACGCAATCAGGCGCGCCTTCACGCCTCGCTCCTTCAGGCGCGCCAGCGCTTCGCGCACCGCATTGGTCGTCGATCCAAACGTGATCACCGCCAGGTCGCCATCGCCCTCGATGTCGGCCCAGCGCGGGCCGTAGTCGAAAAGCGCCAGCTTGCGTTCGCGCTTGTCGAGTTGCAGCCGGTGGTCTGCGGCCTGGCTGCTCGGCGTGCCCTTCTCGTTGTGTTCAAGGCCATCGGCGGTATAGGGAACTCCCGGTGTGCCCGGAATCGACATTGGCGACACCCCGGATTCGGTGTTGCGGTAACGCTTGTAGTCCGGCTCATTGGCCGCGACGGTAAGGCGCTCGCCTTCGCCGCCCGCGTCCGGGGGCCGGTCGATGATGGCGCGCGACTGACCCATGAACTGATCCGACAGCACGATCGCCGGCGCCTGCAAAGCTTCCGCAAGCTGCACGGCCCAGTGTGTGGTCGCCAGGCAATCGACGATCGATGTCGGCGCCAGCACCAGTCGAGGCGCGTCGCCGTGCAGTCCACTGACCGCAAACGAGAGATCGCTCTGCTCGGTCTTGGCGGGAATGCCCGTCGACGGTCCGCCACGCATCACGTCGACCACCACGATCGGCACTTCCGCGGTAACCGCCAGCCCGATTGCTTCCGCCATCAGCGCCAGGCCGGGACCCGCGGTCGCAGTCAGCGACGGCACACCGCCGTAAGAGGCACCGATGATCATATTCACCGATGCGAGTTCATCCTCCGCCTGCAGCAGCGTGCCGCCCACCTTGGTGAGCGCCGGCGACATCCATTCGAGCAGCTCCGTCGCCGGTGTGATGGGATACGCTGCCACAAAGCGCACGCCGCCTTTGATCGCGCCGAACCCTGCCGCCTCGTTGCCGGTGATCAGCCAGGGCTTGGCCGCACCGTGCAAACCGGCCCGCAGCCGCGCGAAATCGTCGATACCGCCCGCGGCTTCGATGCCGGCGCGCAGCGCGGCCACATTTGCCTTCAGACCCTCCTCGGTCTTCTTCCAGGCGCTGCGCAGCGCCGCCTCGAGCGCCGCCGCAGGAATGCCGGCCAGCGTGCCAGACAGGCCGAGCGCCACCATGTTGACCCAGCTGCCGGCGATCGACTTGGCGGTCTTCTTCAGCGGCAGCGCAAAACAGCGCGCGCCGCTGCGCCTGAACACGTCGGGCGGTTCGCCCTCATCGGCATCGCTGATCACGACGCTCGAAGCGCTCAGCGGAATCTCGTCGGCAAACCGGTTGACACCTTGCCAATCGATGGCCAGCAAGAGGTCGAACCCGTCGTCCAGCGAAACCGTCTGCTTCTGCGCCAGCCGTATCAGCGCCGCCGCTTCGCCGCCGCGGATCTGAGGCCCGCTGGTGCGCACCATCAGGCCGTACAGGCCCGCTTTCGACGCGGCATCGAGCAGCATCTCGCCGGCGGTCATCACGCCGCTGCCGCCGCTGCCGGCGAGCGCAATCGAGAGACTGGAGCGCGCGTCGCGCGTTTGCGTCAGAGCCGAAGCGTGCACGTTTTTCCCCTGCGAGCGGACAACGGCTAGTGAAACGGTTGCCAGCCCGGCCGGCTCTGATACAGATCAAGGTCGGTGCAAGTCGCATGCGTGAAAATTTGCCAAATTGGTATTAGCGTACCGATTTACCACAATTGCCCCGCCGGAGCCGCACCATGCCCTTCGAAGCCCACCGCTGGCTGATGACCGCGCCCAATCAACCGCTGGTGCGTGAGGCTTTCGCCGCGACGCCCGGAGCCGGGGAGGTGCTGGTCGCGATCGCCGGCTGCGGCGTATGCCATACCGACCTCGGCTTCTACTACGACGGCGTGCGCACCAACGCGCCGCTGCCATTGGCGCTCGGCCACGAGGTCAGCGGCAAGGTCGTTGGCGCCGGCGCGGGCGCGGAGCGCTGGATCGGCAAGCCGGTGATCGTGCCGGCGGTGCTGCCGTGCGGCGAGTGCGACCTGTGCCGGCGCGGCCTCGGCACGATCTGCCGCAAACAGAAGATGCCGGGCAACGACATCCAGGGCGGATTCGCCACGCACATCGTCGTGCCAGGCCGCGGGTTGTGCGAAGTCAACGAAGCACGCCTTGCGCATGCAGGCCTGACGCTCGCCGAGGTGTCGATCGTTGCCGATGCGCTGACGACGCCCTACCAGGCGGTGCGACGCGCGGGCGTGGCGCCGGGCAGTCTCGCAATCGTGGTCGGCGCCGGCGGTGTCGGAGGCTACTGCGTGCAGATTGCGCACGCATTCGGCGCCACGGTGGTGGCGATCGACGTCGACGACCACAAACTCACGTCAATCGCCGCCAACGGCGCGGAGCTGACGATCAATGCGCGCACCTTCGACGCCAAGGCGATCAAGACAACGATCTCTTCCTTCGCGCGCGAACGCGGTCTGCGATCGACCGAGTGGTTCATCTTCGAATGCTCCGGCACCGCGCCGGGCCAGCTGACCGCGTACGGTCTGCTGGTGCATGGCGCCACGCTCAGCGTGGTCGGCTTCACGATGGACAAGGTCGAAGTGCGCCTGTCGAACCTGATGGCTTTCGACGCGCGCGCGATCGGCAACTGGGGCTGCCCGCCCGAGTATTACCCCGCCGCACTCGATCTCGTGCTCGAAGGCAAGGTGCAGATCAAACCCTTCGTCGAGACGCATCCACTTTCCGAAATCAACCGTGTGTTGGCCGCCGTTCACCATCGCGAGATCAAGAAGCGCGCGGTGATGGTGCCGAACTGAACTCTCCAGGAAGAATCATGCGCGAATTCAAGAACCACGACCTAGTCGACGACATCGCCAAGCCCGGCGTGCGCTATGAGAAGCGCCCCGCCAAGAAACCTGACGGCACGGTGGTGCCGGGCCTGTACAACGCGTGGATCTGGCTCGACAACCCGACGCAGTTCAACTCGTACACGACCGACATGGTTAAGGGCGCGATCCTCGCGTTCCGTGCGGCGAGCAATGCGCGCGATGTGAACTGTGTCGTGTTCACCGGTGTCGGCGACAAGGCCTTCTGCACCGGCGGCAATACCAAGGAATACGCCGAGTACTACGCCGGTCATCCGCAGGAGTATCGGCACTACATGCGCTTGTTCAACGACATGGTCTCCGCGATCCTCGCGTGCGACAAGCCGGTGATCTGCCGGGTCAATGGCATGCGCATCGGTGGCGGACAGGAAATCGGCATGGCATGCGACTTCTCGGTCGCGCAGGATCTGGCGCGCTTCGGCCAGGCCGGGCCCAAGCATGGCTCAGCCCCGATCGGCGGCGCAACGGATTTCCTCCCCGTGATGATCGGCGCGGAACGCTCAATGGCCGCGTGCGTGCTGTGCGAGCCGTTCTCCGCACACAAGGCCTATCAGATGGGAATCCTCACCGATGTCGTTCCGGCGCTGAAGGTCGACGGCAAATTCATCGCTAATCCGCTGGTCGAAACGCAGCGCATGGTCGATGAGTACGGCCGCTTCGTTTACGGCGAACCGAAGACTGGAGAGGCAGTAAAGGATGGCAAGGCGCTGCTCGCGCGCGGCACGGTCGACCTGTCGCAACTGGACGCGAAGGTCGAAGAGCTGTGCGTCAAGATGTTGCTTACCTTCCCCGACTGCACCACCAAGACGATCGAGGAGCTGCGCAAGCCCAAGCTCGACGCTTGGAACCGCAACAAGGAGAACTCTCGCGCGTGGCTGGCGCTGAACATGGTGACCGAGGCACGCGCCGGCTTCACCGCGTTCAATGAGGGCACGAAGGACGACCGCGAAGTCGACTTCGTGTTGCTGCGGCAGAAGCTCGCTGCGGGCGAAAGCTGGGTCGGGCCGCTGCATGACTCGATTCAACCCAAAGCGAAGAAGAAAGGTTGAACGTGTCGCCTCTCAAAGACTGGCTCGAGCACGACGGCGCGCTGCTGCGGCTGCGGCTGAATCGCCCCAAAGCGAACATCGTCGATGCGGAGATGATCGCCGCGCTCGACGGCGCATTGGTCGCGCATCGTGGCAACCAGAAACTGCGCGGCGTGCTGCTCGACGCCGAGGGACCGCACTTCAGCTTTGGTGCCAGCGTCGAGGAACACCTGCCGGCGAGCTGCGCTGCGATGCTCGCCTCCCTGCATGCGCTGATCCTGGCGATGATCGAATTCCCGGTGCCGATCTTGGTGGCCGTGCGCGGGCAATGCCTCGGCGGCGGATTTGAAGTCGCCCTCGCAGGTGGCCTCATCTTCGCCGCGCCCGATGCGCAGTTCGGCCAGCCGGAGATGAAGCTCGGCGTGTTCGCCCCTGCCGCCTCGTGCCTGTTGCCATACCGCGTGAATCAGCCGGCGGCCGAAGACCTGCTGTTCTCGGGCCGCGCTATCGGCGCTGCCGAAGCCAAGGCACTCGGCATCGTGCACACCGTATTCGACGATCCGCAGACCGCAGCACTCGCCTACTTCGAGCAGAACCTCGCCAACAAAAGTGCCGCCTCGCTCGCGTGTGCGGTCGCTGCCGCGCGCGGCGCGATGATTCGCGACCTGCGCCAGCGGCTCGCCGAAGTGGAAAGGCTGTACCTCGACCGCCTGATGCGCACGCGCGACGCCAACGAAGGTCTGACCGCCTTTCTCGCCAAGCGCAAACCCCAGTGGGAGCACCGCTGATGATCGCCCTTTCTCCCGTGATGCAGATCGTCGAGCGTTGCCTGCATCTGTTCGAAGACCTCGACTTGAACGCCGTCAAACAGTGGAAGGCGGCCGTTCCGGGCCGCAAGGCGATCGGCTACATGCCAGTCTACGTGCCACGCGAACTGATCCACGCCGCGGGCTGGCTTCCGGTCGGCATCCTCGGAGGCGGTGACGCGCTCGAGGTGATCCAGGGCGACGCGTACTACCAGAGCTACATCTGCCGCATCCCGCGTTCGACGATCGAGATGGGCCTGACCGGGCGGCTTAACTGCCTCGATGGCATGCTGTTCCCGTCGATCTGCGACGTGATCCGCAACCTGTCGGGCATGTGGCAGATCCTGTTCAAGGACAAGTACGTTCGTTACCTCGACGTGCCGCAGAACTATGAGGATGCAATCGGTGGCCGCTTCTATGTCCAGGAAATGGAGGTGCTGCGCGAAGACTTGGGCAAGCTGCGCGGCGTGCCGATCACCGATGCCGAGATCAACGCGTCGATCGCGGTCTACAACGATAACCGCGCCGCGGTGCGCGAGTTGTACGCTTACCGCGCGCAGAAGCCGTGGCAGGCACCGACCTACGAGCTCTACCTCGTGCTGCGCGCCGGCATGGTGCTGCCGCCCGAGGAACACACGAAACTCGTGCGCGACTACATCGCCGCGACCGACGCGGTGCCGCGTCCCAAGCGCGACAACGCGCGCGTGGTGGTCACCGGCGTGTTCTGCGAGCAACCGCCGCTGGCATTGATCAAGTCGATTGAAATGTCAGGCTGCTACATCGTCGATGACGATTTCATGCTGGTCACGCGCTGGCTGCTCGACGATGTCCCCGCCGATCGCAATCCGCTCGACGAACTGTCGAAGGCGTTCCTGCACCGCTCGGCCTCGACCGCGGCCAAGTACGACACCACGCGCGACGAGAAAGGCGTGTTCCTGCTGAAGCAGGTGAAGACGCGCGGCGCCGAGGGCGTGATCTTCGCCGCGCCGTCGTTCTGCGATCCGGCACTGCTCGAGCGACCCATGCTGCAGGACGTGCTGGGCAGACAGAAGATTCCGCACACCGCCTTCAAGTATGCCGAAAACACCGGCCAGATGGCCCCGATCCGCGAGCAGGCGGGCACCTTCGCCGATTCGATCAAGTTGTGGAGCGCGGCGTAATGGAACGCGTCGGCCGCATGTCCAACTCCTGGCCGTTCGCGGTGCGCCTGTCGACGGGCCCTTCGAGGCTTCGACGAGCCCAGCGCAAACGGTCATCGGATTTCCGATCATCCTGAGCCGGTCGAAGGACAAGCTCAGCCCCAACGGGTCACGCAAGGCAAGATTGTCAGGAGAACCCACATGACTGCCGTCGCAATGCCGACTTCGAGCAAGAAGCCGCAGAACGTCCAGAAAGAAGACGCGATGTGGCTGCAGAAGGAACTCATCAACAAGAACTACATGGAGCTCGCCACCGCGCGCCAGAACAATCGCAAGGTGTCGGCGACCTTCGTGCCGGGCAATCTCAATGAACTGCTGATGTGCTTCGACTTCGCGCGCAGCCTGCCGGAGACCAACGCGCTGCAGAACGGCATGCGCAAGAAGAGCGGCAAGATGATCATGGACGCCGAGCGCGACGGTCAGAGCGAGGACGTGTGCACCTACGTCAAGGCCGACCTCGGCATGATGATGGGCGGCGAAATCGGCCCCACCGGCGAAGCGCTGCCGCGCCCCGACGTGCTGCTGCTGTCGTACACCGGCTGCTTCACGTTCATGAAATGGTTCGAACTGATCCGCCACAAGTACGGCTGCGAAACGGTGATGCTGCATGTGCCCTATCAGGGCGAGGGCAGGATCGCGCCCAACATGCGCGAGTACGTGGTCAGGCAGTTGAAGGAAACCGTGATCCCGACGCTTGAGCGCATCTCGGGCGTGAAATTCGACATCGACCGGCTGCGCCAGTACCTGCGCGAATCGGCCAAGGCCGAGGAAGACCTGGTGCGGGTGCTGCAGTCCGCGAAGAACCGTCCTTCACCGATCGACGGCTACTTCGGCGCCGTCTACTACATCGGCCCGATCTTCACCGCCTTTCGCGGCACGCCCGAGGCGACGCAGTACTACCGCGTCTTGCGCGGCGAGATCGAGCAGCGCGTGCGCGAGGGCAAGGGTCCGGTCACTCCCGAAGGCGAGATGGGCGAGGAAAAGTACCGCCTGATCGTCGAAGGCCCGCCCAACTGGACCAGCTTCCGCGACTTCTGGAAAATGTTCTACGACGAGGGCGCGGTAGTGGTTTCCTCGACCTACGCCAAAGTCGGCGGCCTGTACGACTTCGGTTTCCGCCACGATCCGGAGCGGCCGCTCGAATCACTCGCCGACTACTGCCTGGGCTGCTACACGAATCTGAACCTGCCGTCGCGGATCGACATGATCTGCAGGTACATCGACGAATACCAGGCCGATGGACTGCTGATCAACTCGATCAAGAGCTGCAACAGCTTTTCCGCGGGACAACTGCTGATCCTGCGCGAAGTCGAGAAGCGCACCGGAAAGCCGGCCGCGTTCATCGAGACCGATCTGGTCGACCCGCGCTACTTCTCGGCCGCCAACGTGAAGAATCGGCTGGAGAGCTACTTCCAAATGGTCAATCAGAAACGCACGGCCGCGGCCGCCTATTGAGATGAATGAGATTCATCGCTCGATTCCGTTCAGCCTGAGCCCGTCCTTCGTCCTTCGGCAAGCTCAGGAACTCGGGATGACCGGATTACGGATGACCGTTCGGACTGAGCTTGTCGAAGCGCCCTTCGACAAGCTCAGGGCGAATGGGTTGTGGACGCATCTTGAAAGAAACCACCATGCGCTGCTTCATCGGCATTGATCTCGGCTCGACCACCACGAAGGCGGTCGTC
>Ga0209048_10000845_pt1 | contig 32607 bp, 28 predicted proteins | sample FrelakmetCRP12CR_FD_187146 | JGI IMG/M metagenome (GOLD analysis project Ga0209048, IMG submission 187146) | Freshwater lake sediment microbial communities from the University of Notre Dame, USA, for methane emissions studies - CRP12 CR (SPAdes)... | ecosystem: Environmental > Aquatic >...
CAGGAATCGAACCTGCAACCGCCGGCTTAGAAGGCCGGTGCTCTATCCGATTGAGCTACGGGCGCTTTTAAAAACAAGTACTTATCGCGCCAAACGTATATCGATCAGGCCGGTGCCCGGGTCTCAATGCACACCGAAGTCGGGAATGCGCGCGGATTATATAGGACTTCGCGAAAATTTTGCCATGAAAGGCGCTGGCGAGTGCCCATGTCCCCGGAATGGGCCCTCTTGTGCTTTCGGACATTTGTGAATGTGGTCGGGGCAGAGGGATTCGAACCCCCGACCCTCTGCTCCCAAAGCAGATGCGCTACCAGACTGCGCCATGCCCCGTCCCTGCCCCCTTCGCGGTCGCGGGGGGCGGCAATCGTAACAGGTCGGTCCGGCGGTGCAAGCGAGGCGATGCCGTTAAGCGCGCTGGATGGGCGAACCGAGCAGCGCGAATGCCGCGCCCTGCCGGTCCGAGACCGCCATAAATCGGCCGACATTGGGAATGTCGGTGGGCTCCCGGTGAACCGTGCCGCCCAACTGCCGCTCGCCGGCGCGCAGCAGCGAGTACGTCATTCCCGATACCGGCACATCCTCGAATGTCCATCCCACCACCTTGCCGTAGAATTCCTTGGCGGCGGCGACGTCGGAACTCATGAACTCGTACCAGACGAAGGGGTTCTGTGCGTCGGTCAAAAGACTCTCCGGATCATTCGCAGCGAATCGATGAACCCGGTCAATACACGATGCTGCCAACGGACGTTCCGCCGCACACGAACAGCGTCTGTCCGGTGACGAAAGAGGCTTTCGGATCTGCGAAAAACATCACCGCGCGCGCGACATCGTCGGGTGTGCCGAAGCGGCCCGCGGGTATCTGGCGCGCCGCGGCACTCATTTTGGGACTGTCCGGCGGGATGATTTCCTCGAACATCTCGGTATCGGCAATGGGCCCCGGCGCAACCACGTTGACCGTTACGCCATGCGGAGCGAGCTCCAGCGCCCAAGTGCGTGCGAGCCCCAGCATCCCGGCCTTGGTCGATGAGTAGGCGGTTCGCTTGGCGAGACCCAATACCGCGCGGCTGGAAATCAACACGATCCGCCCGTAGTGAGCCTGCTTCATCGCCGGCAGATTGGCCTGGACCAGCGACAAGGGCGCGGCCAAGTGCAGGTTGGCGAGCGCAGCGAGATCGGAGATGCTCGTCTCCTCGATCGGTTTTTCCCGGATGGCGCCCGCGCAATGGACCACCGTGGTGGCCGGCGCTTCGGCGGCGAGCGCGATCACCGCCGCACAGGTCGCCTCGGCGTCCATCAAATCCACCGTGATCGAGCGAAGCTTTGCCGAGCGCAGCGGACAAGGACGGCGGGCGATGCTGATGACCTCATACCCCTCGCCCAGAAACGCCTCCGCGGTCGCCAATCCGATGCCGGAGCTTGCGCCGGTCAACACCACCCGCTTCATGGAAACAGCTGCAGCGAAGGCAGGGCGGCTTCGCAATTGAGCAACTCGACCTTCTTGAGCAGGATTGAAAGATGTCTTCCGGCCCGCTTCAGGTGGTGCCAGACCACACCGGCATAGACCTCCTGATGATCCTGTTGGCTCTCCAAGTACATGAACGCTGTCCGTGTCACCGCGACACCGGTATCGGCACCGCGATCCTCGATCGAGGGCACCTGCAGAACGTGCTGGCACCAGCTCGGGTTCGCCTGCGAGTAGGCATGCGGGTTTCGCAGCCGCGCAATGCGCACCTTCAACAGCAGCTTGTCTTCGAAGAACAGCGAGTTCTCGGTGCGTCCGTTTTGCTGCCCGTGCGTCAGCGGCATCCAATAGCGGCCTTCATCGGCGAACAGTTCGTACCACTCCTCGAAGCGCTTTTCGTCGATGAGCCGCGCCTCGGCATAGACGAACGCGGTCAATTCGATGTCCTCGGCAATTGCACTCATCGCGCCGCTCCATCGTCCTGCGCCATCGCCGCAAGCCACGCGCGAAACTGCCCGCGAACCGAGATCTCGCTGGTGCCGTTATAGCTGCCGGCGATGCCGCCCGCCTCGTCCGGACTCGAGAAATTGCGGTGCAGACTCACCCATTCGTTGCCTTCGGCCGCAAGGCCTTCCTGTATGGCGCGATAGCAGTGCAGGTCATCGTGACCGACGACCGATGTCGGCGAATTGATGATCCGGTTATACATCACGCTGCGTTCGAGCAACGAATCCGGCGCGCCCACCAATCGCAGCGTGGAGCTCTCGATGAGCGTACGGTCGGCGGCGATCGGGCGTGCGACTCTGATGGTCTGAATCGCTCCTTTGACCGTGAGGCTCGGGTAGTAAACGGTATTGTGGCGGATCTCGCCCAATATGGCGCGCGCGCGCTCGGCGCCGTACGCCGCGTCCATCTGAGCCTCGTATTCCGGCATGCTCGAGTATTTCGAGTGAATCGAGAAATTCACACCCGTGTAGCTGTGGCCGTTTTCGTAGATCTTGACCCCCATCTTGTCGAAGAAATCGTAGTTCGACACGAACGGCAGGAACTGCTCGATGACCATCGGTTTCGGCGCATCGGGAGGCTGGTTCTTCCATAGATCCCTGGCCGTTCCGGCCGAGGATTCATGCGCTACCATGGGATGCATGGTGTCGTTGAGATTCTCGACGAACATCTTCCAATTGCAGTTGTGCATGTAGCGCAGCGTGCCGCCGACCACTTCGAGACGGCCCACCGGCGAGCGATCCGCCATGTTGTCTATCGACGAGAGCGAATCCCCAAAATAGTCGGAAAATCCGCCGCCGCTGGGGCTCAATCGGGCGAACACGAAACCGCGATGGACCGCCACGGCGCCAACCGGCGTGAGCCCGCGCGCCGCCGGCGATTCGGCAAAACCGGTGCCGGCGTAGCCGCCCTTCAGCGGCACCGTTCGCAGCGTTCCATCGAGCCGGTACGTCCATCCGTGGTATGGGCAACGCAGAACTCCCGGGCAGTTGCCCGAATTGGCGCTGACGATCTTCGCGCCCTTGTGTGCGCAGCGGTTATAAAGTACCCGCACCCCACCGTCCGGCGCCCTGATCATCATCAGCGGCTGGCGCGCGATCTCGGTGGTGTAGTAATCGCCCGGCAGCGGAATTTGCGAATCGTGACCCACGTAAACCCAGGCGTGGCGCCACAGCCGTTCCATTTCCAGATCGAACAGCTCCGGGCTCAAGTACACGTCGCGGTGAACGTCCCCGTCGCGCACCAGCGATCGAATGGCGCTTGGATTATTGCGATACTGGATCAATTCAATCTCCGCAATGTGGTCTCCGGATAATGCGACGCATGTGCATTAGGGCGGCGCTTCGTGCGGCAACTTTAGCGCACTATGCAGCGGATTCGCAGTCATCTAGGGTGACCAATCCGGCGCAACCAGCCGGCGCTTGCCGTCCGCCGAACGTGCGCTGCCCGTCTGGTCCAGATCCTCCCGATCCCAGAGCTCACAGGTCACCTCCCGGTGGCGCTGATCGAGCGCCTCGCAGTAATTGGTGTACTTGCAGAGCCGCACCGCGCCTCCCCTCCCCAACCGAACTTTCGCAAACCAATCGGGATCGGCGAGCGCCTGGCGCGCGAACCCGACGATGTCGCCGGCCCCCGCAGCGAGGGCGGACTCCGCCTGTTGAAAATTGTGAATCCCCCCCGCCACCACGATGGGTATCGGGTGCCCCGCCGCCTGCACGTGGGCGCGAATGCGCGTCGAGGCCGCAAGATTGCGCCCATACGGGCCCGCCGCATCCGAGTAGTAGCTCGGCATGCACTCGTAGCCGCTCGGGCCGGTGTAAGGATAAGCCGCCGCGCCGACCTTGGGCTGCTGCGCATCGTCGAATTTTCCGCCGCGCGACAGGGAAATGAAATCGGCCCCATGCGCCGCCAGCGCGCCGGCGAAGAATTCCGCGTCGGACACGTCCGAGCCGCCGGCAATGCACTCATCCGCCAGAATCCGCGCGCCAACCGCGAAATCAGCACCCGTCATGGCCCGTACGGCGGCCAACACCTCGAGCGGCAGACGCGCTCGATGCCCGCGCGCGCCGCCGTAGCCGTCGGTGCGAGTATTAGTCGCCGACAGAAACGAGGCCATCGTATAGGCATGTGCGTAATGCAGCTCGACGCCGTCGAAACCCGCTTCGCGCGCGCGGGCGGCGGCTCGGGAAAAAAGTTCGGGCAGCACCTGCGGCAGGGCCGCAATGTGCGGAAGATCGGCGTCGGTGACGCGCTCGCGGGCTCCCATGCGCAGCGCCTCGAGTTCGCGCGCACTGAGCACGTCCGCAAGCTCGGTTGAATCGAGGGCCGCGAGCCGCGCGCGCACCTCGGCCTCTTCGGCATCGTGCATATTGAGCGCGCACCGGTGCTGCGCAGTGATCGCCAAAAACCGCTCCAAGTATTTATGCTCATCGGGCCGCCTGCGAATCGACAGAAAATCGATGAGCTGAATGAACAGGCGCGTCTCGCCGGCGCTCGCGCGCCGCACGGTCTCGACCAGCCGGCCGAGCCCGGCGACGAATCGGGCCTCGCCGATTCGCAACAGCGGTCCGCTCGCCACATCGCGAATGCCCGTGGCCTCGACCACGATGGCGCCGGGACGGCCGCGCGCGAAGCGCTCGTACCAGGCAAGCACTCCGGGCGTAACCAACCCGTCCGCGCTGGCACGCCAGGGAACCATGGCGGGAACCCAGGTGCGCTGGTTCAATTGAAGTCCGCCGACCCGAACGGGTGAAAACAGCCGCGAGCGTTCAGCCTCGATGGCGCTTGGCCAGCGGCCTGGCTGCGCGTCGTGGCGAATACGCTCGGGCGGTCTCCACATGCTCATGACAGGGTTCCGTTGCCCTAATCAGCCGTCAGGCAGCACGGCGGTCGCTTCGATTTCGACCTTCGCGTCCGCCTCCATGAGCGAGGACACCTCGACCACGGACATCGCCGGATAGTGCCGGCCCATGACGGCCCGATAGGCCTCGCCGATCGCCGGCAAGGCATCGAGATAGTCGCGGCGGCTGGTGAGGTACCAGGTCAGGCGCACGATGTGCTCCGGGCGCCCGCCGGCCTCCGCCAACACGCGGATCACGTTCGCAAGCGCGGCGCGCACCTGCGGCGCGAGTTCGAGATGCGCGAATTTCTGCCGGGCATCCCAGCCGATCTGCCCGGAAATGAACACCTGGGTTCCGCGCGCCGCGATTCCGTTAGAATATCCCCTGGGCCGCGCCCATTCCGCCGGTTGCAGTGTTGTGTGCTTCAACGCAAGAGCTCTCGTCCAATAATGAGTTTTTGCACTTCGGTGGCGCCTTCGTAGATCCGCAAACTGCGAATCTCGCGATACAGCCGCTCAACCGTCTGGCCGCGCTCGACGCCGCGGCCGCCGAACATTTGCAGAGCGCGATCGATGACGGCCTGCGCAGACTCGGTGGCCGTCATTTTGGCCATTGCCGCCGCCAGCGTCACCGGCTGCCCGGTGTCGCGCAGCCAGGCCGCGCGATAGGTCAGCAGCGCGGCGGCATCGATCGCGGTCGCCATGTCGGCCAACGCCGCCTGCGTCAGCTGAAAATCCGCGAGTACCTTGCCGAACATCCGGCGCTGGCGCGCATGGGTCCGCGCTTCGTCGAAGGCGCGGCGTGCGAAGCCCGTCGCCGCGGCCGCCACCGAGGCGCGAAACACGTCGAGCGTGCGCATCGCGATCTTGAAGCCCTCGCCGTGCGCGCCGATTAGACGGCTCGCGGGAATGCGGCATCGCTTGAAGGCGAGCTCGGCCAGCGGATGCGGCGCGTTGACTTCGATGCGCCTCTCGATGACGAGCCCTGGATCGGACTTCTCGACCACGAAGGCGCTGATTCCCTCGGACCCGGTGGTGCCGTCGGCGCGCACTTGACCCGCCGCGGTGCGCGCAAAGACACAGTAGAAATCCGCGATCCCGCCATTCGAGATCCACGTTTTAACGCCCTCGATCACATAGTGATCCCCCTGGCGCTCAGCGCGGCAGGTCATTGCGGCCACATCCGATCCGGCTTGCGGTTCGGACAGCGCAAAGGCGGCAATCGCCTCGCCCCGCGCGATCAGCGGCAGGTAGCGCGCCTGCAAAGATGCGCTGCCGGCGAGCGAGATGGCGCCGCTGCCGAGTCCCTGCATCGCGAAGGCGAAATCGGCCAGTCCGTCGTGATACGCGAGCGTCTCGCGAATCAGGCAAATGGCCCGCGCGTCGAAATCGGGCAAGGCGCCTCCGAATTCCTGCCGAACGCAGTAGCGACTCAAGCCGGCCGCAGTCATTTTCGAGATCAGGTCCCGGCATCGGGCATCGACCGCCTCGCGTGTCTCGTCGTGGCCGCACGACTCGAGTGAGGCGGCGGACCACGCTTTCACCCGGGCCGCCAACGATCGATGCGCCGCGTCGAAGAATGGCAGCGCCACGAGTACCTCGTGATACGTTGCTTCGGGCTTCATCGGCCGATGAACGTTGGTTTGCCGCGCGCCGCAAAGGCCTCCAGCGCGCGCTTGAAATCTTCGGTCTGCATGCAAATCGCCTGGGCCTGGCCCTCGGCTTCGAGCGCCTGGTCGATGCTCATGCTCCACTCCTGGTTGAGCATGTTTTTCGTCATCGCGTGCGCAAAAGATGGCCCGGCGGCGCACTCGACGGCCAGCGCCTCGGCTGCCGCGAGCAACTCCCCCGGCGCATGCAGGCGGCTGTAGAACCCCCATGCGAGCCCCTCCTCGGCCGTCATCGCGCGCCCGGTGAACAATAATTCGGCGGCCCGGCCGTGGCCGATCAGCCGCGGAAGGATCGCGCATGCGCCCATGTCGCAGCCGGCGAGTCCGACGCGCGCGAACAGAAACGCGGTGCGCGAGGCCGCCGTTGCCAAGCGAATGTCCGAGACCATGGCGAGAATCGCTCCGGCGCCGGCGCACACACCGTCCACCGCGGCGATGACGATCTGCGGACAGGCTCGAATAGCGCGCACCAGATCGCCGGTCATGCGCGTGAAATCCAGGAGTTCCGGCATCGCCATCCTGGTCAGCGGACCGATGATTTCGTGCACGTCTCCGCCCGAGCAAAAATTCCCTCCGGCCCCGCAGAGCACGACGGCCCGCACCCCGCGTTCGTACGCCAGCGCGCGAAACAAATCGCGCAATTCGGCGTAGGAGTCAAATGTGAGTGCATTCTTGCGCTCGGGCCGATTGAGCTCGATGAACCCGACGCGATCGGCCACACGCCACCGGAAATGAACGGCGGTGTGGGTAGTGAGCGTTGGCGTGGGCATGGATCCTCCTGTCATTGGCTACATCACCTCGCCGCCGGCGACCGCGATACTCTGACCGGTAATGGCTTCGGCGCCCGGCAGACAAAGCCACGCGACCGCATTGGCCACTTCCTCCGCCTGCACCAGTCGGCCCTGCGGATTGGCCTTGGTCAACGCGGCGCGCGCCTCATCCGGGCTGCGGCCCGTGTTCTTTTCGATGTTGGCGATCGATTCGCGGACGAGATCGGTGTCGGTGTACCCGGGACATACGGCATTCACCGTGATATTTCGCCGCGCCACTTCGAGCGCAATCGCCCGGGTGAGCCCGATGACGCCGTGCTTGGCTGCGCAATAAGCCGCCACGTACGGATAACCGCGCAGACCGGCGGTGCTCGCCACATTGACGATACGGCCAAAATTGCGTTCGAGCATGCCTGGCAGCACGCGGCGAATGCCGTAATAAGTTCCGCTGAGATTGACCGCAAGCATGCTGTCCCACAGCTCCTCGGGCGCCCGCTCCGTGGGGGCGCTTTGCGCCCGGCCCGCATTGTTGATCAGAAGATCGACCGGACCGAAGGCGAGGGCCGCCTGCTCGAACGCCAGTCGCATCGCCTGCCAATCGGTGATGTCGGCGCAGGCGGTCCGCGCTGAAGCGCCGAGCGAGATCGCCACCCGATCCAATTGGCTTTGCGTGCGCGCGAGCAGCGTCACCCGTGCTCCCTCCGCGACCAGCCGAGCGGCAATCGCCGCACCGATGCCGCGACCGGCGCCGGTCACCACCGCATGACGCCCTTCCAGCGGCACACCCATCAGGGGGCGCCCAACGCGAGCGCCGCACGCTCCAGGTTGTGCTTCAGCTGGCTCTTGCCGGCGAGGTATGGGGCCGGCCACCACTGCGCGACATAGCGCTGGCTGGCGGCCGCGTGCAAAGTCCACGCCGGGTCCGCGAGATGCGGCCGGCCGATGGCGCATAGATCCGCTCTTCCCGCGCCGACGATGGTATTGACGTGGTCGGCCTCGAAAATATTGCCCACCGCGATGGTCGGGATCCCGACGACGTTGCGGATCATGTCCGCATACGGTGTCTGCCACATCCGGCCGTACACGGGCTGCTGATCGGCGACGGTCTGTCCGGTCGAAATGCTGAGCAGCGTGGCCCCGGCCTCCTTGAAAGCGGTTGCGACCGCGATCAGATCGGTTTCATCGAGCCCTCCCGGCGCCCAATCCGTCGCGGATATGCGCACCGAGAGCGGCTTGCCGGCGGGCCACGCCGCACGCACCGCCCGCAGCACGTCGAGGGGAAATCGCAGGCGATTGGCGACCGGGCCGCCGTAATCATCGCGACGTTGATTGGTGAGCGGGGAGAGAAAACTGGCGAGCAGATAGCCGTGCGCCATGTGCAATTCGAGCATGTCGAAACCCGCCTCGGCGCCGAATTGCGCGGCCCGCACGAATTGCTCGCTGATTCGCGCAAAATCCTCCCCGGCCATGGCACGCGGTGTCTGACTGAGGCCCTCGAGGTACGGCGCCGCCGATGCCGAGAACAGCGGCCAGTTGCCATCGGGCAGCGGATGATCCATCTCCTGCCATCCGAGTTGCGTGGAACCCTTGCGTCCGGCGTGTCCGAGTTGCAGGGCGATTTTCGCGGGCGAGTGACGGTGCGTGAAATCGACGATTCGCTTCCAGGCGTCCCGTTGCGCTTCGTTCCACAACCCGGTGCAGCCCGGCGTGATCCGCGCATCGGGAGCAACACAGTTCATTTCCGTAACGATCAATCCCGCGCCGCCCGCGGCACGCGCGCCGTAATGCATCAGGTGCCAGTCGTCCGGCAATCCATCCTTCGCTGAATACTGCGCCATCGGCGAGACCACCACTCGATTGACGAGTTCCAGGGACTTAAGGCGAAGCGGCAGGAACATGGGCGGCCGCGGCTCATCGAGCCCGTTGCGCCGCGCGAGATCCCGCTCCACCGTCTCGACATAGCGGGGATCCCGCAGCTTAAGATTGGCGTGGCCGATGCGCTGGCTCGCGGTGAGCAGGCTGTAGGTGAACTGCTGCGGCTCGAGATGCGTGTAGCGCGCGACGTTTTCGAACCATTCCATGCGGTTGCGCGCCGCGCTCTGCAGCTTGAGCGCCTCGAGATTGCGCTCCGCCCGGTAGCGTTCCAGGCCCGCGCCGACATCGGTGGCGGTGGCCACCTGCGCCACCAGCGACATCGCATCTTCCATGGCGAGCTTGGTGCCCGAACCGATGCCAAAGTGCGCGGTGTGCGCGGCATCGCCGATGAGCACCAGATTCCGGTGATGCCAGCGCTCGCACAGAACCCGGTTGAAATTGAGCCAGGCCGAGCCGCGCAAATGCCGCGCGTTGCTCAGCAGGGGATGCCCGCCCAGGTATTTGCCGAACAATTGCTGGCAAAACTCGATGGATTGCTGCGCGGTGAACCGATCGAGGCCATGCGCCTTCCAGGTCTCCTCGCGCGCTTCCACGATCACCGTGGAGAGATCCGCACTGAATTGATAGGCGTGGATCTGAAACCAGCCGTGCTCGGTATTCTCGAAGGCGAAAGTGAAGGCGGGAAATTTCTGCTCGGTGCCGAGCCAGATGAAGCGGCACTTGCGCACGTCGATGTGCGGTTTGAACACATCCGCATACCGGCCGCGCTGCACGCTGTTCACGCCGTCGGCCGCGACGATCAGATCCGCATCGGCGAACTCCGCCTTGGAATCGATCTCGTGTTGAAAGAACTGCTCCACGCCGAGCGCGGCGGCCCGCTCCTGAAAGATGTTCAGCAGCCGCATGCGCGCGATGCCGCAAAAGCCATGGCCGCCGCTGCGGATCGTGTGGCCGCGGAAATGCACATCGATGTCGTCCCAATGATGGAAGCTGCCGACGATCGCATCGTGCGAGGCGCTGTCGGCATCGCGAAATCCCGCCATCGTCTTGTCGGAGAACACCACGCCCCAGCCGAAGGTGTCATCCGGCCGATTGCGCTCGTAGACCTCGACCTTGGCATTGGGCAGGGCTTTCTTGAAGAGAATCGCGGAATAGAGGCCCGCGGGGCCGCCGCCGAGACAGACGATGCGTTTCATGGAATGCGCCCCTCCACCGTGCCTGTAGTATGAGATAGATATTTTAAGTGTCAAGTATTAGTATTGCGTCACGCTTGATACATCACGGCGGGAGCGATTCATGGCGAATGCCGGCAGTTCGACGTTTACCGACAGGCCCGGAGGCGCGCCTCAATCGAAGCAATCGCTGCGCCTATGGCTCAAATTGCTCAGCTGCTCCATGATCGTGGAAAAGAGGCTGCGCGCGCGCCTCGACTCCGATTTCAAGACGACCCTGCCGCGCTTTGACGTGCTGGCGGCCCTCGAGCGGCGCCCTCAGGGCCTCAAGATGTCGCAGCTGTCCGAGTCTCTCATGGTCTCGAACGGCAACGTGACCGGAGTGGTCGCGCGGCTGATCGAGGATGGCCTGGTGACGCGCACGGTGGATCAAGAGGATCGCCGCTCCGCCACGGTGCGCCTCACGCGCAAGGGCCGCGAAGCTTTCTTGGCAATGGCCGCGGCGCACGAGCGGTGGGTGGACGAGATGTTCGCCGATTTGTCCGGCACCCAGTGCGACGAGCTGATGGCGCTGCTCACACATCTGCGGCACTCGATCGAAGCGCATCCGGTCTAGGAGCCTCGCTCGGCGCCGCGAATTCGCGCAGCACCGCGTCGAACTCATGACCGTCCTCGCCGGCCAGCGCCGCCGAGCGCAGCCGGCGCACCCGCGCCGCGATGCCGGGGCCGGCTTTCTCCCGATCGATGAACCGCATGATGGCCGCGAAACGAGCGAGTCCCCGTTGGTGCGTATCGCTGTAGCCCTTGATCAGCCGCTGGCATTCGGCTATTTCCAACGCGAGATCATAATCGCCCGTACTCGTCCGAATCCGTGTGAGCCAGGCATCGATCCGCACCTGCTCCACCTGGTAGCGCAGGGTGCCGCGGCGCCAGCGCCGCAGCGCAGCCATCAAGTACAACGCGCCAAAGCCGACCAATCGGGTTGTCTTCATGTGGCGGCCGCGCCGGAACAACGGCGCCAGCAGCCTTGCCGCCGCCTCGCTCGATGCGAGGCGGCGGCCGATCGGCGCCGGCAGCGTATCGCACAGCTCTTGAAAGCGCGGATGCATGTATTCGCTCACATCGACAATTTGCCGCGGCGAGGCGCGCACATCATGTCGGAAGCGCTCGAATCGGCTGCGGCGGGTCTTCAGGTCCGCCACGCGAATCGTGTCCTCGTACGACATCCACAGCGCAAGATACCGCGCGACGGCTGCGGTAAGCGCGAAACCCCGCGTCAATCCCCCGGCATCGCCATCGCATCGAAGCACTTCTCTCAAGCGGTGCAGATAGAATTCCGCGTAGGCGCCGTCTTGATAATCCATCATCCGGCGCATCCCCTCGACCATGATCCCGTGCAAATGGGCCGGGAAGGTCGCGCGCACTTGGGCGTCGAGCCGCCGGCCGGTCTCGCTCTTGGGCCCCGGCCCCGGCGCAATCACTCCGCTGACCGGAGCGCTCTTCAGCGCCAATTCGAATCCGGCGGCAAAGCCGGCCAGATTCGTGGCCACGGCGACTGCCCCGGTGCGAATCGCCTGCTCGTACGCAGCGCGTGCAAACGGCAGCGCGCCCGAGGCGGCGAGCGCACCGAATAGCACGGAACTGATGAGGCTGCCGGACCCCTCGCAGGCGGCCTCCATGTCGAAGCACACCACGCGGCGCGATGCGCTGCGCAGCGCCGCAAGCACCGCGTTCGCCTCGGCGATTCCATCGCCGAGTGCCGATTTTTCCGTAATGCCGTAGACGCGGTGAGTCGATGCCACCAGCGTGGTTCGATCCGGCGTGACAAATCCGCGCACCACCGCACGCCCCGCCTCCATGAGTTCGGCGCCGATGACCACATCGACGTCGCCGGCCACGGGCATGAGCGCGAACACCGGCTCCTTCGCCGGGTCGGCGAGCCGCGGACACATTTCGAGGTAGTACACCGTCGTCCCGGTGCGCTGCGCCACTCCGGGCACCGAGGTGGATTGCACCAGCCAACCGGCGCTCTCCGCGACCGCGACGATCCAGTCGGCGAGCACGCCGCCGCCCTGCCCGCCCAAGGCGGCAATGGCGATGGACAGCGGCCGCTGCGGCCGCTGTCCTGAGTCGGCAGCCGCGTCAGTACTCATGGAGTGCGCGCCGCACATCGGCCGCGCGCTGCAAGAATCCGATGATTGCACCGCGGATCGCCGCGAGCACCCGATCCCAAAGATTCGGATTGAACACCAGCTGTGCCCGGTAGAACGACGGGCACAGCACCGCCGCATGGGCAACTTCTCCGCATAGTCCGCAGCCCACGCAGGAATTATCCACATGCGCAATCGGGTCCTGGCGCAGGGCGTCCGGGTTCGGTTTAATGGTCAATGACGGGCAACCGGACAGGCGGATGCACGAGTGATCCCCGGTGCAGGTGTCGGCATCGACGCCGTACCGCGCGCGCACCACGCGCGCGCCGCCCGCGATCGCCCGATTCTGCAGCGGCCGCTCGCGGCGCTGCCGGTTGAGCATGCACTCCGAGGCCGCCACGATGACCTTCGGCCCCTTTTCGACCGTGGTCATCGCCTCGCGCAGCGTATCCAGCATGCGCTTCAAATCATAGGTGCGATCGATCAGGCGCAGCCATTTGACGCCGACTCCCTGCACCGCCGCGGCAATGGGATGCCGGGTGCTTTTGCTGCGGTTGTCCGCGCGCGAGGACAGAATGTCCTGCCCGCCGGTGGCCGCCGCATAGCCGTTGTCGACGATGACGAGGACATTGTCCGTCTGATTGAATACCGAGTTGCCCACGCCCGAGGTCAGTCCGTTGTGCCAAAATCCCCCGTCGCCCATCACCGCGATCGCGCGTTTGCCGCGCGGCGCGTTGAAGGCCGCGGCGCCGGCGGCGCCCAAGCCATAACCCATGGTGGTGTTGCCGAGATTGAATGGCGGCAGGATCGAAAACAGGTGGCAACCGATATCGCAGCTGATGTGCAGGGGTCCTAGCTCACGCTGCAGCAGCTTCATGGCCGTGAAGATCGGCCGTTCCGGGCAGCCGGTACAGAATCCCGCCGGCCGGATCGGCAATATCCCCTGCAGCGCCTGAACCTCCTTGGACGGTTCGCGCGGCACCCTGCGCGCGGGACGCGGTCCGCCGCCATTGCCCGGCGCCGGCGCATCGGACATGCCCGGAGCGTATCCTCTCAAGAACGCCTCGATGCCGCGCTCGAGCACCTGTCCGGTGTATTCGCCCGCACGCGGCAGCAATTCCTTGCCCACCACCTTGGCCGGCAAGTCGGCCTTGCGCAGGATCATATGCAAATTCTGCTCGATGAACTCGGGTTGGCCTTCCTCGACGATTAGAACGGCGCTCTTGCCCGTGCAGAAGCGCGCTATTTCGTCATCGAGCAACGGGTAGGTGACGTTGAGCACGTAGATCGGCAAAGCGGTGTTGCCCTGGAAATCGGCAACGCCGTTCAGTTCGAGCGCCCGCATCAAGGTGTTGTACAAGCCGCCTTGCACGATGATGCCTATCTCGCCGCCCGACCCTCCCAGAAACTCGTTCAGGCGGTGCTCGCGGATGTAGGCGAGCGCGGCCGGCCAGCGCTTGTGGATCTTCTCTTGCTCGTGCTCGAAGCTGGCCGGAGGAAGCACTATTCGCGTGACATCGCGCACCGGCGCGTCGAGCGCGTCTTGCGGCGTGAAGCCGGGCGCGCGGTTGTCCTTCGCACGAAAGCGCCCGTACACATGGCAGGCGCGCACGCGCAATTCCAGCATCACCGGCGTATTCGACGCCTCGGAAAGCTCGAATCCCCGCTCGACCAGGTGCACGATGGTTTCAAGGTTCGGTCGCGGATCGAGCAGCCAGATCTGCGACTTCATCGCGAACGCATGCGAACGCTCCTGCATGATCGAGGAGCCTTCGCCGTAATCCTCGCCGATGATGATCAGCGCGCCGCCGGTGACTCCGCCGGAGGCGACGTTGGCGAGAGCGTCGGACGCCACGTTCGTACCCACCGTCGACTTCCACGTGACCGCGCCGCGGATCGGGTAGTTCACCGAGGCCGCGAGCATCGCGGCGGCGGCCGCCTCGGAGGCGCTCGCCTCGAAGTGCACGCCGAGTTCGCGCAGCACGTCCTGGGCATCCGACAGAACGTCCATCAAGTGCGAAATCGGCGCACCTTGATAACCACCGACATAGCCCACACCGGACTGCAGCAGCGCCTTGGTGACCGCGAGGATTCCCTCGCCGCGAAACTCCGCACCCTCGCCGAGGCGAAGTTTTAGGACTTCCTGAGCAAATGAGCGTTCGGCCACGGTCTCACCCTTTGCCGCGCACGCGCCGCGACGGTTGCGCTGCGCCCGTCGAGGATCCCGGCACCAGCGCCAACGCTCGAATGGGACTGCCCGACCCGTTTTTGATCTTGAGGGGCGCGCAAAAGATGACGGCGCCGGTCGGGGGAAGTTGATCGAGGTTCGTCAGGCACTGCAGCCCATATCGGCCGGAGCCGTGCATGTAGTAATGACAAGGGTACGGCGGCTTGAGGTGGTAGCCCTGCCCGGCATCGGTGCCAATCGACTCGGAGCCGAAACCGGTGACGTTGCGCTCATCGATGAGAAACCGCACCGCGTCGGTGGCGGGTCCCGGCGTATGCTGACCGGCTTCATCATAGTTTTGGTAGGCGACCGGATCGGTCCGCTTCGACCAATCGGTGCGCATCAGCACCCAGGTGCGCGCGGGGATGCGGCCATGCACCGCCTCCCAAGCCAGCACATCATCCGTGGTCAGAAGAAAATCCGGGTCCGCGCCTGCCTGCGCGGAGCAATCGATGACGCAGGCGGCGCCGATGAGATGCTGCACAGGCACCGTGTCGGTGGCATTGTTGGGCAGATCGCGGCCCGACACCCAGTGGATGGGAGCATCGAAATGCGTACCGGTGTGCTCGCCGCAGGAAAAATTATTCCAGTACCAGGCCGGACCGCGCTCGTCGTAGCGCGACACCTCCTCGATGCGAAACGGCCAACATTGCCCGAATTCCGGCGGCAGCGCGATTTGCGGGAATTCCGGCGCCAACGTCTGCGTCAGATCGACCACGCGGACGCGCCCCGACACCAAGTCGGCCGCCAACGTGATCAGCGAGTCCGCAGCCGCGCGGTCCGCGCTCATATGCTCACCTCGCGCTCCAGAATTTTCGGACTCTCTCTCCAGCGGGCGAACCACTCCTGCGCCACGTCGCCGGGATAAATATCCTCGACTCCGTCTTGGAGCGCTTTCACGAGAGCCTTTGCCAACGCATCCGGCCCGAGCTTCGGGGGCGGCAGCATCTGGTTCCACTCATCGTCGATCGGTCCCGGAAACGCGTTGATGACCCGCACGCCGCCGGCCCGCATCTCGGCGCGCAGGCATTGCGAGAGCGAGAGCGCAGCCGCCTTCGAGGCCGAAAACGTCCCGTGCGGCGGATAATTGCTGAGCGCGTAAATCGACAGCAGGTTGACCCAGGCGGTCGCACTCGACTGGCCGTCAGCGCCCCGGCCGCGCAGAGCGGGTCCGAATTCCTGCGCCAGGCGCAGCAGACCGAAGTAATTGACGTCCATCTCCGCGCGGGCCGCTTCCACGCCGCTGCGCGAGGCGATGCCGTGGGTGCGATGGACCTCCGCGGTGTTGACCAGAATATCGACCTTGCCGCCGATCTCGGCCGCCATTTGCTTCACCGATCGCGAGTCGGTCAAGTCGAGCGGCAACAGCGTGACCTGCGGCAATGCCTCGATCTGGGCTAACCCCGGGAATTTCTTCCATGGTTCGGCGTAACCCACCCATACGAGGTCTGCCCCGGCCGCGATCAGGGCTCGCACCACGGCCTGGCCGACCGCGGTCTTGCCGTCGGTCACCAACACTTTGCGGAATTTCGGGTCGCAGGTCATTTCACGGAGCTCCAGATCGTCGGCCATATTGGGCACCTCATCGATGGGAAAGGCCAGCAATACCCCCTGGCCGGACTTGTCGAGACGGGCACCGACGCGCACTCGGCAGGGAGCAGGTGCGCATCCGGCATGCAGATGCGCGACCACGGTGGGTCCCGCATCGAGACGCACCATCCCCAGGCGCCACGGCACTCGCTCGCGGAAGAACAAATCGTGGCTGTGATGTACGGTCGTCGAGGAAATCAATTCACCGGAACCGGACTGTTCGCGCCACTGAAGTTCATCGGACAGGCAGCGAAGGCAGGCCTCGCGCGGCGGATATTGGACGGCGCCGCAATGAGCGCATACCTGCAGCTCGAAGCGGCCGAGAGCAGCGGCCGCGGTGAGCCCAAGCGCCGCGCGCGACCGTGCCCACGGGGGCAGCAGCGGCAATCGCGTGCGTAGAATCGGATTCTTGCGTTTGGGCCTGCGCAGCGGCTCAATCATGCGTCGGCCCGCGCGAGAATGGCGGCTCCCGAGCACAGACCCCGATCGTAGGTGATCATGCCGAAGCCAACCGCGAGCCCGAGGCGCGCATCCGGCACGGCGCGCGCCAAATTGCGGCCGGTCAGCTGCCGGATGGTTTCGACCAATCCGAGGAACCCGGCCGCACAGCCGGCTTGGCCCGCCGAGAGCTGCCCGCCGCTGGTGTTGATCGGAAATGAGCCGTCGGTGGTGAAGGTGTGGCGTCGGATGAATTCGGGTCCCTGCCCCTTCTCGCAAAAACCCAGATCCTCGAGCTGAATGACCGACATCACCGGATAGTCATCGTAGGTTTCCACGAAATCGATGTCGGACGGCTCGACGCCGGCGGCACCATACAAATGCTCCCGGTCGAGAACCCAGCCGCCCCGGGTCTGAATCGGGTCGTCCGGAAACGCGTTGTGCCGCTCGCAGGTCGAGAGCAGCCGCGCGTACGGCAGTCCGAGCGCCTCGGCACGCTGTCGGGTCATGACCAAGAATGCTTCGGCGCCGGCACAGGGCATGACGCAATCGAACAGCCGGATCGGATCCGCGATCAGCCTGGCGCCGAGGTACTCCTCCAGCGTGAGTTTCTTCTTGAACATGGCGTGCGGATAACCGAGCGCGTTGTCGCGCTGCGCGACGCAGATCTTGCCGAAATCCTCGCGCGTCGCCCCGTACATGCGCATGTAGTAAGAGGTCAGAAAGGCGAAGCTCGCATTCGGTCCGCCCGAGCCGTACGGGAACACGGCATCGCGCGCGAACACGCTGAAGCTGCCGAGGCTTTGGCGAAACGAGTCGACGTGATTGGTGTCGGCGCCGATGCACGCCACCACCTGGGCATCTCCCGCCTGCACGGCGCGCGTCGCCCGCCGCAGCGCGACGATGCCGCAGGCGCCGCCGAGCGGCACATGGTCGAGCCATCGCACCGTGACCCCGAGATGCTGCGTGAGTCCGATTGCCGTGTCGGGCGCCAGCATGAAGCTGCCGACGCTCAGGCCGTCGATGTCGGACTTCTCGAGCCCGGACGCCTTCAACAGACTCGAGAGCGCCCGGGCCACGAACCAATGCGCACTGCGGATGGAGTAACGAGCGTACGGCACCGTCACCGGCGCCGCGAGCACCACATCGTGGTAGCCCCTGGTATCCCCGCTTGCGATCAATGGATCTGCCTCGATCTTCCGCATGGCAATTAGTTTAACTCTAAAATATTTAGGATGCGCGAGCGCCGCCCCTATTCTCGCACCGCCGCCCCGCGCCGCTTGAGATTCCGCAGGTCGAAAGCCTCACCCGCCTCGAGAGCCCGTAGCGCAAGCGCCTTGATCTGGGCTCGAGCTATTTTTTGGGAGGCGGTCTGAGGCAAATCCGGCCGAAACACGATGTACCCCGGCGACTTGAAATAGGCGAGCGCCTGCAGACAGTGGCTGTGCAACTGCGCCGCGGTCGCGGGGGCGGACGAGACGCCGGGGCGCAACACGATGAAAGCAAAGACTTCCTCGCCCCGGATCTCGTCGGGCACCGGACAAACCGCCGCGGCGATCACGTCGCGATGTGCCTGCAGCGCGCTCTCGACTTCGACGGCGGCGATGTTCTCGCCGCTGCGGCGAATCACATTCTTCGACCGGTCGACAAAGAAGAAGCACTGGTCCGCGGCGACCCGCACCAAATCGCCGGTGTGAAACCAGCCGCCCGCCCATGCCTGCTCGGTAGCCCCCTCGTCCCGGTAATAGCCGCAGAAGAACCCACGGTGCGGATCCTCGCCTTCCTGCCTGACCAGCAATTCACCGACCGCTCCCGGCGCCACATCGAGTCCGGAGTCATCGACGATTCGATACGCCAACCCTTTCGGCGCCTTGCCGAAGCAACGTTGTCCCACATGCCGCGGTTCCTGGTTGGCGGTGATCCAGGCACCCGCCCCGGTCTCCGTCATCGCCCAGGCCTCGATGAGCGGCACCGCGAATCGGCGTTCGAACGCCTCATGATGCTTGGGATCGACCCCGGCGCCGAAGCCGAAGCGCAGACCCTCGAGAGGGTCCTGCGGAGCCGGCGGCGCCTTCAGCAGCATGGCCGGCATGACGCCGAGATAGTGAAACACCGTTGCCCCGCTGCTTCGCAGCGATTGCCACCAGGTCGATGGATGAAATCGGTCGAGCTGAATCAGGCAGCCTCCGGTCATCAGCATCGCCATGAACGAGACCGCGAGGGCATTCATGTGCGTCACGGGCAGGGGCGTGGCGAGCCGGTCGCCCGCCAGGAACCGGCAATAGCCGCCGAGAGCGGTGTACAGTCGCCCAATTTCCAGGAAATACTCGTTCGACAAGATGCAGCCCTTCGGCGCACCCGTCGTGCCCGACGTGTAGAGAAGCGCAGCCTCATTGGGAGCCGTCACCGGCGGCCGCGCCGCCGCCGGAAAGTCGCGCTCCTCCTCCGCCACCACGTGCAGCGCGGCGAGGCGCGGCAAGCAGGCGCCGACATGCCCCGCATGGCCGGCGTGCGTCAGCGCGAGCGCGGCATCGCAATGCGCAAGGATGAATCCGAGCTCCCGGGTGCTCATCGCCGCGTTGAGCGGCACGATACTGATCCCGAGCGAGTTCAATGCGAGAAAATGCAGGAAGAACTCGATGCGATTATCGAGTGCGACCGCGATGCGCTGGCCGGGCCCATAGCCCGCCGCTCGCAGCCGTGCCGCAATCGCCGCGACGCGGGATCGGGCCTCGGCATAACGCAAGGTGAGGTCATGCGCCGCATATGCCGAACATGCCTCGAGGGGAACATGCAGGAAATCCCGCCCGGCATGGTTCGCGGCGGCGGCTTCGAACGCCGTCGACACTGAATCCGCGAAACTCATTCCTTGAATCCAGGTATTGCCTTGGCCAATTGGCTTCGCGCCAGGCGCTGTGCCTGACGAACCGCGCCGTGAAAATCGGCGTTTACATCCTCGACCGCAACGTTGCGTCTGAAGAAATCCGCCCAGATGAATTCCGCGAATGCGGTGCGGGTCTTCTCGTAACCCCCGGCATCGCGCACGAACCCGGCGAGCGAACGATAGACATCGTCGGTGAGTTTACGCAGATGGCCGGGAATGCAGGCATAGTGGTGCCGCACTCCATTCTGATCCAACGGATGGACCCAGCTGTTTTCATCCATCTTCCGCCAGAATTTCTCTTCCCCGAGCGACCCGAGATCGGCGTCGACCGTGAAATATCCGCTCACCACGCCGGCCTCCAAAGCCGCCCGCGCCAGGTGATGGTGATCCGTGATATAGAGCTTCTTGCCCGGCCCGATGACCACCGGCATCGGATGGGATTCCAGGAATTCCCGCCGCCCCTTGGCCGACAGCGCACACAGATGCTTTCGCTTCGCCTCGACCTCGATCAATCCGATCGTCAGCTGAGTCGGACGAAGGCTCTTAATGGGCGCTTGCTGAACCTTGATCATGAGCGCGTCAGGGTCTCCGGTCGGCGAAGATTCTTATGGATTACCATATTCATATATAACATATCGAGGCGATGATTTATTCAGCGCGCTTGATGGGTTTGAGGCCCGCAGTGTGCGAATATCGGCGCCGCTGCAAGGCCATTGGCGCATGGAAATTTCTCCTCCCGAACCAATTTGCCGTAGGATTCGCAAAATGGAATCACTCGACAAAATCGCCGCCTCGCGCGAAGGAGCACGGTTGAATCGCTCGACCTTGGGCCGCACGGCCGCTCTGACGCACATTTCGCGCCTGGAATCCGAGAGCATGCACATCATGCGGGAGGTCGTCGCGGAGTGCGAGCGGCCGGTGATGCTGTACTCGGTGGGCAAGGACAGCGCGGTGATGCTGCATCTCGCCCGCAAGGCGTTCTACCCGACCCCGCCGCCGTTCCCGCTGCTGCACGTCGATACCACGTGGAAGTTCCGGGCGATGTACGAAATGCGCGACCGGATGGCGCGCGACAGCGGCATGCAATTGATCGTCTACCAAAATCCGGAAGCGCTGCGGCGCGGCGTCAACCCGTTCGACCACGGCCCGCTGCACACCGATATGTGGAAGACCGAGGGGCTGAAGCAGGCTCTGACCCAATACAACTTTGATGCCGCCTTTGGGGGGGCGCGCCGCGATGAGGAAAAATCCCGCGCCAAGGAGCGTATCTTTTCCTTCCGCTCGGTCAATCAGCGCTGGGATCCGAAGAGTCAGCGGCCCGAACTCTGGCATCTGTACAACGCCCGCAAGGCCAAGGGAGAGAGCATCCGGGTGTTCCCGATCTCGAATTGGACCGAACTCGACGTCTGGCAATACATCCAGCTCGAGAACATTCCGATCGTGCCGCTGTATTTCTCGGCGCTGCGCCCCACCGTCAGACGCGACGGTCTTCTGCTCATGGTCGATGACGGTCGATTTCGGCTGCGTCCGGGCGAGACCCCGGTGGAGCGCTCGATCAGATTTCGCACCCTCGGCTGCTATCCCCTGACCGGTGCGGTCGAGAGCAGCGCAACGACATTGCCTGAGATCATTCAAGAGATGCTGCTCACCACCACATCGGAGCGGCAGGGCCGCGCCATCGATCACGATCAGGCCGCTTCCATGGAACAAAAGAAGCAGGAAGGATATTTTTGATGGCCCTCTCCACCACAACGTCCGCCAACGAGCCGCGCAACCTCATCGCCGAGGACATCAATGCGTATCTGCGGCAGCATCAGCACAAATCGCTGCTGCGTTTCATCACCTGCGGTTCGGTCGATGACGGAAAATCGACCCTGATCGGCCGGCTCTTGTACGACAGCAAATTGATCTTTGCCGACCAGCTCGCGGCGCTCGAGGCCGACAGCAAGCGGATCGGCACTCAGGGCGAGAACATCGATTTTGCGCTGCTGGTCGATGGGCTCGCCGCGGAGCGCGAACAGGGCATTACGATCGATGTGGCTTATCGTTTCTTTTCGACCGATCGGCGAAAATTTATCGTTGCCGATACGCCGGGCCACGAACAATACACGCGCAATATGGTGACCGGCGCATCGACCGCGGATCTTGCGATCATTTTGATCGATGCGCGCAAGGGAGTGTTGACGCAAACACGCCGGCACAGCTACCTCGCTCATCTTCTGGGCATTCGCCACCTCGTGCTCGCGGTCAACAAGATGGACCTGGTCGGCTACAAACAGGGCGCCTACGATGCCATCGTCGCCGAATATCGGACGTTCGCCCGCACCATCGGTATCGAGACTTTCGTGCCGATTCCGGTTTCCGGGCTTGCCGGGGACAACATCACGACGCGCTCGAGCGCCACTCCCTGGTACTCGGGATCTGCCCTGCTCGAGCATTTGGAGACCGTCGAGATCGATGCCACCGGCGCGCGGCTGCGCCCTTTTCGCATGCCGGTGCAATGGGTTAACCGGCCGAACGCGGACTTCCGCGGTTTCTCGGGATTGATCTGCGACGGACGAATCCAGCCGGGCGACGCCGTGCGCGTGCTGCCGTCGGGCAGGATCTCGGCGGTATCGCGCGTCGTCATCCAAGGTGGCGATCTCGATGAGGCCGTGGCCGGGCAATCGGTAACCATCACCCTTGCCGACGAGGTCGACTGCAGCCGCGGCGACGTTCTCGCGATCGCGGATGATCCGCCCGAGGTGGCCGATCAATTCGAGGCGGCCATCGTTTGGATGTCGGACGAGGAATTGCTGCCGGGACGGCCGTACTGGCTCAAGCTCTGCACCCAGACCGTTACCGCGACGATTCACAGCCCGAAATACCAGATCAACGTCAATACGATGGAGCATCTGGCCGCAAAGACGCTGGGACTCAATGCAATCGGCGTCGTCAATTTCTCCACCGACAGGCCCCTGGTGTTCGAGGCCTATGAAAAAAGCCGCGACCTGGGCGGCTTCATCCTGATCGATAAGATCAGCAACGCGACCGTCGCCGCCGGGATGCTGCATTTCGCGCTGCGCCGATCGCAAAATGTGCACTGGCAGGCGCTCGACATCGACCGCGACGCGCATGCGCGGCTGAAGCACCAGCGGCCGCGGCTATTGTGGTTCACCGGCTTGAGCGGTGCCGGCAAATCGAGCATCGCCAATCTGGTGCAGAAGAAGCTGTACGCGCTCGGCAAACACAGCTTCTTGCTCGATGGCGACAATATCCGTCATGGCCTGAACCGGGACCTGGGTTTCACCGATGTCGACCGCGTGGAAAATATCCGCCGCATCGGCGAAGTCGCCCGGCTCATGACCGATGCGGGCCTGATCGTGTTGACCGCGTTCATCTCGCCGTTCCGCGCCGAACGGCGCATGGTGCGCGACATGACCCCGCCGGGCGAGTTCATCGAGATCTATGTGGAGACCCCGCTGGCGGTTGCCGAGAAGCGCGACGTCAAGGGTCTTTATAAGAAAGCGCGAGCCGGTCAACTCAAGCACTTCACCGGAATCGATTCGCCCTACGAGGCGCCGGAAGATCCCGAAATTCGGGTCAACACCGAGGAAATGTCCGCGGAAGAGGCGGCCGAGGCGATCGTGACCTACGTCTTGCGGACCGCAGAAGGCTAGGCGGGCGGCGCGGCCGTTGCCGCGCTGCGAATGCCGCGCAATTGTGCGGCGTAGCGCTGCAAATGGGTATCGCTGTCGCCGAACACGCGATCGAGACGGATGTTTGCTTCCGTGGTGCCGTGTTTAATTCTACTATAGAGGCCCATGATGGGTCCGCTCCGCGCCGCCTCGGTCGAGATCGCTTGAAGATGGCGGTCCGTGAGCTTTTCGAGCTTCGAGGTCAGGTCGCGCTCGTAACCGGCGGCTCGCGCGGACTCGGCCTGCAAATCGCCTCGGCTCTGGGCGAAATGGGAGCGAAAATCGCCCTTTGCGCGCGCCGGCCGGACGAACTCAAGAACGCCGCGACCAGCCTTGAGTCCCGGGGCATCGATGCGTTCACGGTGGTCTGCGATCTTGCCAAACCCGAGAAGGTGCCGTCGCTGCTGGACGCGGTCATTGAGCGCTACGGAACCGTCGATGTGCTGGTCAACAATGCCGGCACCAGCTGGGGCGGTCCGGCCGAGGATCTGCCGCTCGAGGCCTGGGACAAGGTCATGAGGTTGAATGCGGGCAGCGTCTTGCAGCTCAGCCAGGCGGTCGCGAACCGCTGCTTCATTCCACGCCGCTCAGGCAACATCATCAATGTCGCCTCGGTGGCGGCGCTGCGTACCCAGATGCACATGAAGGCGGCGAGCTACTACGCCTCCAAGGCCGCGGTCTTGCATTTGACGCGCGCTCTCGCCGGGGAATGGGGCCCGTACGGCATTCGCGTCAATGCGATCTGCCCGGGTTTCTTTCCGTCGAAAATGTCCCGCGGCTTGCTCGACGAGATCGAGGACTCGGTCATCGCACAAACGCCTCTCGGGCGGCTCGGCAACGATACCGATTTGATGGGGGCCGCCGTTTATCTGGCCTCGGCGGCCTCTCGCCACGTCACCGGCCAGTACATTTGCGTGGACGGGGGCGCTTCGATCGCTTGAACATCGCTAGGCGCGCCGCCAGGCCAGCCCGCCCCGGCGCGGCTTTGATCCGGTCGAGCAGACCCGCCGCCCGGTTGCTCGGATACCGGCTCGCGCGCCGGCTCAGCGTTCACGCAGGAATTCGAGAACCGCGGCGCTGAATTTCCGCGGGTTTTGCAGCACCGCAAAATGACTGACGTCGGACAGAATCACCAGGCGTGCGCCGGGAATGCAGGAAGCCATGTACCGGGTATGCTCGGGCCGGATGGCCTCGTCGTATTCGCCGTCGGCGATGACGACGGGTACTTTTAGGGACCGCAGCTGCTCGGCACTGAACGCGGGCTGCGTCTCCCACATCTTGCCGATGGCCGCGCTGAAGGAGTCCCATTGGTCCGGAGTCGGGGACAATCGGCGATATTCCCCGGGAACCCGCGCCAAATACGCGGCAAAAACCGGGTCCTTTTCGACTCCCTCCTTGGCACCCGACACATCGGCGTTCGCGCCGAAGGCGAACAGGCCGGCCAGTCGATCCGGATGATTGAGCGCGAGATCGAGTCCGATGATTCCCCCGTCGCTCCAGCCGACCACTTTGACCCGCGCGATGTGAAGCGCATCGAGCAATCCGATCACATCGTCGGCCATCCCATGATAGCTGTAGGGTGCGTCGGACCGGGTGCTTCGTCCGTGTCCGCGGCTGTCCATCGCGATCACCCGATACCCCTGGTTGACCAGCGCCGGTATCAGATTGCCAAAATAATTGGAGTTCCCGAATCCCCCGTGAAGCAGCAGCACGGGTATTGCCTGGGACCCCGCTCCCCATTGCGCATACCAGATTCGCGCGCCGCCCAGCTCGACGTGCCGGTCGATCGTGCCCCGCGGCAGCTGCGGCGTCGGCGGCAGCGATTGCCAGGGTTCCGCGGCGCCGGCCGACAGTGCCGCCATGCAAAGCACCAAGGCTGCGATGCAGCGTGCCGATGGGTTCATGTTCGACATCAAGACTCCTCGTCCGCCGACACTAGAAAATGCCCATCGCGACGCCGGCCGCGAGCGTCGCGCCGAGCTGCTCGCATTGCTGCAAATGCGTTTCGGAAATCCGCTTCGGCTGCAGGATTTCTTCCGGCGTCTGCGCATGCGTGCACACGATCAAAGGATCCGCGATGGGCCGCAGACGCCAACCGGTCGCGATCCGTGCAATTTGTTCCGCTGCGTTTCGCCCGTCGCTGCCGGCGCAGATGAGCGCCGCATAGGGTCTGCCGTTGAGCCGCTCCAACGCCGCGTAGTAGGTGCGGTCGAAGAAATCCTTCATCTGCCCGGACATGGCCGCGAGATTTTCCGGGGTTGCGAACACATAGCCGGCGGCGCCGAGCACGTGCGCGGCGCCCGCCTCCGCGGCCCGCAGCAATGACACCTGCAGCGAAGGTTCGGCGGCGGCGGCGCCCGCGGCGGCGGCATTCGCCATTTGCAGCGTGCCGCCGGTCATGGAGTGATACACGATGAGCAGCGTCTTCACGCGTCAGCGGCGATCCGTTACGCGGGAGGCCTTCCCAGACGAACGCTGGATCGAACCGCTGCCCAGCACCTTGACGTGCGCCGATATGCCGATCAGCGACTTGAGTTTGTGCGCAAGCAGGCCTGCTTCGGCCTGGTGCTGGTGCTCCGGAAAATCCGGGCGGGCCTCCACGGTCACCAGCACTTCGTCGAGGCGATGCGGCCGGGTGATCACGATTTCATAGTGCGGCGCCAGACCCGGGCAGTTCAGGATCATCTCCTCGATCTGCGAAGGAAACACATTCACGCCGCGGATGATCAGCATGTCGTCGGTGCGGCCCGTGATCTTGGCGAAGCGGCGCATCGCCGTCGCCGTTCCCGGCAAAAGGCGTGTCAGGTCCCGGGTCCGGTAACGGACCACGGGCATTCCCTGCTTGGTGAGCGAGGTGAACACCAGCTCGCCCGACTCCCCCTCCGTGACCACTTTCCCGGTCTGCGGATCGATCACCTCGGGCAAAAAATGATCTTCCCAAATGGTGGGACCTTGCGCGGTCTTCGCGAATTCCTGCGCCACCCCCGGACCCATGACTTCCGACAGGCCGTATATGTCGCACGCATCGATTCCAAAAGCGGTCTCGATTTCGTTGCGGATCCCCTCGCCCCAGGGTTCGGCGCCGAAAATGCCGATGCGCAGCGCGCTTGATTGCGGATCGATGCCCTGACGCCTGAATTCGTCCAATATGGCGAGCATGTAACTCGGCGTCACCATGATGATCTCGGGCGCGAAATCCATGATGAGCTGTACCTGCCGCTCGGTTTGGCCGCCCGACATCGGAATGACCGTGCATCCGGCGGCCTCGGCGCCATAATGAGCGCCGAGGCCGCCGGTGAACAAACCGTAGCCATAGGCGACGTGGACCTTCATGCCGCGCCGGCCGCCGGCCGCGCGGATCGACCGGGCCACGAGATTGCTCCAGGTCACGATGTCGTCGCGGGTATAACCGACCACCGTCGGCTTGCCGGTGGTGCCGGATGAGGCGTGTACGCGCACAATGCGTTCCATCGGAACGGCGAAGAATCCGTAGGGATAGGCCGCGCGCAAATCGGCCTTGGTGGTGAACGGGAAGCGCACCAGGTCCTCGAGCGAATGCAAATCCTGCGGACCGACGCCCGCCGCGTCGAAACTGCGCCGGTAGCAGGGATTGTTCGCATAGGCATGGTTGAGGGTCCAGCGCAGGCGCTCGAGCTGCAATGCCTCGAGTTCGCGCCGCTCCATGCAAAGAATCGGATCGATCGCCGATACGTCGCTGGAATTTCTATCGCTCATGGTTGGACTCATCGTCTGAACCTGGGTTTGAAGAAGCGAAATTCGCCGGCCGCTTGCCGCGCGCGGCGGACAATCCCTCGCGCACGTCGGCGAGCCTGAAGCCCAGGAATTCGAGCGCCAGCGAAGTATCGAAACTCGGTCCCGCGAGGCGCAGCCAGTTGTTGAGCGCATGTTTGGTGAAACGCAAGGCGGTGGCGCTTGCGGCGGCGAGCGAGCGCGCCGTTTCGAACGCCGTCGCGACGACCTGATCGTCGGCGACGCACAGCGCCACCAAACCGATGCGTTCGGCCTCCGCCCCGGAAAGCGGCTTGTTGGTGAGCAGGTAGTAGCGGGCTTTGGCCAGACCGCACAACAACGGCCAGATGATCACCGCATGATCGCCCGCCGCGACGCCAAGGCGGGTGTGGCCGTCGAGAATCCGGGCGTTGTCGGCCGCGATGGACACATCCGCCAGCAGCGCGACAGCAAGCCCGGCGCCGACCGCGCTGCCGCGAATCGCGGAAACGACGGGCTTCGAGCAATTGATCAGGTTGTAGACCAGGTCGCCGGCCTCCTTCCAGACGCGGATCAAGGTGGCCTCGTCGGCGATCATGCGATCGATCATGCCGAAATCGCCGCCGGAGGAGAAATTCGCGCCCTCGCCGCGCACGATCACCACCCGCACCTCGTCATCGACGTCGATGGCGCGCCACACTCCGGCAAGATCGCGATGCATCTCTTCGGTCGCGGCGTTCATGCGGCCCGGATTGGCGATGACGAGCTCCAATATGCCCCGCTCCGGCGCCAAGAATTTCAGACTGGGGAAGTCGCGAACATATTTGCCGGCGTCAATTGGCATGGTCGGGAACCGTGTGAATGCTGACCATCGTGAGCACCTCATAGGAGGCGACGGTTTCATCGTTCTGATTGCTGATTTCGGTGTCCCAGGCCACTTCGCCCCAGCCCTTGTCGGCCCGCAGACTCTTCTGCGCACAGGTCAGGCGCACCTTGATCCGATTGCCGGGCTTCACCGGCTTGATGAACCGCAGCTCGTTCAGGCCGTAGTTGCCGAGCACCGGTCCGTAATCCGGATCGACGAACAGCCCGGCGGCCGCGGAAATCAAGAAATATCCGTGCGCCACGCGACCGCCGAACAGCGGGTTGCGCCGCGCCTCGGCCTCGATCATGTGGGCGTAGAAGGTGTCGCCGGTCAGCGCCGCGAACCGCTCGATATCCTCCACGGTGACCTCGCGTTCGGCGGACTTGAACGTGTCCCCGAGTTGCAGCTCGTTGAATGCGATGCGAAACGGATGCACCCCGGGATCGCGCAGCCCACTGCCACGAACCCAGCGCCCGGTGAGCGCGGTCATGGTATCGGGCGAGCCCTGCAGCGCCGTGCGCTGCATGTAGTGCAATACCCCGCGGATGCCGCCCATCTCCTCCCCGCCACCGGCCCGGCCCGGTCCGCCGTGCACCAGCGGCGCGAGCGGCGATCCGTGGCCGGTCGACTCCTTGGCGCAACGTGCATTCACCACCAGGATCCGTCCGTGAAAAGGAGCCAGACCGCGCACCAACCGGCTGGCGAGCGCATCGTCGGCGCAGAACACCGACGCCACCAGACTCCCCCCGCTGCGGCGCGCGAGCGCTATCGCATCCTGCGTGTCCCCGTAGGGAACCAGCGTCGCCACCGGTCCGAACGCTTCCACCTCATGCACCGCCCGCGCAGCGTGCGGCTCGCGGCACAACAGCAACAACGGGGGCAGGAATGCGCCGCGTTCCCGATCGGCGCCCCTGACCGCGAAATCATCCGGATTGCCGATCACGAGATCGGCCTCGCGACGCAAATCGGCGAGGCGCGCCAGCACCTCCTCGCGCTGCGCGAGACTGACCAGGGGTCCCATGCGCACGCCGTCCGCGCGCGGGTCGCCGACGATCGTTTTGCCGAGCAGCGAATCGAGCCCCGCGATCACCTCGCGGACCCATGCGGCCGGTACCAGTGCCTTGCGGATCGCGGTGCATTTTTGCCCGGCCTTGACGGTGATCTCGCGGGCCGCCTCCTTGATGAACAGAGCGAATTCCGCCGTGCCGGGCGCCGAATCCGCGGCGAGGATGCTGCAGTTGAGCGAATCGGTCTCCGCGGTGAACGGCACGGAGCGTGCGATCACCGCTGGATGCACCCGCAGCCGCGCCGCGGTGTGCGCCGACCCGGTAAAGGAAACGACGTCCTGACAGGTCAGGTGATCGAACAGATCGCCGAGGCTGCCGCACACGAACTGCAGCGCGCCCTCGGGCAGAATACCCGCCTCGATGATGCGGCGGGCGAGCAGCTCCGCGAGGTACGCCGTCGCGGTCGCGGGCTTCACGATGACGGGCACGCCCGCCAAAATCGCCGGAGCCAGCTTCTCGAGCATCCCCCAGACCGGGAAATTGAAGGCATTGATGTGCACCGCCGCGCCCTCGCGAGGCCAATACACGTGCTGGCCGACGAAGGTGCCGGATTTCGACAAGCCTTCCACCCCGCCGTCGCGATACACGCGCTCATTGGGCAGCTCGCGCGTGCCCTTGCCGGCGAAGGCAAAGACCGTGCCGATGCCGCCGTCGATGTCGATCCAGGAGTCGTCCTTGGTCGCTCCGGTGCGATACGACAGCGCGTACAGCTCCTCCTTCGATTCCAACAGACGCTTGGCAAGCGCTTTGAGCAAGCCGGCCCGCTGGTGAAACGTCATCTCGCGCAGCGCCGGGCCACCGCGGTCGCGGGCATGGGACAGCGCCGCGGCGAAGTCGATCCCGGCGGAGGACGCCTCGGCGACGATTTCGCCGGTGCTCGCATCGCGCAGCACCGCGCCGCGCTCGCCCCCGCTTCGCCATTCTCCGCACACATAGCTCTGCAGCTTCATGGCGCAGCCCAAGCCTGAAAGGTTCCGCCATTGCCGGCGATCTGCGCAAGCAACGGCGCCGGCGTCCAATAGCGCCTGCCATGCAATGCCGCAAACCGGTTGATGCCCTCGAGAACGGTGGCCGCACCGATGGTGTCGGCATAGAACATCGGCCCCCCGCGAAAACGCGGAAATCCATAGCCGTTGCACCAGATCGCGTCGATGTCGGCGCACGAAGCGGCGATGCCTTCGGACAAGATGAGCGCCCCTTCGTTGATCAGCGCGAACAGGCAGCGCTCGCGGATTTCCTGCTCCGCAATCGCACGGCGCTCGATGCCGAGACGCCGCGACTCCGCGGCAATCAGGGATTCGACCTCGGCATCGCGCACCGGCTTTCGGGACCCTCGAGTGTAGGAGTACGCGCCGCGCCCGGCTTTCTGACCGAGGCGGCCGGCTTCGACCAACAGGTCGGCCACACGATAATAGCGAGGATCGTCCGGAAGATCCTTGCGTTCGCGGCGCACCCGGTATCCCACATCGAGGCCCGCAAGATCGCCGACCGCGTTCGGCCCCATGGCCATCCCGAACTTCTCCATCGCCGAATCGACGTCCGCCGGTGTCGCGCCTTCGAGCAGCAGCAGTTGGTTCTCACGCCCATACGCGTACAGCATGCGGTTGCCGACGAAACCGAAACAATTGCCGACCACCACGCCCAATTTTCCCATGCGGCGGGTGACGCTCTTGGCGGTGGCGATGACGTCGGGCGCGGTGGATCGGCCGCGCACGATTTCAACCAAACGCATGATGTTGGCCGGACTGAAAAAGTGCATGCCGATCACATCGGCGGTGCGCCTCGAGGCGGCGGCGATCGCCTCGACATCGAGGGTCGAGGTATTGGAAGCGAGTACCGTGCCCGGACGGCAAATCCGTCCCAGCGCCGCGAATACGTCCTGCTTCACGGCGAGACTCTCAAAGACCGCCTCGATCACCAGATCCACGCCCTGCAGCGCTTCGAGCGCCTCGCCGGTGCCGATGCGGCCGATCGCCGCGGCGGCCGACGCCGCATCGAGACGCCCCTTGTCGACGGCGGCGGACAGGGTGCTGCGCACGCGCGCAACGCCGGCCGACAAGGCGCGTGCGTCGGTGTCGACCAGGGTCACGCCGAATCCGGCGGTGGCGAGGCTGATCGCGATCCCAGACCCCATGGTGCCGGCGCCGAGCACGCCGACGCGATCGACCGCGCGCGGTTCGACCACCGCGCGATGCTCCCGCTCGGCGAAGAATAGATGCCTGAGAGCGCGCGAGGCATCCGAACGGCGGCATTCCTCGAAGCGCCGCCGCGATAACGCCAACGCCGAATCGAAATCCAGGGCCGCCGCGGCCTGCACGCACTCGATGATGGCATCGCCGGACATCACGCCGGGAAACTTGCGTGCGGCGAGCGCCCGCTGTTCGGCGAAAAATTCGGCATCCGGCAAAGGCTGCGCGACCGGCCGTTCCCGCAGTCGGCGCGGTCCGCCGCCGCTTGCGGCGATCTCGCCGGCATACCGCAGCGCCTCGGCGAGCAAGCCGGAGCCTCCCGCCATGCGATCGACGACGCCCAATTCGAACGCGCGCGCGCATGTCATCGGCTCGCCGCTCAACATCAGCGACAGCGCATCGCGTGGAGCGATGAGCCGCGGCAGGCGCTGTGTGCCTCCCGATCCCGGCAGCAGGCCCAGGCGGATTTCCGGCAGCCCGAACGACGCGTCCGGCGATGCGATGCGGTAATGGCAGGCAAGCGCCAGCTCGAAGCCGCCGCCCAGCACCGAGCCGTGCAATGCGCCGATCACGGGCTTCGAGGAGGCCTCGAGCCGCAACAGCACGTCGTTGAGCAGCGGCGCGCGCGGTTCTAAATCGAATTCCCTGATATCCGCACCCGCGACGAAGTGCCGCCCGCTGCCGCTGATGACGATCGCAACGACTTCGGCGTCCGCATCGGCCGCCGCCACGGCTTCAAGCAGCGCCGCACGCACCGGCTGCGCCAGAGCGTTCACCGGCGGATGATCGATGGTGAGCAGCGCAATACCGTGGTGACGTTCCGTGCGAAGGGCGACTTGTGTCATCGGATTGAGCTCGTCGCGGGCCGGTTCAAGGGCTGCGTTCGATGAGCATGGCGATGCCCTGACCCACGCCGATGCACATGGCGCACAGGGCGCGCCGGCCGCCGCCTCGCTCCAACTGATACAGCGCGGTGGATACCAGACGCGCACCGCTGGCCCCGAGCGGATGACCCAGCGCGATCGCTCCGCCTTGCGGGTTGACGTACGCGGCGTCATCGGCGATTCCAAGATCGCGCAGCACTGCGAGCGCCTGCGCAGCGAATGCTTCGTTGAGCTCGATCAGATCAACGTCCGCGAGGCTCATGCCGAGACGACCGAGCAGCTTGCGCGTCGCCGCGACCGGCCCCATGCCCATGATCCTCGGCGGCACGCCCGCCACCGCGGTACCCAGGATTCGCGCGCGCGGCGTGAGGCCGAAGCGCTCGATCGCACCCGGACCCGCCAGCAGGAGCGCACAGGCGCCATCGTTGATTCCCGATGAATTGCCCGCGGTCACCGTACCGCCGGCGCGAAACGGCGCCGGCAGCTTGCCGAGGGCTTCGAGGCTGGTCTCGCGCGGATGCTCATCGACGCTCACCAGGGTAGCCTCGCCGCGCTTAGGCTGAACCGGCACCCCGATGATTTCGCGGCTGAACCAGCCCGCGGCCTGAGCGGCCA
>Ga0209048_10000846_pt1 | contig 32593 bp, 37 predicted proteins | sample FrelakmetCRP12CR_FD_187146 | JGI IMG/M metagenome (GOLD analysis project Ga0209048, IMG submission 187146) | Freshwater lake sediment microbial communities from the University of Notre Dame, USA, for methane emissions studies - CRP12 CR (SPAdes)... | ecosystem: Environmental > Aquatic >...
TGCCTAGCGGTGATCGCCGACCCTGACGATTTTCAGCGCGTTGGTTCCGCCGGACTTGCCCATCGGATCGCCGGTGGTGATGACGATGAGATCGCCGTTGGCGACCCGGGCCTTCGCCAGCAGCAGGTCCTCGGCGGCGCGCAACACCGCGTCGCGATCCGCCCTCTGTTCTAGGTACAGCGGCTGGACGTTGCGGAAGAGCGCCATCTTGCGCTGCGACGACAGGTCGGGCGTCAGCGCGTAGATCGGACAGCCGCAATTGTGCCGCGACATCCACAGTGCCGTGGACCCGGACTGGGTGAGCGAGGCGATGGCCTTGACGCCGAGGTGGAACGCGGTGAACAGCGTGGCATTGGCGATCGACTGGTCGATGCGCGTGAAAGTGCGGTCGAGGAAATCGCGGTCCAGCTTGACGATCTCCGACTTCTCGGCCTCGAAGCAGATCTGGCTCATGGTCTCGATGGTTTCGACCGGGAAGCGTCCGGCGGCGGTTTCGGCGGAGAGCATCACGGCGTCGGTGCCGTCGAGCACCGCGTTGGCGACGTCCGACACTTCGGCGCGGGTCGGCACCGGGTTGTGAATCATCGACTCCATCATCTGCGTCGCGGTGATCGTGAGCTTGTTGCGCTGCAGCGCGAGCTTGATCATCCGCTTCTGCAGTCCCGGCACCGCCGCGTTGCCGACCTCGACGGCCAGGTCGCCGCGGGCGACCATGATGCCGTCCGACGCGTCGATGATCTCCTCGAGCGCGGTGATCGCCTCGGCACGCTCGATCTTGGCGATCAGCATCGCGTTGCCCCCTGCCGCGCGCAGGAGCTGGCGCGCCATGTACATGTCTTCCTTGTTCTTCGGGAACGATACCGCGAGGTAGTCGGCTTCGATCGCCACCGCCGTTTTCATGTCCTCCATGTCCTTGGCGGTCAGCGCCGGCGCGGTGAGCCCGCCGCCCTGGCGGTTGATGCCTTTGTTGTTGGACAGCACGCCGCCCGCCTCGACACGCGTGGTGATGGCGCTTCCGTGGACCGATTCGACGCGCAACCGGATGAGCCCGTCGTCGAGCAGCAGGATCACGCCCCGTGCAACGTCGGCCGGCAGCTCCTTGTAGTCGAGACCGGCGCGCTCCTCGTTGCCGAGCGCGCAGTCGGCGTCGAGAATGAAGGTCTGGCCGGTTTTCAGCGTCACCTTGCCGTTCTCGAACGTGCCGACGCGGATCTTGGGCCCTTGCAGGTCGGCCATGATCGCCACTTCGCGACCGAGCGAGCGCGCCGCCTCGCGCACCACGCGGGCGCGCTCCTCGTGGTCCTTGGCCACGCCGTGCGAGAAGTTCATGCGCACGACGTCGACACCCGCCGCGAGCATGCGCCTGAGCACCTCCGGGGAGCTGCTGGCGGGACCGAGCGTGGCGACGATCTTGGTGGCGCGTTGCATGCATTCTCCTCGTCGATGCCCGTCGCCGCGGCGTTCGCGATCAGGCCGCGACGCGCGTTTCGAGAATCGCGACCGCCGGCAGCGTCTTCCCTTCGAGGAATTCGAGGAACGCGCCACCGCCGGTCGAAATATAGCCGATGCGCCCGCCAAGCCCGTATTTGGCGATCGCCGCCAGCGTATCGCCCCCGCCGGCGATCGAAAACGCCGGCGAATCCGCGATCGCCTCGGCCAGCGCCTTCGTCCCCGCCGCGAAGGCATCGAACTCGAACACGCCGACCGGACCGTTCCACACGATAGTGCCGGCGCGCGCGATCACGGTCTTGAGCGCCATCACGGTCTGCGGCCCGATGTCGAGGATCAGGTCGTCGGCGCTGACGTCGTCGACCGCCTTCAGCGTCGGCGCGGCATTGGCGGAGAATTCCTTCGCGACGACGACATCGACGGGAATGGGCACCTTGCCGGGAAAGCGTTCGAGTATCGCCGCTGCCTCGCCAACGAGGTCCGGTTCGGCGAGCGACTTGCCGATATGTCCGCCCGCGGCGAGGATGAAGGTATTGGCGATGCCGCCGCCGACGATCAGCACGTCGACCCTGGCGGCGAGATTGGTGAGCACCGACAGCTTGGTCGAGACCTTGGAACCCGCGACGATCGCCACGACCGGTCGTGCCGGATTGGCCAGCGCCTTGCCCAGCGCATCGAGCTCCGCGGCGAGCAGGGGCCCCGCGCACGCGACGGGCGCATAGCGGGCGATGCCGTGCGTGGTCGCCTCGGCGCGGTGCGCGGTGCCGAAGGCATCGTTGACGTAGACGTCGCACAGGCGCGCCATCCTGCGGGCGAGGTCATCGCTGTCCTTCTTCTCGCCGGGATTGAAGCGGCAGTTCTCGAGCAGCACCACGTCGCCCGCGGCGAGCTTGTCGTGCCACGTGCCGCCATCGACCCAATCGCGGATCAGCGGCACCCTGCGGCCGAGCAGCTCGCCCAGCCGCGCGGCGATCGGCGCGAGCGAATCGGCTGCCGTGTACTTGCCTTCGCTGGGCCGACCGAGGTGCGAGGTGACCATGACCGCCGCGCCGCGCGCGAGCGCATCGCGGATCGCGGGCACCGACGCGCGGATGCGCGTGTCGTCGGTGATCACGCCGGCATCGTCCTGGGGCACGTTGAGGTCGGCACGGATGAATACGCGCTTGTCACGTAAATCGATGTCGGCGAGTCGCCTGAAGTTCATGGGAACTCCGTCAGAGGAAGATGGCCATCATGTGCACGTCGTCGTACTCGCCGTCGAGCTTCCTGCCGCGTACGCGGGTGCCCTCGACGACAAAGCCGACCTTGCGGTACAGCGCCAATGCGGCGGCATTGCGCGCGTAGACCGACAACGCCACGCGCTCGAACTTCGCGGCGCGCGCCGCGGCCAGCGCCGCGCGCAGCAGGCGTTCGCCCAGGCCGCGACCGCGGTGCGCTGCGCGCACGCCCATGCCCATCATGCCCTCGTGCGCGTAGACCGGAGCCGCCTGCCGGCAGATGTCGCACCATCCGACTATGGATTGGCCGTCGTCGGCGACCATGTGCGGGTTGCCGCTGGCGATGTTGCCAGCGACGAACGCCGCGCTCTGCGCCAGCGGGAAAGGCTCCGTGTATGCAAGCCAGCGCCGCTCGCGCATCACGTCGCCCACGCAGTCGCGGCACGCGGCGATGTCGGCCAGCGCAATAGGGCGGACGGCGACGCGATCGGTGCTCACGCCCTGGGCGCGACCTTCGCTCCGCCGCCGCGCACGCGCAGCGCGTTCAACGCGCCGAGCGTGCGGCTGGCGGTGGTGACGAACAGGAACGGGAACACGGCGTGAACGACGGCTGCTGCGCCGCCCAGCATCATGCGCACGCCGAAGCCGAACGCGAACACGCAATGCTGCCCGTAGGTCTCGCCGACCGACGCGGGATGGCGGGTGAACGGATTCACGGGTGATTCCGCCGGCGCTACCTGGCCGCCATCAGCGCCATCGTCGTGTCGAGCATCCGGTTGGAGAAACCCCATTCGTTGTCGTACCACGCGGAGACTTTCACCAGCCGCCCCGAAACCTTGGTCAGCGTGGCATCGAAGGTCGACGACGCCGGATCGTGATTGAAGTCGACCGACACCAGCGGCGCGGTGTTGTAGTTCAGCACCTCGGCCAGCGGGCCCTTGTCGGAGGCCTCCTTCATGATGGCGTTGACTTCCGCGACGCTGGTCTCGCGCGCGGCGATGAACGACAGGTCGACGAGCGAGACGTTGATGGTCGGGACGCGAATCGCGTAGCCGTCGAGCTTGCCGTTGAGCTCGGGCAGCACCAGCCCGACCGCGCTGGCGGCGCCGGTCTTGGTCGGGATCATGCTCATCGTCGCCGAGCGCGCGCGCCGCAGGTCCTCGTGATACACGTCGGTTAGCACCTGGTCGTTGGTGTATGCGTGGATGGTCGTCATCAGGCCCGACACCAGGCCGATGCGGTCGTGCAGCGGCTTGACCAGCGGCGCCAGGCAATTGGTCGTGCACGACGCGTTCGAAATGACGGTGTGCGCCGCCTTCAGCGTCTGATGGTTGACGCCGTAGACGACTGTCGCGTCGACGTCCTTGCCCCCCGGCGCCGAGATGATCACTTTTTTCGCGCCGCCCTTGACGTGCGCCAAGGCCTTTTCCTTGGTGTTGAATAGACCGGTGCACTCGAGCACGACGTCGACGCCCAGCTTGCCCCACGGCAGCTCGGCAGGATTGCGCTGCGCGAAGACGGTGATGCGATCGCCGTCGACGACCATGGCATCGCCATCAACCGCCACCTTGCTGGGAAACTTGCCGTGCGCGGTGTCGTAGCGCGTCAGGTGCGCATTGGTCTCGGGGCTGCCGAGATCGTTGATTGCGACAATGGCGAGGTCGTGCTTCTTGCCGCCCTCGTAATGCGCGCGAAGGATGTTGCGGCCGATGCGGCCATAGCCATTGATGGCGACTTTGATGGTCATGTGCTGTCTCCTGAAGGCGCCTCCGCCGCAAGGGCAGAAACGTGTGCGAACCCGTCGTGGTCTGCTGTGTTGCAGTACCGCTGCGTCACAGAACCGACTCAACCGCCGCGACGACGTTGTCGACGGTGAAGCCGAAATGCTTGAACAGCACGCCTCCGGGCGCGGACTCGCCGAAGGTATCGATGCCGACGACCGCGCCGCGGCGGTCGTCGAAGGCGCCGACGTACTTGCGCCAGAAAGCGGTGATGCCGGCCTCGACCGCAACCCGCGGCACGCCGCGCGGCAGGACGCGCTCGCGCCAGGCGGCGTCCTGCCGGTCGAACACGCTGGTGCAGGGCATGGCGACGACGCGCACCGCGATGCCGGCCTCGGCCAGCACCTGCTGCGCGCCGATCGCCAGGGCGACCTCGGAGCCGGTGGCGATGATCACCGCCTTAGCGGCGGTGGCGTCGGAGAGCACATAGCCGCCGCGGCGAATCGCCGCGATTTGCTCAGGGGTACGGCGGTTGAAGGGCACATTCTGGCGGGTGAACAGCAGGCACACCGGCCCGTCGCGACGCTCGATCGCGGCGATCCACGCGACCGCCGACTCGACCGAGTCGCAGGGGCGCCAGAGGTCGAGGTTCGGAATCAATCGCAGGCTCGCCGCGTGCTCGACCGACTGGTGCGTCGGGCCGTCCTCGCCCAGGCCGATCGAATCGTGCGTGTAGACCGAGATCGAACGCAGCTTCATCAGCGCCGCCATGCGCAGCGCGTTACGCGCGTAGTCCGAAAAGGTGAGGAACGTGCCGACGTAAGGTATGAAGCCGCCATGCAGGGCGAGACCGTTGGCGATCGCGCTCATCGCGAACTCGCGCACGCCGAAATTGACGTAATTGCCGGGCTCGCGCGCGGTCACCGCCTTGCTCCCCGACCAGTTGGTGAACACCGAGCCGGTGAGATCGGCCGCCCCGCCGATCAGCTCCGGGAGGACCGGTGCCAGCGCCTCGATCGCCTGCTGCGAAGCCTTGCGTGTGGCGACCGTCTCGGCGTTCGTGTTCTGCTGTGCGACCAAGGCGCCGGCGCGCTCACTGAATCCGCGCGGCAGTTCGCCGGCCATCCTGCGTTCGAATTCCGCGGCGAGTTCGGGATGCGCGGCGCGGTAGGCGGCGAAGCGCGCATTCCAGTCCGCCTCGAGGGCCTCCCCGGAGGCGCGCGCATCCCAGCCTGCATACACGGCGGAAGGAATCTCGAATGGCGGAAAAGTCCAGCCGATCGCTTCGCGCGTCAGGGCGACTTCCTTTTCGCCCAGCGCCTGACCGTGCGCAAGGTCGGTGCCACCGCGGTTGGGCGAACCCTTGCCGATGACGGTCCTGCAGCAGATGAGCGCCGGCTTGTCGGCGCCGGTGTTCGCCTGGCGAATGGCGGCGTCGACCGCGCCGACATCGTGCCCGTCGACATCGCGAATGACTCGCCATCCGTAGGCCTCGAAGCGTTTGGGCGTGTCGTCGGTGAACCAGCCTTTGACATCGCCGTCGATCGAGATACCGTTGTCGTCGTAAATGCAGACCAGCTTCGACAGGGCCAGCGTTCCCGCCAACGAGCACGCTTCGTGTGAAATGCCTTCCATGAGGCAGCCGTCGCCGACGAACACGTACGTCCGGTGATCGACGATGGCGTGGCCCGGGCGATTGAATTCCGCGGCGAGCAGCCGCTCGGCGAGCGCCATGCCGACGGCGTTGGCCAGCCCCTGCCCGAGCGGGCCCGTGGTCGTCTCGACGCCTGGTGTGGCCCCGACTTCGGGGTGGCCCGGCGTCAGCGAGTGCAATTGGCGAAAGCGCTTGATTTCGTCGAGCGGCAGCGCGTAGCCGGTCAGGTGCAGCAGCGCGTACTGCAGCATCGAGCCGTGACCGTTGGAGAGCACGAAGCGATCGCGGTTTGGCCAGCGCGGGTTTGCCGGATTGTGCCGCAGGTGGCGATTCCACAGCGCCACCGCAATCTCGGCCATGCCCATGGGCATGCCGGGATGGCCGGAATTCGCGGCCTGGACGGCGTCCATCGCCAGCGCGCGGATCGCATTGGCCAGGAGCGCGTCACCGACCGCTGCATGCCGTGCCGAGGCCGATGGCGGGTTCGTTGCTGCGAGGCGTGCGGTCATCGTCGCGAATGGCTGAAGAGGCAAGTGCGGCACCGGAACTTCCGGCGGGCGTGAGAGCTGCTGCAAAGCGGTAAAATTATGGCCTAAGCACCGGTTTTGGGCAATAATGGCGAGTTTCGCCAGCGCACTAGCTGCGTAAGACATCTGGCGCGCGGAGGACAGTTCGATGGACGGCATTCACCTGCTCGGAGAATGGTACGGCTGCACCGCCGACATGCCTGAGATGACGCACGCCGACGCACTGCGCAAGCTGTGCCTGCGTGTTGCCAGCGACTCGGGCATGACCGTGGTCGGCGACAGTTTCTTCCAGTTTTCGCCCGCCGGCGTCACCGGAACGGTGCTGCTCGCGGAGTCGCACCTCGCGATCCACACCTGGCCCGAGCACGGCTTCGTGACCATCGACGTGTACGTCTGCAACTACACGACCGATAACACCGCCAAGGCGGAACGCCTGTTCGGATCGATGGAAAAGGCGCTGCAGCCGCGGCACGCCCGCTTCCATTCGCTGCATCGCGGAGGACGCGATGCCTGAGGATGCCGGCGGGGGCGACCTGTTGCCCGGCGTCCTCACCGAATACCTCGACGACGATACGGGGATCTTCGTGCGGTCGACGCGCGAGTTCGAGCATTTCCGGTCCCCCTACCAGAGCGTCGAAGTGCACGACACGCGCTCCTTCGGCAAGCTGTTTCGGCTCGACGGCCATTTCATGACGTCGGAGAAGGACGAATTCTTCTATCACGAGAATCTGGTGCACGTTGCTGCCGTCGCGCACCCGTCTCCGGAGACGGCGCTGATCATCGGCGGTGGCGACGGCGGGTCGGCGGAGGAGCTGCTCAAGTACTCGACCATGAAATCGGTGACTCTGGTCGAAATCGACCTGGCGGTGATCGATATCGCGCGCAAGTACTTCGCCGAGATCCACCGCGGCGCGCTCAGCGATCCGCGGTTGAAGCTCCTGGTCGAGGACGGCATGGCCTTCGTGCGGAGCGCGACCGGGACCTACGACCTGATCGTGCTCGACCTTACCGACCCCGGTGGACCGTCGCAGCCGCTGTACAGCGCCGACTTCTACCGGGGCTGCGCGGCGCGGCTCAACCCTACCGGGGCGATGACGCTGCACCTCGGTTCCCCGGTCAACCACGCCGGGCGCGTGCGCGCGGTCATCGCCAACCTGCGGGCGACCTTTGCCGTCGTCGTGCCCTACCTGGTCTCGATCCCGCTGTACGGCGGCCTGTGGATGATGGCGTGCGCCTCGTCGACGCTGAATCCCTCCTACGTCACGCCGCTCGAAGCCAATCGCCGCATCGCCATGCGCGGGCTCCGCGACCTGCGCTACTACAACGGCGACGTCCATCGCGCCGCATTTGCCCTGCCCAACTTCGTTCGCGACGTCGTCGGCCCCGCCTGACCCCGTGCCTGCCGCAGGGCTTGATCCTTGCGCCGACGGCCCCCATATGAGCGACATGGATACCCGTTTCCCGGGCGCGGATCACTCGATGGACACCAACCCGATCGCCTTGGCCGATGCCATGCAGGGCGCCGACTTCGTACAGCTCAACGGCATCGTGTTCGAGGCCGGCTACCTGCGCCTGCCCGACGAGTCGACCGTCGCCGACGACGTCGTGATGGAACTCAGGCATGGCGACACCGAACTTGCGTTCACCCGCGCTGACCTCGACGACGCGCAGCATGTCGGCGACGGCTTCTATCGCCTCAAGTCTGGCGCGATGCTGCGTTTCCTGGCGACCGCCACAGTGCATTGACCGCAGCGCGCCCGCGAGCGGCGATGGCCGCTTGACGATATGCGTCGATGCGCATATGTTCATGCCAAGATGAAGAGCCGATCGCAGCGCTTGCCGGCACGGCGGAAGCCGGACCGGCCGAAGGGCGCCGACGATCTGGGGCGCGTATTCGCCTCGGTCGCCCGCTATTTCGCGCTGCTTTCCGATCCGACGCGTCTGAAAATCCTGCACGCGATCTGCCAATCCGAGCAGTCGGTGTCCGCGATCGTCGCGGCGACTGGCACGTCGCAAACCAGCGTCTCGCGGCACCTCGGCCTTCTGCACCAGGCGGGCGTGGTGAGCCGGCGACGCGAGCACAGTCTCGTCTATTACCAGATTGCCGACGCGATGTTCGTCGACATCTGTCGGCGCGTGTGCGTGCAGATCGCCGGCTGCATCGACGATCGCGCGCCATTGCGCGACCAGTTGCTGGAGTTCGCCGCTCAGCACTGACGGCGGCGCAAGGAGGAAGCGCATGGCGGACATCACCGCCAGCCCGGGCCGCATCGATCCCGCGCCGGAGGCTGTGCACAGGCTGGCAACGGCCGCGCCGCGCAGGTCGTTTCTGCGCCGCACGCTGGCATTGGGAGGCGGGATGATCGCCGCGTCCGCGGGCAAGGCCGCAGACGACCTGTCGCGCAACCTCCCCCCCAACGTTCCCGAGTGGCAGACGACGCTGGGCGCGCCGATACTGGCCGAGCCCTACGGCGTGCCGTCGAAGTTCGAGGCCAACGTCCGGCGCCGCGAAAGCCCGGGGCTCACCCGCACCGCGCATTCGTCGGTGGCGTTCACGCCGCTGCAGAACCTGTTCGGCATCATCACGCCGTCGGGGCTGCATTTCGAGCGCCACCACGCGGGCGTCCCGCTCGTCGATCCGCACCAGCACCGGCTGATGGTGCACGGCATGGTGGCCAGGCCGCGGATCTTCACCATGGACGACATCACCCGCTTCCCGTCGGTGTCGCGCATCCATTTCATCGAGTGCGGCGCCAATACCGGCATGGAATGGGGCAACGTCGCAGTGCCCACTGTGCAGTACACGCACGGCATGCTCGGCTGTTCGGAATGGACCGGCGTGCCGCTGGCGCTGGTCCTCGACGAGTGCGGCGTCGACCGCAGGCGCGCGAAGTTCATCCTCGCCGAGGGCGCCGACGCTGCGGCGCTGACGCGCACGATCCCGATGACCATGCTCGACGACGTGCTCGTCGTCTACGGCCAGAACGGCGAGATGCTGCGGCCGGAACAGGGCTATCCCCTGCGCCTGCTCGTGCCGGGGGTGCAGGGCGTGTCGAGCGTGAAGTGGCTGCGTCGTCTCAAGCTGGGCGATGTGCCCTGGAACACACGCGAGGAGTCGCTGCACTATGTCGACCTGCTGCCCGGCGGGATGCAGCGCCAGTACACCTGGGTGCAGGAGGCCAAGAGCGTGATCACCTCGCCATCGGGCGGGCAGGTCATCCTCGACCGCGGCTACCACGAGATCACCGGGCTGGCGTGGTCGGGACGGGGGCGCGTGCGTCGCGTCGACGTCTCCACCGATGGAGGGCGAAACTGGCGCAGCGCGCGGTTGCAGGAGCCGGTGCATAGCAGAGCCCTGACGCGCTTCAGCTGTGATTGGAGCTGGGACGGCGCGCCGGCAATGTTGCAATCGCGCGTGGTCGACGCGACGGGTTACGTGCAACCCACGTATCGCCAGCTGCGCGCGGTGCGCGGCACGCGCTCGATCTACCACAACAACGCCATCCAGACCTGGGCGGTCGACGCCTCGGGCGAAGTGAGCAATGTCCAGATCGCCGCATAGGCGCGGCGGCGCTTTGCTGGTGTGTGCGCTGGCGGCGATCGCCGCGGCGCATGCCGGCGATGCGCCGCGCGCACCGTTCGGCTTCGGCAAACCGGCAAGCGATGCCGAGATCGCCGGGTGGGACATCGACGTGCTGCCCGACGGCACGGGCCTGCCTCCGGGACGCGGGTCGGTCGAGGAGGGGCAGCTCATCTACGACGAGAAATGCGCAAGCTGCCACGGCACCTTCGGCGAATCCAACAGTTACCTGCAACTGGCCGGCGGTGCGGGATCGCTCGCCTCGGACCAGCCCGTGCGCACCACCGGAAGCAAGCTCAACTACGCCCCGACGCTCTGGGACTACATTCGTCGGGCGATGCCGTTCAACGCGCCGCAGACGCTGGCGCCGGACGAGGTCTATGCCCTCACCGCTTATGTGCTGAATCTCAACGACATCGTTCCTGCGGGCACGGTCGTCGACCGGGATTCGCTGCCCAGAGTCCGGATGCCCAATCGCGACGGCTTCACGACCAAGCACGGCATGATGCAGGTCGACGGCAAGCCCGACACCGCCAATGTGGCGTGCATGCGCGATTGCTCGCCGCCGGCCGGGCCCGCGTCGCAAATGCCCGTGTACGCGCGGGACTCGCACGGCGACCTGGCACAGCAGCGCCGCGAAATGGGCGCGATCGCTGGCGTGCCCATGGCAGTCGTTGCCACCGCGCCGGGCACCGCGCCCGCGCGCACGGAGCCGGCGCTCGCCCTGGCAACCCGCCTGGGCTGCATGGCCTGCCACGGCGTCGATCGTGCCGTGACCGGGCCCTCGTTCCGCGCGGTCGCCGCGCGCTATGCGCCGGGTGGCGCGGGAAGTTCAGGCGGCGCCGCAGATTCGCGCCTGATGGCCAAGATCAAGGCCGGCGGAGCAGGCGCTTGGGGGACCGTGCCGATGCCGCCGCAGGCGCAGGTCGCGGACCCGGACGCGCGCAAGGTTGTCGAATGGATACTCGGCGGGGCACAATAATCGATTGCGCGTCGGGCGCCCGCATCAAGCGGCCGCAGCGCGCGTACCGAATCTCACGCATCTGGAGGTTAGTCGATGAATCGGGGACGAAGGCAGGCGTTGCAACAAGGTGGCGGGGCGACGCTGCTGGCACTCGTCGCCGCGGCGGGCTGGTTGCCGTCGACGGCGCGCGCGCAGGCGTGGAACAAGGCTGCGTTTGACACCAAGAGCATGGCCGAGACGATGCAGGCCTTCGGTGGCGGCGAGCCCGTGCCGAGCAAAGACATCGTGTTCTCGCAGACGCCGGACATCGCCGAGAACGGCGCGGTGGTGCCGGTCGGCATCGCCAGCAGCATTCCCAAGACAGAGTCGATCGCCATACTGGTCGAGAAGAATCCGAACATGCTCGCCGCGGTTTTCGACATTCCGCCAGGCACCGATCCTTCGATCTCGACTCGCGTGAAGATGGGACAGAGCTCGAACATCTTTGCGCTGGTCAAGGCCGACGGCAAGTACTACGTCGCGTCCAAGGAAGTCAAGGTCACGCTGGGCGGATGCGGAGGATGACATGGCAGATCCGATGAAAATTCGCGCCAACGTGGTTGGCGACTCGACCGAAGTCAAGGTGCTCATGAGCCACGAAATGGAAACCGGCCAGCGCAAGGACGCGCAGGGCAAGACGATCCCGGCCTGGTTCATCCAGAACGTGACCGCAACGTGGAACAACAAGACGGTGCTTTCCGCGCAGTGGGGGCCGGCGGTGTCGAAGAATCCCTTCCTGTCGTTCAAGTTCAAGGGCGGCGCCAAGGGCGACAAGGTCACCATCACCTGGGTCGACAATCGCGGCGACAAGCGCACCGACGAAGCGACCATCGCGTGATTTCCCTGCCGCTTCGCCTGCGTACCACGGTGCTGCGGACACTGCGTCGGACGCTGATCTTGGCAGGCGCGTGTGCCGTTGCCGCGCCGGCGGTTCTCGGTCAGGGCTCGGCCGTCGACGAGATCGCCAAGTATCGCGCCGCGCTTCAGGACGGCAATCCGGCCGAGCTCTGGGAGGTGCGCGGCGAGGACATCTGGAAACAGCAGCGCGGCCCGAAGCAGGCATCGCTGCAGCAGTGCGACCTGGGCCTCGGCCCGGGCGTCGTCAAGGGTGCGTATGCGCGGCTGCCGAAATACTTCGCCGATGCGGACCGGGTCATGGATCTGGAAACCCGGATCCTCTGGTGCATGACCACGCTGCAGGGCATCAGCGCCGCCGATTCGCGCAAGCAGCTCTACGGCAACGGCAACGAGCGCAAGTCCGACATGGAGGCCATGGTCGCCTATGTCACGTCGGAATCGCGCGGCGTCGCGATGAACGTCGGGCTCTCCAATGCCAAGGAAGCGGACATGTACCGGCTGGGCGAAAAGATGTTCTATTTCCGCGGCGGCCCGCACGACTTCGGCTGCGTGACCTGCCATGGCGACGACGGCAAGCGCATCCGCCTGCAGGATCTGCCGAACCTGACCACCAAGGAAGGCGCGCAGAAAGCGTACACGACGTGGCCCGCCTATCGCGTCTCGCAGGGCGAGCTGCGCAGCTTCCAGTGGCGTCTCTACGACTGCTTCCGGCAGCAGCGCTTTCCGGAGCTGGTGTACGGATCGGACGCGTCGATCGCGTTGACGATGTTCCTCGCCCGCAACGCCAACGGCGCCGCATTCGATGCGCCGGCGATCAAGCGCTGAGGTCAGGACGATGCGCACAAAGACGATACTTGTCGCGACCGCGCTGGCAGCCTCGATCATCGGTTGCGCGACCGCGCCTTCCGGCGAGGAAACCACCGCCAAGGCCACGGCGATGCTCAGGTCCTCGTTCAAGGCCAGCGGCCAGGCCGGGCTCGATCGCCTCGACCAGGACGAAACGCAGCGCGCGTGCAGCGCGCTCGCCGGCAAGGCGCCGGCGAAGGACGTCGCCGAAAAGATCGAAAAACTGAACATGGCGACGATCAAGTACCCGGCCGACGGCAAGCTGCTCGGCGATTGGAAGAACGGCGAGAAACTCGCCCAAGAGGGCCGCGGCAAGCAGTTCTCCGACGATCCCGCGGGTCCGGTGGGCGCCAACTGCTATGCCTGCCATCAGCTCGCGCCTCAGGAGCTGTCCTACGGCACGATCGGTCCGAGCCTGTACCAGTTCGCCAAGTTGCGCGGCTACGGTGCCGACGTTCAGCGCTACGCCTACGGCAAGATCTACAACCCCGACGCGTACGCAGCGTGCTCGAACATGCCGCGCTTCGGCCATCAGGGCATCCTCACCGAGCAGCAGATCAAGGACGTGACCGCGCTGCTGATGGACCCCGCATCGCCGGTCAACAACTGACGCATCGATCGCGCCGCGGCGGGATGGATGGCTCATCCCCGGGAAAGCGGGGATCGATGTTCACTGACCCATCTGAGTCGCAAATGCCGCGCGGTCTCCCATAGCCAGGCCAATGAACCGCCGCGAATTCCTGCACGTCCTGTCGGTCGCCTCCGCGGCGGGAATGGCGTTGACGGCGGGCGGCGCCCGCGCCCAGCGCGCCGCCGACGCGATGTACGCGGTACCGGCTTTCGGCAACGTCCATCTGCTGCACTTCACCGACTGCCACGCGCAGCTCCTGCCGACCTACTTCCGCGAGCCGAGCGTGAACATCGGCGTCGGCAGCGCCGAAGGCCAGCCGCCGCACGTCGTTGGCAAGGCGCTGCTCTCGCATTTCGGGATACCGGCGCGTTCGCGCGACGCGCACGCGTTCACGTATCTGGACTTCGTCGCCGCCGCGCGCACCTACGGCAAGGTCGGCGGCTTCGCGCACCTCGCATCGCTGGTCGGGCAACTGCGCGCAAGCCGACCCGGCGCGTTGCTGCTCGACGGCGGCGACACCTGGCAGGGCTCGGCGACCGCGCTGTGGACAAAGGGCCAGGACATGATCGATGCGCAGCAGCTCCTCGGCGTCGACGTGATGACCGGGCATTGGGAGTTCACCTTCGGCGCGGAGCGCGTCAAGGAGGTGGTGGACAACGACTTCAAGGGCGCGATCGAATTCGTCGCGCAGAACATCCGGACCGCCGACTTCGGCGACCCGGTGTTCCCCGCCTTCACGATGCGCGAACAAAATGGCGTGCCGACGGCGATCATCGGCCAGGCGTTTCCGTATACACCGATCGCCAACCCGCGCTATTTCGTCCCGGACTGGACCTTCGGCATTCGCGAAGACGATCTGCAGAAGACCGTCGACGAAGCGCGCAGCAAGGGCGCACAGGCCGTGGTGCTGCTGTCGCACAACGGCATGGACGTCGACCTCAAGCTCGCGTCGCGCGTCGGCGGCATCGACGCGATCCTCGGTGGGCATACCCACGACGGCGTGCCGCAGCCGTCGATCGTCGCCAATGCGCGCGGCAGGACGCTGGTGACCAGCGCCGGCTGCAACGGCAAGTTCCTGGCGGTGCTCGATTTCGACGTGCGCGGCGGTCGCGTCGCCGACTATCGCTACAAGCTGCTGCCGGTGTTCGCCAACCTGCTGCCCGAAGATTCCGCGATGGCGGCGCTGATCGCCAAGGTGCGGGCGCCGTATCAGCAACGTCTGGACGAAAAGCTGGCCGTCACCGAGGGCGAACTCTATCGCCGCGGCAACTTCAACGGCACCTTCGACCAGCTGATCCTCGACGGCCTGATGGCGCAGAAGAGCGCCGAGATCGCCTTCTCGCCCGGTTTCCGGTGGGGGACATCGCTGTTGCCCGGCCAGACGATCACCGTTGAGCGCCTCATGGATCAGACGGCGATCACGTACCCGTACGTCACCGTCAACGAACTGACCGGCGCGACCATCAAGACCATCCTCGAGGACGTCGCCGACAATCTCTTCAACCCCGATCCGTACTATCAGCAGGGCGGCGACATGGTGCGCGTCGGCGGCATGCAGTACGCCTGCGAACCCGGTGCGGGCACGGGCCGGCGCATATCGGCGATGACGCTGCGCGGCAAGCCGCTGGAAGCCGACCGGAAATACCGCGTCGCGGGCTGGGCGCCGGTCGCCGAGGCGGCGCGCGCGGCGGGCGGCGAGCCGGTCTGGGAGGTCATGGCGCGCTACCTGCGCGACCAGAAGTCGATCAAGCCGCGCGCACCCAACGTGCCCAGGCTGATCGGCACGACGGGCAATCGCGGCATCGGCTGAAGGCGTTGCGGCGCCGCCTTGCCAGCGCTGCGACGCCGGCTCGGCCTCAGGTCAGCGTCACGCGCGCGAACTTGCGCTTGCCGGCCTGCACGACGACCGTCTTGCCGGCGGCGACGGACAGCGCCTTGTCCGCGACGACGTCGCCGTCGACTTTCAGGCCGCGCTGTTCGATCAGGCGCAGCGCTTCCGACGTGCTGGCGGTCAACCCCGCCTGCTTGCAAAGCTGCGACAGCGCCAGCCCCTTGCCCGCGGTATGGAGGGTCATTTCGGGAATGTTGTCGGGCAGCGCATGATCGCGAAAGCGCGCCTCGAAGTCGGCGAGCGCCGCCACGGCGGCCGGCTGCGAGTGGAAACGCGCAACGATTTCCTGCCCGAGCTGGACCTTGGCATCGCGCGGATTGCGCCCGTCCTCGCACTCCTGCCTCAGTTTCGCGATTGCATCGAGCGGACGGAACGACAGCAGCTCGTAGTAGCGCCACATCAGCGTGTCCGAAATCGACATGAGTTTGCCGAACATCGCGCCGGGCGCTTCGGTGATGCCGATGTAGTTGTCCAGCGACTTGGACATCTTGTTGACGCCGTCGATGCCTTCGAGCAGCGGCAGCGTCAGGATGCATTGCGGCTCCTGGCCATGATGGCGCTGCAATTCGCGGCCGACCAGGAGGTTGAACTTCTGATCGGTGCCGCCCAGTTCGACGTCGGCGCGCAGCGCCACCGAGTCGTAGCCCTGCGCCAGCGGGTAGAGGAACTCGTGGACCGCAATCGGCTGCCCTTCGCGGTAGCGCTTGGCGAAGTCGTCGCGCTCGAGCATGCGCGCGACGGTGTACTTGGAAGCGAGGCGGATCATGCCGTCGCTGCCCAGCGCGGACAGCCATTTCGAATTGAACGCGACCTCGGTTTTCTCGCGGTCGAGTATCAGGAACACCTGGTCGGTGTAGGTCTTGGCGTTGGCATCGAGCTCGTCGCGCGATAGCGGCGGCCGCGTGATATTGCGCCCGGTCGGATCCCCGATCATGCCGGTGAAGTCGCCGATCAGGAAGATGATGTGGTGGCCGAGATCCTGCAGTTGGCGCAGCTTGTTGAATTGCACCGTGTGGCCAAGATGCAGGTCGGGCCGCGTTGGATCGAAGCCTTCCTTGATGCGCAGCGGCTTGCCGCGCCTGAGCTTGTCGATCAGCTCAGCCTCGACGATCAGCTCGGCGGCACCGCGTTTGAATACGCTCAGTTGGTGCGGAATGTCGGGCTGCATGGGCGGCGAGGGAGGGTCTGCTACAATCTGCCGGACCGCAAGGACGCGGTTAAGGGTGGGCTTGTTTGATCGAATTGCGAATTCTAGCGCAAAGCATGAAGCAACTCTCTGCTTGGGTGGCTCCCGGCCGAATGCTGGCCTTCGTCTTGCTGATGAGTCTCGGGGTCGTCGCGGCATTCGGGCTCGCGCCGGACACGACGTTGTCCGACATTCCGACGCAATTCGTCAAGCGCGATCTGGCGCTGCCCGAGTTTGCGGCGACGCCACCTACCGCCGGCTACTGGCGCGAGGAGCGCATCCAGCGCGGGGACACCCTTGGCAGCGTGCTCGCCCGCCTTTCGGTCGTCGATGCGCCGGCGCTGAATTTTCTGCATGTCGACGTGCGGGCGCGGCCGCTCTACCAGCTCAAGCCCGGCAAGTCGGTGCGCGTGCAAACCGACGACGATGGCCATCTGCTGGCGCTTGCCTATCTGGCCCAGGGCGGCGAAGTCCTGGCGGTTCGCCGCACCGGCGACGGTTTTGTCGCGGAATCGGCTGCACCCCGCGAGGCCGTGCGGCTGGAGATGCGCTCGGGTGAAATTCGTTCGTCGCTGTTTGCCGCGGCCGATGCCGTTGCGCTGCCGGACGCGATCACCAGCCAGATCGCCGACGTATTCTCTGGCGATATCGATTTTCACCACGACCTGCGGCGTGGCGATCGCTTTGCGGTCGTTTACGAGATGCGCGAAGTCGACGGTCAGCCGGTCGGGCCTGGATGCGTCGTGGCCGCCGAGTTCGTCAACAAGGGAACTGCGCGTCGCGCCTTCCTGTGGCGCAGCGCGGAGGACGGGGAAGGCTATTACGCCGAGGATGGCAAGAGCCAGCGCAAGGCGTTCCTGCGCTCACCGCTGGCGTTCACGCGGGTGACTTCGGGATTCTCGCTGGCGCGTTTTCATCCGTTCATGCAGACGTGGCGCGCGCACAAGGGGGTGGACTTCGCGGCCCCGTCCGGCACACCGGTGCGAGCCGCGGGCGACGGCAAGGTCGGGGTCGCCGGCGCGCAGAGCGGCTACGGCAATGTCGTCGTCGTGCAGCACAATGGCGCTTTCTCGACGGTGTACGCGCACCTGTCGCGCTTCGCGGCCGGCATCAAGCCCGGCGCGCCCGTGGCGCAGGGTGAAGTCGTCGGCTACGTCGGCCAGACCGGCTGGGCGACCGGGCCGCACCTGCACTACGAGTTCCGCGTCAACAACGAGCAGCGCGACCCGATGACGATCGCGCTGCCCAACGCGCAGCCTATTCCCGCGGCGGAGCGCGCCGGCTATCTCGAGCGTGTCGTGCCACTCGCGGCGCAACTGGCGCTGGCGCGCGGCGTGACGCTCGCGGGCGCCGACTAGCGGCGCAGGTTTGACCGCTGAGCTCTACATCGGGCTCATGTCGGGCACCAGCATCGACGGGGTCGATGCGGTGCTGGCCGATTTCTCGGTTCCGCCCTGCCGCAGCCTTGCGCATGAGCATGGCGCCTTCGCGCCTGCATTGCGAACCGAGTTGATCGCCTTGCAGCAAAGCGGCGCCGACGAGTTGCACCGCGCGGCGCTCGCCGCGAACGCACTCATGGATGCCTGTGCCGCGCCGGTTTCCGCCTTGCTCGCGCGCACCGGGCTCGACCGCAAGCAGGTCAGCGCCATCGGCGTACACGGACAAACGATCAGGCACCGCCCGGAGCTCGGATTCACGCTGCAGCTCGCGAATCCGGCACGCCTCGCGGAAGCGACTGGCATCACCGTGGTTGCGGACTTCCGCAGCCGCGACGTCGCCGCAGGTGGACAGGGTGCCCCGCTGGTTCCCGCCTTCCACGCCGCGCTTTTCGCGACCGCCGACCGCCACCGCGTGGTGGTCAACATCGGCGGGTTCGCCAATGTCACCGACCTGCCGCCCGGTGGCCCGGTGCGCGGCTTCGATACCGGGCCGGGGAATATCCTGCTCGATGCCTGGGCGCAGCGGCACACGGGGCGGCTCTTCGACCGCGAGGGTGCCTGGGGTGCCCAGGGTCAATCCATCCCCTCGCTGCTGGCGGCGCTGCGCTCCGAACCCTATTTCGCGCTGCCACCGCCGAAGAGCACCGGACGCGACCATTTCCATCTGCGCTGGCTGGAACACCACCTGGACGCGGCATTTGCGCCGGCGGACGTGCAGCGCACGCTGTGCCGGTTGACGGCACAAACGATCGCCGACGCGATCAACGCGCATTGCGACAAGGCGACCGAGGCATTGATTTGTGGGGGTGGCGTCGGCAACGCCGCGCTGATGCGCGACCTGGCGGAGGCGTTGCAGCCGCGCAGCGTCGCGACGACTGCGACCCTCGGCGTCCCGGTGGATCAAGTCGAGGCGCTGGCTTTCGCGTGGCTCGCGCGTGAAGCCATTGCCGGGCGCCCGGGCAACCTGCCGGCGGTCACCGGGGCACGTGGCTCGCGCGTGCTTGGCGCGATCTACCGGGCCTAGAAGGGGTGCGAGAAGCAAAACGGGCGCCGCGGCGCCCGTTCGTTGTCGTCGATTGCTGCGCGGCTCAGGTCGAGAAAGACGAACCGCAGCCGCAGGTTGTCGTCGCATTCGGATTCTTGATCACGAATTGCGCGCCCTCGAGGCCCTCGGTGTAGTCGATTTCGGCGCCGGCCAGATACTGGTAGCTCATCGGGTCGATCAGCAGCGTGACGCCGTTCTTCGCCATCGAAGTGTCGTCCTCGTTCACCGTCTCGTCGAAGGTGAAGCCGTATTGAAAGCCGGAGCAACCGCCGCCGCTGACGAACACGCGCAACTTGAGCTCGGGATTGCCTTCCTCGTCGATCAACGCCTTGACCTTGGCCGCTGCCGCGTCGGAGAAGACCAGGGGTGCGGGCATGTCCGTCAGTGCATTCATTGCGTACTCCTTTGGGCCGGTGCGTCCTGATTATGGGACGGGTGCACCGGCAGGTCAATGTCCTAGTCTCTGGAGGCGCGCTTCAACTCGACGATGGCGGCCGTTTCCGGCTCGGCATGCACGAGCTTGCCTTGCACGATCGCGCCCACGTGCATTTCCAGCGATCGGTACTGCACATCTCCATGGACCCGCGCCTTGGCCTGCAGTTCCAGGTAGTCGTTGGCGGTAAGCGGGCCGGCGACGGTGCCGTTGACCACAACATGCGAAACGCGCACCTCGCCTTCGACGCGGGCTTGTTCGCTGATCACCAGCGTCCCGGGCTGATTGTCGACCGTGGCGACCTTGCCATCGACCGTGCCGTCGATGCGCAGCCCGCCGGTGAACTGGATGTCGCCGTGGACGGTGGTTCCGGCGCCGATCAGGCTGTCGATGCGCTTCTGCGGTGGGGGCGACTTCCTCCGTTCGAACATGGGGCCTCCTACGAAAGATTCAAGCTGCGGGTCGCCTTAGGCTGGGATTGCCCGGTCTCGAGCACCCGGGCCTGCAGCGTTCGCAACTGGCTGCCGGCGGGAATCCGGATGGTGCCTTCAATGCGTTGATAATACTTGAATTTCAGCTTCAGCGCAGCCGCCGCTTCAGGCTGATCGTCGGGCAGCACCAGCGTCGCTGGGCGCCCATTACTGACCAGGCCGGCCTGGAGCGAGAGCTGGCCGGTGAACTCGTCGACCGGGTTGCCGCCGCGCACGATCAGCAGGCTGAAATGATACGCATTGTCGCGCTCGAGTTCGGCGCTCATGCGCTGGATAGTGATCGTGCCTTGCTTGCCGCTATCGCTGGACAGTTTTTGCAGGAACGCGAGTTGCTCCTTGATCTGCGTATTCTCGCTTTCGAGCTCCAGCGCCTGTTTCGACAACGCGGTTTGGGCGCCGCGCGTGATGTTGAGATCGCTTTCGAGCTCGGAAACCCGGGTTCGCAGCCGGGCGTTCTCCGCTTTGGTCTGCTTGAGATCGGATTCCAGCTGCGCCTGCTTCTCGGCCACGGCGCTGCGGTTGAAACCGCCCAGGATCTGGCCGAAGTCGAATCCCCACCACCACATCCCGGCGACAACCGCCAACGACAGCAGCAGCGCGGGTACCTTCCAGCGCCACGAAAGATGCGTCCGTACCGCCATCCGCGGGGCGCTGATGCCAAAGGTCTGGCGCAGCTTGCGCCCGATGACGCGCATGTTCATCGCAGTGCCCTAAGGCAGCAGCGGCGGCGCCGTGAGGCCCGTGGTTTCCGGCAATCCGAACAGCAGGTTCATGTTCTGGATGGCCTGTCCCGCGGCGCCTTTGACCAAGTTGTCGATGACCGAAAGGATGACGACGGTGTCGCTGCCCGGCGGCCGATGGATGGCGATCCGGCAGACGTTCGCTGCCCGCACCGAGCGCGTGTCCGGGTGGCTGCCTGGCGGCATGACGTCGACGAAAGGCTCGCCGGCGTAGCGCTTCTCGTAGAGCGCCTGCAGATCGACGCCGGTGTCGGTGAGCCGGGCGTAGAGGGTCGCGTGGATGCCGCGAATCATCGGCGTGAGGTGCGGCGTAAACACCAGCGACACGGGGGCTTTCGAGAAATCATTCAAGCCCTGGACGATTTCGGGCTGATGGCGGTGCGCGCCGACGTTGTAGGCCTTGAAATTGTCCGAGGCCTCGCTGAACATCAGCCCAAGTTCGGTCTTGCGGCCCGCGCCGGACACGCCTGACTTGGCGTCGGCGATCAGGTGCGTCGGATCGACAACTCCGGCTTCGAGCAGCGGCAGGAACCCCAATTGCGTCGCCGTCGGGTAGCACCCGGGGTTGCCCACGATCCGGGCCTTGCCGATCCTCGCCCGGTACATCTCCGGCAGCCCGTACACCGACTCCGCGAGCAGGTCGCTGCACGCGTGCGGCATCTTGTACCAGCGTTCGAATTCGGCGGGGTCCCGCAACCGGAAGTCGGCAGCGAGGTCGATGATCTTCACGCCCGCGCCGACGAGTTCCCGCGCCTGGCTCATGGCGATGCCGTGCGGCGTGGCAAAGAACACGAGGTTGCAGGCGCGCAGATCGGCTTTCGCGGGATCGCTGAAGCGCAATTCGCTCAACGCACCCATGCGGCGAAGGCTGGGGAACATGTCGGCGACCGGCATGCCGGTCTCCTTGCGCGACGTGATGACGCGAACCGAAGCCTGCGGATGGACAGCCAGCAGGCGCAGCAACTCGACCCCGGTGTAGCCGGTACCACCCACAATCCCGATTTGGATCATCGACGCCCTCGCTTGTGCGGTACGAATTCTAGCACCGGAACGCCGTCCTATGACGTTGGCATGGCAATGCAGCGTTCTGGACGTCAAAACGCCAAGGCCGCCTTGCGGCGGCCCTGGACCAACACGCCGGCCGAACAGCCGTCTAGCGCTTGGAGAACTGCTTGCGGCGTCGCGCCTTGTGCAGGCCGACTTTCTTGCGCTCGACTTCGCGCGCGTCGCGCGTCACCAGCCCGGCCTTGGATAGCGTGGGTTTGAGCTGCGCGTCGTAGTCGATGAGCGCGCGGGTGATACCGTGGCGAACCGCGCCCGCCTGGCCCGACTCACCGCCGCCATTCACGTTGACCATGATGTCGAAAGTGGCTTCGTGGCTGGTGAGTTTCAGCGGCTGGCGCACGACCATGCGGCCGGTTTCGCGGGTGAAGAACTCGTCGACGGGCTTTTCATTGACAACGAACTTGCCCGAACCCTGCTTGATGAACACACGCGCCACCGCGCTCTTGCGCCTGCCCGTGCCGTAGTAGTAGTTGCCGATCATGGACTAACCTTGCAGTTGTGCGATTGAAGTTGCCTAGAGGACCAGCGTCTTGGGCTGCTGCGCCGCATGCGGGTGCGCGGGCCCGGCGTAGACCTTCAGCTTCTTGATCATCGCGTAGCCGAGCGGCCCCTTGGGCAGCATGCCCTTGACCGCCTTCTCCAGTACCCTGCCCGGGAAGCGCTGCTGCATCTGCGCGAAATTGACCGTGCGTATTCCGCCAGGGTAACCGGTATGCCGATGATAGAGCTTGTCTTCGGCCTTGTTGCCGGTAACCACGATCTTGTCGACATTGGTCACGACGATGAAGTCGCCGGTGTCGATGTGCGGCGTGAAGATCGGCTTGTGCTTGCCGCGCAGGCGGTGCGCGATCGCGCTCGCGAGCCGGCCGAGCACTTTCTCGCTGGCGTCGACGACGTACCAATCCCGCGTGACGTCCTTGGGCTTGGCAGAATAGGTTTTCATGGGGAAATACCGATCCGGGTCAAAATATACAAAGTCTTGGATGATAGTACGCGGGCACGGGCATGTCAAACCGACGCCCGCGCCGCGCCGTCGGTAGAGCGGCGGAATGCGCAAAAAAAGGCGCGGCCCGGAGGCCGCGCTAGGATTCCGCCATAGGAGGAGAATGGAGGAATATGTTCGCGGTGGGAAAGGAGGAGGATCCCGAGCCACGAACAGTTAAAGTCTCGCATACCGCGCTGCACAACGCAAGCAATTCTTGCGGCGCAACATCGTGACTTGTCCATGACATAATAATGGGATTGGATGATCGCAGCGCGCCCGCAGTTGTTGTCTCGGAGCACTTCTTGAAAGCAAGAGTTAAATGGATTGAGGATGTCAGCTTCGTTGCCGAGACCGGCAGCGGGCACGCCCTTGTGGTAGACGGTTCCCCGGACGCGGGAGGTCGCAACCTCGGTCCCCGGCCGATGGAATTGGTGCTGGCGGGAACCGCCGCGTGCACAGCCTTCGACGTGGTCTGGATCCTCAAGAAGGGCCGCGCGCCGATCATCGACTGCGAGGTCGAGGCCGACGCCGAGCGGGCGCCGCAGGACCCCAAGATCTTTACCCGGATTCACTTCAAGTACCGTGTCACCGGGACGGGGCTCGATCCGGCGCAGGTCGAGCGCGCCGTCAAGCTGTCGAAGGAGAAATACTGTTCGGCGACGCTGATGTTGGCCAAGACCGCCGACATCACCTTCGAACTGGCGATTGTCGAGGCCGGCGCCGCCCCGGCGTGACGCGGCGCCGGTCAGGTGGCGTCGCGCAGCAGGCGGATCAGGCTCGACGTATCCCAGCGCCCGCCGCCGCGCGCCTGGATCCGCGCGTAGAACTGGTCGACGATCGCCGTCACCGGAAGCGCGGCGCCGTTGGCGCGCGCTTCCGCGAGGCAGATCGCCAGGTCCTTGCGCATCCAGTCGACGGCAAAGCCGAAGTTGAACTGGTCCGCTGCCATGGTCTTGCCGCGATTTTCCATCTGCCACGACTGGGCCGCGCCCTTGCTGATGACATCGAGCACGCGCTCGACGTCGAGGCCCGCCCTGGCAGCGAAGTCGATGCCTTCGGACAAGGCTTCGACCAGCCCGGCGATGCAGATCTGGTTGACCATTTTGGTGAGTTGGCCGGATCCGGGCCCGCCCATCAGCGTCACCGCCCTCGCGTACGTGGCCAGTACCGACTCGACGCCAGCAAAGGCGTCGGCGTCGCCGCCGACCATGATCGTGAGCTTGCCATTCTCGGCGCCGGCCTGCCCGCCCGACACCGGCGCGTCGAGAAAGCGCACCCCGCGCGCCTTGGCCGCCGCGTAGACCTCGCGAGCCACGGTTGCCGACGCGGTAGTGTGATCGACCAGCACGCTGCCTTTCTGCATGGCCGCGAGAGCGCCGTCGCCCCCGAGCGCTACGGCGCGAACGTCGTCGTCATTGCCGACGCACATCAGCACGACTTCGGCGCCGGCCGCAGCCGCGGCCGGCGTTGCCGCCGTCTTTCCGGAATGCTTTTGCGTCCACTCCGCGCTCTTGGCGGCGGTGCGGTTGTAGACGGTCACGGCGTGGCCGGCGCGGGCGAGATGGCCCGCCATCGGCGAGCCCATGACGCCCAAACCGAGGAAGGCGAGCTTACGGCTGGTCATGGTCGTTCCTCAGGTGGGAAGTGCGTACGCTCATAGCGCGCGCGGTCCAAGCGCCGTGCGCGCGGCCCGGATCGCCGCGCGCACTTGCTCGGGTGCGGTGCCGCCGGGGTGGTTGCGGCTTGCGACCGAGCCCTCGAGCGCCAGGATCGCGAAAACGTCGTCGTCGATCAATGGCGAGAAACGCTGCAATGTCACCAGCGGCAAATCCGCAAGATCGCGCCGCTCGGCTTCGGCGTGGCGCACGGCGCGCGCGACGACTTCGTGCGCATCGCGGAAGGCCATTCCTTTGCGCACGAGGTAGTCGGCAAGATCGGTGGCGGTGGCGAAGCCTTCGTTGGCGGCGGCGCGCATGCGCTCAGCGTGGACTTCGATGCCGCCGCCGACCAGATCGGCCATGATCGCCAGCGTGGGACCGAGCGTGTCGACGATGTCGAATACCGGTTCCTTGTCTTCCTGGTTGTCCTTGTTGTAGGCGAGCGGCTGCGCCTTCATGATCGTCAGCAGCGCGACCAGGTGGCCGTACACGCGCCCGGTCTTGCCGCGCACCAGCTCGGGGACGTCGGGATTCTTCTTCTGCGGCATGATCGAGCTGCCAGTGCAGAAGCGATCGGCGAGGCGCACGAAGCCGAAACGCGGGCTCGACCACAGCACCAGCTCTTCCGCGAAGCGCGACAGGTGCATCATCATCAGTGCCGCCGCCGCGGCGAACTCGATGGCGAAATCCCGGTCGGACACCGCGTCGAGCGAATTCGGGCACAGACCTTCGAAACCCAGATCCCGCGCGACGCGCTCGCGGTCGATGGCGAACCCGGTTCCGGCGAGCGCGGCGCTGCCCAGCGGCAGGCGGTTGACGCGCCTGCGGCAATCGGCCAGGCGCTCGGCATCGCGGGCGAGCATCGCATCGTAGGCGAGCAGGTGGTGTCCGAAGGTCACCGGCTGCGCGACCTGCAGGTGGGTGAACCCGGGCATGACGGTTGCGGCGTGCTCTTCGGCGAGATCGAGCAGCGACCGGCGCAGGCCGACGATGCCTTCGGCAAAAGCGTCGATGGCAGAGCGGACGTACAGGCGCAGATCGGTCGCCACCTGGTCGTTGCGCGAACGGCCGGTATGCAGCCGCTTGCCCGCGTCGCCGATGAGCGCGATGAGCCGCTTCTCGATGTTGAAGTGCACGTCTTCGAGATCGCGCGACCACGCGAATTCGCCCCTCTCGATTTCGCCTCGTATCTGCTCCAGCCCGCGCGCGATGGCATCGACATCCGCAGGAACGAGAACGCCGGTCGCGCCGAGCATGCGCGCATGCGCGAGCGATGCGCTGATGTCAGCGTCGGCGAGTCGCTGATCGAAATCGACCGATGCGGTGTACAACTTGACGAGTTCAGCGACCGGCTCGCTGAAGCGGCCGGACCAGCCGCGCACGGGTGGTTGGTCGGGATCGCGTGTCTTCATGGCTTGCCTCGCCCGGACCTCTTCCCCACAATAGCCGGGCGGCAACGATCGTGGATTGCCAGAGCCCGCTCGCCACGTCGATGCGATCGCAACGAGGCGTCAGGCAGCAAACGATGCGCACCATTATAAGTCAAAACCGCGATCTGCTCGCCATGCCGGACCTGCGCAACCTCGGCACGATCCTGCGGATCCTGCTCGCAGTGAACGCCGCGGTATTCATCGCGGCGATGTTCGTCGAGACGCGCTGGGACGCCGTGTCCGACCTGTGGCTTAACATGTCCGCGCTGGTCGAGCCGCAGCTGCTCTTCCAGTTGCTGATCCTGTACGCGATCGCGCCCGTACTCCTGCGGTTGCCCTATCGAATTGCCGCAACCGTCGTCATGACCGTGACGCTGGTCGTCGGCCTGGCGTGGAACACCGTGCTGGCGACGATGTTCAACGAGGTGACGACGACGGTACTGCTGCGCCGCCTGATCTTTGCGCTCCTGGTGGCCGCGGCGTTGCTCTACTACTTCGCCTTGCGCACCAAGGCGCTGTCGCCGGCGATCTCGGAGGCGCGTCTGCAGGCGTTGCAGGCGCGCATCCGCCCGCATTTCCTGTTCAACAGCATCAATGCCGTACTTTCGCTGATACGCAGCGAACCGCGGCGCGCGGAGGCGGCGCTGGAGGACATGGCCGACCTGTTCAGGGTGCTCATGCGCGACAACCGCCAACTGGCGCCGCTGATCGACGAGGTGCGCCTGTGCAAGCAGTACCTGGACCTCGAGAAACTGCGTCTGGGCGACCGGCTCGGCATCGAGTGGCACGTCGACAACATGCCGCGCGACGCGCAGGTGCCGCCGCTGGTCCTCCAGCCGTTGCTGGAGAACGCCGTCTATCACGGCATCGAGCCGTCTAGCGCTCCCGGGGCCATCGCGATTAATATCTTCCTGCGCCGCGGCGAGGTTCATGCGATCCTGCGCAATCCGTTCCACAGCGGCAAGCGTCATCAGGGTGGCAACAAGATGGCGCTCGCGAACATCCGCGAGCGCCTCGCGCTGCACTTCGATGCCGAGGCGAGCCTCGAAAGCAAAGTGACCAAGGACATGTACGAAGTGCACATCCGGATGCCGTATCGCACGGGAGATGGCGGAGAGGCGCATGGCTGATGCACCGCTGAAAATCCTCATCGTCGACGACGAGGCTCCTGCGCGTCGGCGCCTGCGCGAATTGCTCGACGACTGCGCGGGAGCGATGCCGCTCGTCGTCGTCGGCGAGGCGGCCAGCGGCAACGAGGCGCTCGCCCTGCTCGGCAGCGCGCCCGCAGACCTCGTGCTGACCGACATCCACATGCCCGACATGGACGGCATCGAGCTCGCCCGCCACCTGCTCAAGCTGCCGCTGCCGCCGGTGCTGATCTTCACCACCGCGTACCACGAGCACGCGATCGCGGCGTTCGAGGTCCATGCGATTGACTATCTGGTCAAGCCGGTGCGCGTGCAGCGCCTGCTCGCGGCGCTGGAAAAGGTGCCGCGGCTGCGGCCGCTGTCCGAAACCAAGCTCGACCGCCTGCCCGCGGCGACCCGCCGCTTCCTGTCGGTGACCGAGCGCTCGCGCGTGGTGCTGGTCCCCATCGACGAGGTCGTCTACCTCAAGGCAGAGCTCAAGTACATCACCATCCGCACCGCCGACCGCGAATTTCTGCTCGAGGAATCGCTCACCAGGCTGGAGGAGGAGTTCGGCGCGCGCTTCGTGCGCGTCCATCGCAACTGCCTGGTCGCGCGCGACGCGATCCGCGGTTTCGAGCGGCGCGTCACCGCCGACGGCGACGCGCACTGGGAGGTGCTGCTGCGCGGTGTGCCGGACGCGCTGCCGGTCTCGCGGCGGCAGCAGTACATCGTTCGCGAGATCGGCCGGGATTCAAGTTCGTGATAAATGAAGGGGTGAAAAAAGTGCGACGGTGATCGAGGCGGTTGGCGACCCCCTGACGCACCCGTGCACACTTTCACCCCTTCGCCCTTTTGCCCATTCACTCTCCCGCTACCCATGGCCCCACGAACGTTAATCTGCGGTTCCCTGGCGCTCGACACGATCATGGTGTTTCCAGACAGGTTCGTGCGCCATATCCTGCCCGACCAAACGCACGTGCTGTCGGTCTCCTTTCTGGTCGGCGAGATGCGCCGCGAGTGGGGCGGGTGCGCCGGCAACATCGCCTATAACCTGAAAGCCCTCGGCGGCGAGCCGGTGGTGATGGCTACTGTCGGCGATGACGGCGACAGCTACAAGGAGCGTCTCGAGGCGCAGCATATCGCGACCGACGGACTGCGCACCGTTGCCGGAACGTTCACCGCGCAGGCGTTCATCATCACCGACCTCGACGACAACCAGATCACGGCGTTTCATCCGGGCGCGATGAACCACGCTCACGCCAACCGCATCGCCGATGTCGGCGACATTGCGCTGGGCATCGTCGCGCCGGACGGGCGCGAGGGCATGCGCGAGCATGTGGATCAGTTCTCTTCGGCGGGGATTCCCTTCGTCTTCGATCCGGGACAGGGCATGCCGATGTTTTCCGGTGACGAGCTGATCGAGATGATCGACTGCGCGAAGTACCTGGCGGTCAACGATTACGAGGGCCGCATGCTGGCGGAACGCACCGGACTGGCGCTGCCCGAGATCGCCAGCCGCGTCGACGCGCTGATCGTCACGCTGGGCGGTGACGGCTCGCGCATCTACACCGACGGCCACGTGCTCGACATCCCGACCGTTGCGCCCGTCGCGCTGGTCGATCCCACCGGCTGCGGCGACGCCTACCGGGCCGGGCTGCTCTACGGCATCGCGCACGGCTGGGACTGGCAGCGTACCGGAAGGCTCGCGTCGATCCTGGGTTCGGAAAAGATCGCGGCGCGCGGTGGCCAGAACCACGACGTCGATCGCGCGCGGATCGCGATGCTCTACGACCGGCATTTCGGCGGAGCGCTATGGTAGGCAGCGACCTGCGCAAGCGTCACTGCAGCGCATGATGGACCCGACCATCGACCGTACCGGCCCCGCCCGCCGCCGCACGCCGCTGCCCCTGCGCGTCTACCGCCATGCGCGGGTGAGCATCCACGTCTTCGAGGGGATCGCAACCACGGCGTTTGTGTTTCCCTTCCTCGGCATCGCCAGGCGCAGGGTGCTGATCCGCCGCTGGAGCGAGCGCCTGCTCCGGATGATGCGGGTGCATACGCGCATCGCCGGCCTGCCCGACGACGGGTTGCCCGGAAACGTGCTCATCGTGGCCAACCACATTTCGTGGCTGGACATCTTCGTGCTCAATACAATCGAGCCCGCGCGCTTCATCGCCAAGTCGGAATTGCGGCGCTGGCCACTGGTTGGCCACCTCATTGCCGGGTGCGGGACGCTGTTTCTGGAACGAGGAAGCCGCCGCGACGCGCATCGGGTCAACCAGCATGCGCGCGATGTCCTGGCCGCCGGCGACACGATCGCAATCTTTCCCGAAGGCACCACGACCGACGGCAACACGCTGCTGCCGTTTCACGGCTCGCTGCTGCAGCCGGTCGTCGACGCCGGAGGCGTCGTGCAGCCGATCGCGATTCGCTACTGCTCACCCGATGGAATCTATTCCGAGGCGCCGGCGTATGTCGGCGAAACGACGTTCATGGCGTCGTTCTGGCGGGTGCTGGGCGAGCATACGCTCGTCGTCGAACTCACGCTGCCGCCGGCGCTGGCCGCGCGCGACCGGCATCGCCGCGAGTTGTCGCGCGAATCCGAGAATGCTATTCGCGAGGCACTGGGGTTAACGCCTGTCGGCTCGGAACCTGGAACACCCGCCAATCGTCGAGCCTGAGCGCAGTCAACGCGCCGCCCCACAGGCAGCCCGAGTCGAGCATCGCGATGCCCGGGGCGAGCAGCAGTTGCAGCGTAGACCAATGACCGCACAGCACGATGTCGCCGGCGGACCTGCGCTCCGGCTGCGCGAACCACGGGGAAAAGCCCGGCGGAGCGTGATCCGGTCCGCGCTTTTCGGCCAGATCCATGGTGTCGTCCGCGGCGCAATAGCGCAGCCGCGTGCAGGCATTGACGACGACGCGCAAGCGGTCGTATCCGGTCAGCGCATCGTCCCAGCGCGCGGGCTGGTCGCCGTAGAGGTGGCGCAGAAAATCGTCGTGCGCGTTCGAGCGCAGCATGGCTTCGACTTCGCCCGAGAGCATGATCGCGGTGGCCGAAGTCCACGATGGAAGCAGGCCGGCGTGGACGAGCACCCGCTTGCCTTCGCGCACGACCAGCGGCCGGGTCCGCAGCCACGCGAGCAGTTCGTCACGATCGGGCGCGCGCAGGATGGCGTCGATGGTATCGTGGCGATGTACCTTGCGATGGCCCGCGGCGACGGTCAGCAGGTGCAGGTCGTGGTTACCGAGGACCGTGACCGCGGCATCGCCCATGGCCATCACGGCACGCAGCACGCCCAGCGAGTCGGGGCCGCGGTTGACGAGGTCGCCGACGAGCCAGAGGCGGTCGCGTGGCGGATCGAACGCGATCAGGTCCAGCAGTTGCCGGAATTCGTCGTGGCAGCCCTGAATGTCGCCGACGGCGTAGTGGCTCATCGAGCGTGCCGCCGTTCGTCGCGAGGCACGCGCGAGCCGGTTACTGCTTCAGCGTCAGGATCCAGCCAACGAGCGATTTGACGTCCGCGTCGGATACCTGGGCATTGGGCGGCATGGGAATCGGGCCCCAGATGCCCGAGCCTCCGGATTTGACTTTCTGCGCAAGCTTCGCCAGTGCGTCCTTGTCGCCGCGGTATTTCGCGGCGACGTCGACGTAGGCAGGGCCGACGATCTTCTTGTCGACGCCATGACATGCCGCGCAACCATCCTTTTGCATCATCGCTTCCGCGCTCTTCGGGTCGAGGGCCCCGGTAGGTGCAGCCGCTGCCGGAGCTGCAGGTGCGGGGGCGGTCGCTACTGCAGCCATGGCCGGGGGTGTCGCGGCGACTGCAGTTGCGACGGGCGCGGCCGACGCGATGACAGGCGCTACGGGCGCGGCAGGCGGCTGGAACGCTGCGCCCGCGGCATTGGCCATGTGGGCGACGGCGCGCGCGACTTCGGTGTCGGTAAGGTCAGGATTCCCGCCTTTGGGTGGCATGACCTTGCCATTGCGCTGCAGGCCATTGACGGCGTGCTGGATCAGGACGTTGTAACCAAGCGCGATCGGCGTCACCCAGGCGGCTTTGTCGCCAAACTTGGGTGCGCCTGCGAGGCCGCTTTCATGGCAGGTCTTGCATACCGATTGATAGACCTGCTCCCCGGTCCGGCTGCCGGGCGCCGGACCGGTCTCGGCGAGCGCGACCTGCCCGACCGGCTGGATGCGCATCAGGACATTCTTCTCGTCGTCGGACTGGCCGGCGGGCACGACCCCGGTGACCAGTTGCGACAGCAGCACGATCAGCGCAATCGGCACTGCGAACGCAAACAGCACCACGATCGCGAGTTGCTTCGGCGTCTTGATAAAGGAGGAATGTTCATCGCTCATCGCGGGGTTCCTGGAATGGGAGTGTTGCTACTGCGCTGACGCTCGCGGCGCGAAGGCGCGGGCAAAGCGTTAATTATATCGCGCCGGCGCAGATGCCGGGAGACGCGGCGCTCCCCGGTGGACGGTCCATGGGGCGGCGCGTAGAATGCGCTCGCGTGCGCCCGTAGCTCAGTTGGATAGAGTGTTGGTTTCCGAAGCCAAAGGTCACAGGTTCGACTCCTGTCGGGCGCGCCAACTTCTTCTATTATTTCCTCGCAAGCAATCGCTCACTGACTTTGCGTTGTGACCAAGCTGTGACCAATTCTGTGACCACGGCTGTGGCAACGGTTGCTTCCGCGCTAATCTTGCCGGTCTAGTTCGACCCTTGGCTTTGCGACCAATAGGCATCTGTTGGTCACGGCCTTTCACGCCAATCTGAATGCGCTAAGTGCGACGACCTTTAGTCGCGGGCGTTTGCCGTCTACCGCGCTGCGATTTTGGGACCGTGAGTTCTTCGTCTTGCACGTACTCCGCGAGCTGCGCGAGCGAGCACTTGAAGTAGCGGCATAGCCGATCAAGATTGTCGGTGACCGTGTTGTACCCGCGCTGATTCACCATCTTTGAAAGCGTCACGCGGTTGATCCCGGTTGCCTTTGCGAGCTCCGTGATCGTCACCCGGTGTCCCTCTCGGAACTGCCTCTCCGCCAGCAGCTCCTGCAGCCGAAAGCGAATCATCGTATATCAGACTGAACAAACGTAAAGAATTATTTGCATTTACTCTTAACATCTGCTAAGATTAATTAACAAACGATGGTGTCTACTATCGTTTGGGTCAGGTGAACATACGGAGGGTATATGAGTTTTACCTATTTGACCACCGATGAGCTCTCCACCCGTATCAAGTACGACCCGCGGACCATTCGCGAACAGCTGAAGGACAGCGTGCTCTTGGAGGGCGTGCATTACATCCGCCCGTTCGGTGGCCGAAAGATCTTATTCGTTTGGGAGAGTATCGAGCGCGATATGGCTCTCGCGTCGCAATCCGATAGCGTTGGGATTCCCATGGCGAATGGAGACGTGTGCCATGGGTAGCGTGAACGTGCGCAAAGAGACAGGACGGCTTGTGTTGGACTTCTACTTCCGTGGAATCCGATGTCGCGAACAAACGAGCCTTCTAGTGTAGTGCTTCGTTCTGTTTGGAACTTAAATTGCGATTGGCGCGAATCACCTTGGCGAGGATGTCGTGAGCCTTGGCGGTCCAGACGAAGGGCT